>Ga0181612_174543_pt1 | contig 12208 bp, 12 predicted proteins | sample HoacroProtozoa21_FD_119630 | JGI IMG/M metagenome (GOLD analysis project Ga0181612, IMG submission 119630) | Hoatzin crop microbial communities from Cojedes, Venezuel. Combined Assembly of Gp0051906, Gp0051904, Gp0051908
CCACCTCCCCCCATAGGGGAAAAAAAAAAAAAAAAACAAGGTGCCCCGGGGGCTTCCCAACTTTTTTTTTTTTCCCCTTTTTCAGGGAAAAAAAAAAAAAAAAAAAAAAAAAAAAAAAAAAAAAAACAGAAGCCTAAACAGCAGTCAAGACTAGCTATAACGAAACACTCTCTGCTGTTTAGGGTAGCATCAAAATCAATTGCCTGGGAAGATGGTTGAATCTCTGCCATTGGAGATCTTCAAGAACAAGTCACGAAAATACCTATCAAGAACAGCTCAGGGAGGGTTAAGAGCGTTTCATGGAAGTGACTGAACAGACCACCCCTGAGAATCCCTCAGCCTGTCTGTGATTTCATTATATCTACAGGGCTTGGGTTTAGCACAGCACAAAGGCTCTTGGAAAAAGCTTCTGTTTCGCATGCTCGGAGTGGCAGGGGTTGAGAAGAGAGGCAGGGAGGGACAACACCAGACCCTAGGGCACGTTTTTCATCAGCACGGATTCTAGTGGCTCACACTAAACGCACTTGAGCACAGAGGCAGCGTTTTACCTTGCATTCCCTGCGATGAAGAGGCTAGAGTGCCCATGCTAACATGAAAACCATCAACGCCGGAACAGACTTTGGCTGGAGAAAAACCTGCTGTCGAGCTGTGTGATGCTGTCAGCAAATGCCCCCTACCTTGGTGCCCCCCACGCTGATGATCCGGTACACATTGCGTGTGGCATCGTAGAAGTAGGAGACAGTCAAGGCGTGCTTGCTGGCGGGGATCCAGTTCCGTTTGGTGGCAGGGTCGATCTGGAAGACATGGGCCCTGGTGCTGAAGATGGGTTGCTCCCTGCAAGAGAAATGAGCACGGCTGTCAGGGCAGGGGGGAAGCTGAGCAACGGGGGAACTGCATCGACTTCCTGGCATGATGCACCGCCAGCAGCACTTCTGCTTGTTCTTCTTCTCTCTGGGGATCTGAGACACTAGGTGCTAAGCAGTGCAGCCCCCAGGACGCAGCACCTCTCAACCAGCAGCCCTTCGCCCAGCCTCTGTGCAGCGAGCAGCTACTCCCCACTGTCTGGGATGGTATCATCTAGTGTCCCTTCTCATCAGGGGAGTCATGACCCACACTCTCCATCGTTCCTGCGAGTTGCTCTTCCAAGACCTTCGGGCTTCTCTGTGCTCCCCACAGGAGCCCTCCAGATCCTTGGCACTCTCCCAAAGCCCATTTTAGAAGCTGGGGGACCACTGGCTGATGACCCTGTAAAGTAAAAGCCTACGGCTCTTTATGCTTCCTATTTGCACACCATCCAGGCAGAATGATGACAGCAGCTTTCACTGCACACTAGAGACCTTGATCTATGAAAATACCCTTGGCACAAGAACAAAGCTACCAAGGGTGTTTAACTCCAGGTCCAGGTTTCCACCTTCCTCTAGAGCTTCTCTGTGCTCCTCTGCAGTCTTCAGATATTTCCAAAGACCACAGCATGGTCATCCCAGCAATCACAGGCTATGCTCTCAGATTAGTAGATCCTATACGCAAGTTCACCCAAGGATGGGCCCCAAACTTGCAAGCAGAAGTGCAAACAGGACACCATAATCTTGTGTTTGGGGCATACCAGATGGCCCTACACAACACAGCCAGTCTGGCAGAGCTATGCTAATGATTCGGGGTCATATTATTTTTAGCCTGACTCAAAGATCTCTTTCACCATCCCTTGGCACCTTAGTGGTCATTCGTGGCAATTTCACCAGGTATATGATTTCTCTGGTTGCTGTATTATTTGTACTTCACAGGATATCTCCAAGCTGGAGCTCTAGGGAAATGGATGGATGGAGGATGGGTTTGGGATCTGAGCACAAAAAGCGCCTTCCCCTCAGCACAGCTCTTCCTCCCTTGACTCACGTTTGGGAAGCGCATCCTGCAGCGAGAGGTCACATTGTAGGATTAAAAGCAAGTCACTTAACAATGAATTAAAGGAAACACTTCACCGCACAATGTGCAGCTGCTGCAAGCAACCACTGAACCAAGCACTGCCCGGATTTTGTAACCAGTAACATCTGAGCTGAAATAAGGAGTTGAATCTCAGGCATCAGGATGTAACTTGAGTGTTTCAGGAGGCAGGAAGGAACGTTTCCACGACCCAACAGCCCAAGTCCATCAGGGTCTTCGTTTAACTTGGGTTAAAACCCAAGGCGCTGGCCCTTGCCACGCTCCTTACCCACACCCAGTGAAACGCAATGTGGTGGGAAACACCCCAGACCCTCACAACAGCCGCAAACAAGGCACAGTCACAATCCTGCCATGTGCAAGCTCCCCAGATCCAGGCATTTGTATTTCCTCCCATTCCAAGGCCTCACAGCTGCAACGAGCAGACTTTCCCATCAATCCATAGACAACTGTACCTGGTGCCTTCCAAACCCATCACCAAAACTCAGGAAGGAAATAAAATGCTCCCTGCTACCTCCCAATTTCAAGCCTTGCTCCCAGGTTACAGCCCTGACTCAGATCTCTTGTGACTGCGCGAGGGTCTAAACCAGCCCCTTCTCTGCATCCTTTCCATCTGGTTTTATTAATGCATGGTCTGTTTTTGGAACGAGATTCAGATTTTCCAGGCTCCACTAGCAGATGCCAAGTTCTACACGGAACACAACTTATCCTTTGAGACACAGTATCTACAGAGTAGGGAAAAACTAACGTTTCTGCACCTTAACCCCAAGTCCTGGGCTAGTGTCAGAGAAAACAGAGGAAGGACATTACCTAGTTGTTGACGTTTGTTAGTAAGAAGGGTAAGACAGACTACAGGCCACTGGAGTTAGCATGCATCTCTCCTCCAACAGCTTCTTTCTCAGGTCTCCTAGCTGGACTGAGGCTCCTTTTTGGTTTTGCCTCCACAGTGATTCATTTCCTAGCGATGGAAAAGTCAGCTGTTACTTATCACACAGAGCACAGACAGAGCGTTCAACCAGGCAGCGTCTAGGGTCTTCATTTGTCCCAAACTCACAAAGCTTGTAATTTGTAATGATTTCTCATCACTGAACAAGCTTTCTTCCCTGTCATGGGAGATAATTGTGTGAGCTGCGTAACTGGAGTAAATCCCTTTGGCAGCAGGCGCTGGCTGTTGGGAGAGAGCCACAGAGGAGCCTGGAAGGCTCCAGTGTTTCCAGCCACACACACGTGATGCTGGCTGCAGGACGGAAAACCCTCCTTGGAGATCACCCCTCACACGCACGGCAGCTATTCCTGTGCTCGCTGCTCACCAGTGAGGTCTGCACCCCGAGTCACTGCAAGCCATCCTGCTGACCGCAGCAGGTTTCCGATCAAGTGATGTTTCGAAAGCCACACACTTCGATGTGTGTGATGGAGATAACCCTTCTCTGCCCGCAGAATTCACCCACCAGGTGCCCTCCCTGCCCTGGGCTCCACGGAGCGGGGCACGATCCCAGAGCCTGGCAGTGAGGAGCCCCTGCGGCCACCCTGTGCTGTCTCCCCATGACATGCGAGACTGCTGCGCTATTCATTTGCTTTGTAAATCAGTCTCTCCTGTAAATGGTCCCCACCCTGCTCTCCCCCGTAAGAAATGAGACCACATATCTCAAAAAAGGAGCAAAAGGGTAAGAAAGTGAATTTGCATGATGAAGACTGCCCATAGAAGGGGTACAGAGCCCAGACCTCTCAGCCTCTCTGCTAGGTCTGCCTCCAAGCAGGTCAGCTTAGAGCGTCTCAATACGTGGAAAACCCCACTGCCTTCCTGCTGATCAGTCCAGGACAGGAGCGTCTCAGGAGGCCACCCAGATGTCAACTGTCCTGTAATTACAGTGTCACTAACCACAAAAGCCAGCATTACTTTCCTTCTGAGCACCAGGAGTGGTAAATAAAATGCCACTGGAAGGCCTGTCAGACAGGAGAAAAGCCCATCTTCATGGGGGTTAGCTTCTGTTTTTTCTGCTCACGTGAGGCTGACTTGGCTGCTGCTTCGCCCAACGCAGAGCTCCTGGGCATGCGTGCTCTCCTCACGGGCCTCGGGTACGACGGAACATGCACTGCTAACGGTGCTGATGAGGCAGGGTGCTCTGCTTTTTGTGCCATCATGTAACCACTGCTGTCTCGACACTCCTCATACATTTGTTCGTGCCTTATGGTCTTCCCTGGAGCAACAAAGCTTCACGCTGCCTGCAAGAGGTCTATCCCTTCCAGTTACAAATGTGAAAGTCTCGCAGGCTCTCCGAACAGGCCTGTTGCCAGCTACACCAGATGTGCTTTGCTTCCAGCACACGGCAAACCGGCAGCAACAGCAGCAGGGCATGTCGGCAGCCTCACCTGCCTGCCTGGTGCCAAGGAGGGAACTCCCGCAGCCACCTCCCTCCGAGGGAAGCACGATCTCCTGAACTGCCCTTCACGTCTCCCCCTTCCTCACTGCAAATGGGAAGAGTTGCTGCCAGCTTGCACATCCTTAATAACGGCGACTGGAGATTGCTTTATGAGGCCAGCATGTTACTGCCTTCTCACTACCACCTGAGTATAGTGCCAGCCTGGCATGGGGACAGTGCTTTCGAGGAAGCAGTTGCTCAAGCTCTGTAGGTAATGCTCAAGGAGAGCTTTGTGCTCTGCCTGGGAACAGCACAGAGACGTTCATGCTCTTTTTGCAGCGCTTGTGGAGGGAAAAAGAATCTGTTTGGTTTTGTTTGTTTGTTTTAAGTCCAGCAAATGATACAAATCATATCCAGCTGGTACAAGAATTCCATTGTCCAGGATGCTGGCTAGCCTGGAAACCTGCCCTTCAGCACTCACTTGTCTGACAAGGTTAAAGCCGACGCTCCAAAACAAAAGCTCTCCTAGAGTCTAAGTGGCAGAACAGGACAAAAAACAGACAGAAAGAGTAGGCAGAAATGCAAACAGAGAGAAACAAGAAAATTTGCAAATCTCAGGGCACATCTCCAGGAAGTCACAAATGGCTTATTAAATGGAAAACGGCTCTACCTCACCCTTTCTATGATTCCTTCAGCAGCGAAGAACCACGGCAGGGTTTGACACAGCTCGGCACAGCTGAGCGGATCAGCAAGGTGGGGACACAGGCAGGACCGCCGGGCACCGGTGTACTTGCTGAGGGAAGTTCAGAGCAGGAAAACCGCAGGTGCCGAAAGCCCGATCCGAGATGCATGAGTGGAGTAACGTCTGAGGAGCACCCGTCTGCATTCAGCTTGCTTCTGGCCAGGCTGCTGACCTCTTGTTCCCAAAAAACACACTACAAAGCATTTAAAAATAGTCCTGAAAGTGCCTAAGATTGAAACTGTCATGTTCTCTCTCTCTTGCTACAGCCCTCTTTTCCCCTGTGTTTTAAGTGTATATGCTGGATACACCACACATAACATATACGTATGTTATACATCCCTATAACAATACAGACATAGCAGCGAAAAGAGCATGTGTAAATAAAATGACTTACACCCCCCCCCCCCCCCCGGGGCTCCCCTTTACCCAAGTGTAACAAAAACACAAAAAAATCTATTTTTTTAAACCCCCAAAAAAAAAAAGTAAAAAAAGAGAAAAAAGCATTTTGAAAAAAAAAATCTCTCCCCCCCCCCCCCCCCCCCAGGGCTGTCCTTTGCACATAATTAAGAAAAACCAAAGCAAATGACTGAAAGGACAAAGATCTGGCTGAGATACAGACATGATCAGCAAGGGCCTGATGGCGACTGGAAAGGATCCAGGTCTCATCGCTGCCAGCATTTGTTCCCAGCCCAGGGGGGAAGGGCAAAATTCAATATCCCACATCCCGCTGATAGCTTAAAAATGACCTGTCCCCCACGAATGTTCCCTAGCACTCCAGCAGCAGGCTGCCAGCTACCAGGCAAAACCAAGCAGCTAAAAATGAAAAGAAGAGCTGCTCTAACTTAATGTGTTCTTCACATCCGCAAAGCGCCTAGCTCCAGGATGCTGCCTGAGTAAAGACCCAAATGCCTCCTCTTGTGGCTTCTTCTTATAGAGAAGCTGGGAAAAGGTCACTGGGTCTTTGGGGAGGATGCACAAATATAGGGTATGGATCAATCGTTTCCGAGTTGCATGCTGACTGGAGCCTCTGACTCAGTGGTCATTAAGACACCACGTAAAAGTGCACAGTGGTCTCATTTCCCCCTTGGTTCTTATATTATTCCCCTCTCTACAACATCCAAATTGATTTCTTAATGAATAGCCGCTTATTTCGCCATTGCCAGGAGAGCAAATCATTATTTGTCCTCTTAATTTACAGTCTCAGCAGAGCAGCAATGGCCTGAGCAGGCCAAAGGGACGGAGCTCGCTAAGGCTAGATGCGGGACGTCGTCCGGTTAGGGCACACCAACGCACCGCCAATACCCCGGAGGAGACGCACGCCCCGAAGCACTGCCCTGTGCCACAGAGGTACAGATGGCATCATTCAGTCCCTTGCACCAGCGCCGCGTTTTACCTAGCAGGGGAACAGCGGGCACAAAAGGTACCAAAGTCTGGAGAAGACTAAAACCAGCGCTGCCCTCTCCATTCTGTGTAATCTGAACACATATGTCACTGGATGCACGGACTGTCCTTGAGTGTCCTGTCTGGATGTGGGCTCCACCCTCCTCTCCACAGGAACGCGGGCCTCTTCCGAAGCGGGATCTTCTAAAATAACCCAGTGCTGCTACAGAGAGAAGGCAACAGAAAGAGAGACAAGCCACTTTCCGAATAGGCATGCCCAAGAGGGACTGCAGCATCTCCCGTTTAGGAGACAGCACCAGGGACTGGTGCCAGGATCATCCCGTGACACACTTGAGATGCACGGGATTGTAGGGATCGGTGTACACGCAGGCATCACGGCAACACCAGCCCACCATGCCGCAGTAAAACAACGTTGACGCCGAAGCAGAGCTGCTGCTCTCTTTTATCCTCACCAGAAGAATACTCTCAAACCTGCAGACAAGTCTAATAGCGGAACAGAAGTAAAAAGGTGAAGAGATTTTTGGTTTAAGCCACAGGAGTCAGAGCTGGGAACAAGGCATGCTCCCCACAGCACCCTCCAGCCTCCCGCCACAAGGTCACGGTGTACAACCCTCTAAACATCTCCCATTTTAGGGAACAGCCCAGGCTGGAGGAAGGGACAGCCAACCTTTGAAAGAGCTCTTCAGCAAAACGTTCATTTCTACGTCTGAACTTCCACAGCACTGTGGCAGCTCCAGTGTCCCACCGCAGGCTCGCTCTCTTCTCTCTCTGCCCCACGCCAGCTTCAGCTGCCCGCTGGGGTCCTTACACCGCACGGTCTCCTCAGAGAAACCGTACTTCATCGCTTTTACTTTCTCAGGGTATTCCCAATGCAAATAGCACCTCTTTGGGAAAAATCCTGTTTGACAGTTACAGGCTCTCTTCAGCAGGTTCCTAAACCTTAGGGCAACTGCTAAAACACTGCCCTCCTGCCAGACTGCTTCGAAAGGGAGAGGAAGAAATCAGGGTTTTATTGTTGGCTTTAGATCTTTTATTGCATCCAGAGATATCTTTGCTCAATAGCTTCTACACCGGGTGTGGGGAGGGCTCTCTTTCTGATTGCACAGCTACATTTGTCCTTGTGCTTCTCCGATTTTCTGTGCAATCCGGAAGGTTTTTCCCACTGAGATCCTCTTTATTTTTTTGTTCTCAGTGAGTCTCGCCTCACAATCTTGTCTGCCTGCCTCTGACATGCCCATTTAGTTGGCTGAATCACTTATCCTGCTCACCTGCCCCCACCCTTCGCTGCATCACCAGTGAGAATAAACCTTACATCTTCTCTGAAGACAGAAGCTTTTAGAGTTACCGTTCCCCAAATTCATGCTAATGTTTCTATCCTGTTCTCAGTTCCAAAGCGAGGTGTGTGACAAAAGAGCAGCATTCAAACCTAGACGCAAGTATAGAGTTTTAAGAGAGAGATTTGGTGGGTGAGTCCGAGTTCAAAGCACTTTAGGGATGCAAACAGCGACTAGGTCTGAGGTTTAGGATAAAGTCTTATAGCCACTTAAGGCAGCAGCTGGAATGTGCCGGGGAAGCTGAGCTCGGCCCTCATTAATTGCATTTGCCTTGGTGCTCCTGGATGGAATTCAGTCAAGGGCATCTCTGGAAAGTCCATGTGCTGTTCCCCAGCCCACAGCTCCTCACTCACTGCAGCTTCTCTTTGCAGGGATATTCATTTACTTGTCAGAGAAAGGAGCCTCTCTGCACTCGGACACAGAGAGGATAATCATTTCAAATACTGTGCTCTGCACCCAGGCACTCTGTGGTCCCTCTTCATCCAAAAACCAAACCAAAAAACGCCTTGCAAGAAATCACAAAGGACCAGAGCAGCAGAACCATTTGGTTCTGTGGACCATGGGCACAATAGTACTCGGCCACAAAAGCAGCGAATGGTTTTGGGGGTGCAATGTTCCTGCTGACAGCAGCAGGATACCTTCAGAGTGCTGAGACCCAGGAACTTGTTTTTGCACTGTGGCTGGGCTCAATGGGCAGCCACAATGAGCAAGCTCCCCAAAAAAAGAGGTCACCTTCAGATAAAATGCCCATTGCCAGCCACAGCAGGAGGTAAGGATTTCCCAGTTCTCACTGCAGTCTTCCCAAAAGCCCTTTCTCTCTGCAAGCTCTGGTTTCCTGGCTGGGTATCCACAGGGCAGTTTGTGCAGAGCAGAAAGGGGTATGTGAGGGCACATGAACATGGAGGATCTGAGGCTCGGCTCTGGCACCCGGCCCACCACCACGCTGAATCAGCCGGGAGCCTGAGCTGGCTGCGTCAGGGCTCTCCCTTCTGCTGGATCACCAGCCAGAGCACTTGGCTGAGAGAAGCCCTACAAAGCTGCACAGTCCGCGATAATTTGAGGGAGGGGGCTGGCCAGGGCAGAGCGGGGGGGAAATGTGTTTCAGACAGACAGAGCCCTGTATTTCAAATGGCAGAACTGGAGCACAGAGAGGGCACGAGAACCAATCTCCTCCTCCTCCTCCTCCACTGCCGTCTGCCGTTGTTTCCTTTTATCTTCCCTCAGCAGGTTGAAGAGCTGCTGACTATGTCAATGCTGTTTGGGGAAGAAGTGTGGGTTAACTAAAGAGAGTCAAACCTCAGCCCTTTCCCTCTGCATTCCTCCCCAAAGTCTAACCGTTCCACCGAGACAGGGTCTGGGTGTAACCCCCTCCGGAGCCTACGGACTCTACTGTGCAGAGAGCATGCTTTGACATTGCCTCCCCGGATCTGGGCACAAGCCCCCAGGACACTGCTGAACTGCAAAACTGCTTTGGGAACAAAGTTTGGGAGGACCAACCCCCAGCCCTTTGTTCTAACCACCAGGCAGGTTTTCAAGTCCTCTTCGCTGCAGCTTCGCTTTCATTCAGTGCTGCGTAATGTCACCTTGGGGAAAATGCACAGATGCTGCTAGTGTCCAGATGGGATTGCAGGAGGCCAGACTTCTACCCCAGCCACAAAGGGCAGGCGGAGTGGTGCAGCTCCAGCAACGGGAGCTGGCTAGGGGCTGCCTTCCCTTCGGCCTCCCCCAGCTCCCCAGGAATCACCCGGCAGGGCTTAGCACAGGAATGAAAAGCAGCTGCCACACGGCCTGTCCGCAGATAAAGGGCAGCAAAGGAATCCTGGCTGAACGCGCTCCCCTTGGATCAGCGTGGGGCACAGCGACAAGCACGCAAGGTCAGGCACAGGGACAGGGGACCAAGGGCGTTTAAAGACGCAACGCAGCTGAGAATTATTTCTTTTTTTCTCTTTTGGAAACCAATCTCTATCTACAGAGGATCTTGGCTGCTGAACACTGTGCTGCTGGGTGTCTACAACACAATCTGTGCATTTACCTTCCTGGGACAACTGTTACTTCTGCTACTCGGCTTCAGAAGCTCTCAGGAGACGCACAGACCCATTACTGGAAGGCTGTACAGCTATTAAAATCAAAAAAAACCAGCAGAGCCAGACTGCAGTTAAGTAATTCCTTACACACTCCAGAAAACATGTCCAGTAATAATTAGAACCAGAGAAGCAGAGATACACGCACATTTCAAAATGCTCCACGCCTCCAACACGCTCTGCCTCTGCATCTTCATTAGAAGCTACCGGGCCCGTAGCACTTCCAGGCACAGATGCCTGCTCAGCTTCACAGACCAAGTCCCCAAGATCTGCTGCTGTTTTCGACCTGCCCTTGCCAGAACTCCACAAGCAGAGCCAGCAGCCCCTCTGACAAGGCCAGTTCACGTTGCCTGTTCAGCAGCAGTCCGTGGGGCGACAGTATAGATAAGAATGGGTGAATTCATTTGCTTGATATCTATGCGACAAGCAGGTAAACTCCATGCTGCTCCAATCAGAAGCCGGTAAATTGCATCTACCTGTACTTATATCTGACAACGCCATCAGCAGAGAGTCAGAGAAACGTAAGTGTCCACTGAAGACTCAGGTAGGACCTAACTAAATCCACTTCCCTCAGGATCAAGTGTTGTTTACAACTGTCCTCTTCAAAGAAGAGGCACTAACGCATTAATACCTACAGCACAGCAGATACAAAAGAAAGAATCTATGGAGAATTTACCCATGAAAAGCAGAACATGACGTTACAAAGGAATCTAATATAGAGGAATGAACCAGAATCACTGCTTTGAAAATAAGTTAACTAAAGCCAACTGCCAGAAAGTGATGTAAGAGGCGATGTGATTTTAATGTCTTTTGTATCCAGAGTAATCTAAAGGCTGCTGAAAGCTACTCAATATCCCCATGTGATCAATGTACAAGCAAAAAGACACTTTAACCTCAGGTGTGAAGTGGAAATCAGGAATTCTGGGTGGAAACGTCAACTTTGGCTTAACAAATAGTTTTGCTACTACGCCACTGTGGTTACACAGTGAAGTCTAAGCAGACTGAGATGGTGACACTCAGTATTTCCCACGGAAGCTGGGGACCCTCTAAAGAAATCAGGTAGCTGCTGGGTGCACCCACGGTAGGTCCAAGCAAGATTCATCCACCAACTCAAATAAAGTACTAGTCCCAAGCTATCTGCTTGTTAAACCCTTCCTGGGAGCTCTAGCAGTTTTACAGTAACTCTCTAAACCACAGGAAAAGTTACAGGGAAATAAGGACACTTTCTGATTTAACCTGGATCAGGACACACTCTGCCAACTTCAAGGGATCCACGCCAGATTCACACCGCTGTCACTTGGGGTTCTTCGCCTCTGCCTTTTCTGCCTCGTGAATCTGCATTCGACTGTTCAATCATTTTACCTAGATAGTCCAAGAGGACAACTAGCAAAAGGAAAACAAGCCCCTAAGAATGTTATTTATTCCTCTTGCACTGTCAACCCACATGTTTGGAGGAAGTTGATCAGTCAGGCTTCCTACAGATCCACCCTGCTTTCGAACAGCCACAAAGAGTCTATTGCACAAGAGACTCACACCGCCACATCAGGTCCTTAAAGTTACATGATCGAGACTTATAACTAGGACATAAACTAAATACCAGACTAAGCTCCTATTTCCACGCCAAAATCCACTGCCACATCCATGCAGCATTCTTTCACTCTTGGAAAATCTGAGGGGGATCACAAACTAAGTCATCAGGGATTTTCAATCAGCTATTTATCCACTCAGAAATGCAAACAGGATCCATTTTACTGAATGCCAAAGTCACAACAGCCAAACATAATCCCTAATTTCTAACTTCTGGAAAAGTTTGTGAACACAACGCGGCTCCAGTCCTCCCAGTTTGCACTCCATACAACATACAGATTATTAAAGGCTTCCTTTACGTAGGAGTTTACTTTTAAAAGTTGCAGAGGCTTGCAATTACCTACTTTCTAACCCACAAAATAAAAAGCAAGTCTAAACTTTAAAGCTTGCAACGTGGAAAAAAATGCAATTTAAAACCTTCATTTCTTTTGCAATTACCTTAAAAACAGCTCAGCGGCCATGAACAACAAAAGCAATTCAAGAATAATAAACCGGCAGTCTCACCCCATCTCCGCCTGGGTGTCAGCTCCTTTCTCGCCCGTCCTCTCTTCAGCTGGGATTCTCTCCACGTTTTGATTTATTTCTCCCTTCCTCTTTCTTTCTGTCTTTCTCCGGATCCGGATGCTCTTTAAATTTCCTCCGGAATTTCACTTTGAAATCTTGCTAGTTGTGCCGCCGGCTCGAAACGCCCAGCAACCCGCGGGCGTGCGGGGCAGGGAGGGCAGGGGCCGCCGGGCCCCCCCCCCGCGCTGCGGGCGCCCACGCCCA
>Ga0181612_175430_pt1 | contig 12208 bp, 4 predicted proteins | sample HoacroProtozoa21_FD_119630 | JGI IMG/M metagenome (GOLD analysis project Ga0181612, IMG submission 119630) | Hoatzin crop microbial communities from Cojedes, Venezuel. Combined Assembly of Gp0051906, Gp0051904, Gp0051908
AAAAAAAAAAAAAAAATCAAGAAGAAATGCAGAGGCAATAGACATAACTTAAAAATTAGTGAGATAATTCTTTTACAGAAACAGACTATTCTTCATTTTAGCCATAGCTACTAAAAGAATACAAGAGGCAGTCAGCTGCAGGAAAATTCTGTACTGGAGAGTGGATCATGGGATTTAAGCCCTTACTACCACAGCTTTTATGAAAAACACAATCGTAACACCAAAGGCTTCTGACAGGATTTTTTCAGAATTTTTGTTAAGGTGTCAGAAAAAAATTCGGCCTTAATTAGTTTTTGCATCCATAAAAGTCCCCAACCTAAGCTCCAGCAATACCTCCGATAGCCAAGTAGAGCCTTGTATGGTCTTCCACCCTAGTACGGCTGTGGATTTCACAGCTGAAAACTGTGAGAACATAAACCACTTATTCTCAGGTCCGGCCTGGTGTTCAAGGATCAAAGCAGAGGATATAAGACACAACAAGTTATCCTTACTGCATATTTGGTAAACTGAAAGAAAGCTAGGGAGGAGAGTGAGAAAAATCCACTAATATTTTAACACTGACCGTGTTCTTATCCCATACAGGACACGGTAGTAGACCTAGCTTTATCCTCAAAAAATACAGTGTCTAGATAAATCAGAAAAGGCGTTCATATGCTCAATATATGAAACTTCACATACAATGTATCTGAAGGTGTAATAGATTAGAAAAAAATTGTAATTTACTCTTGACAGAAGAATAAGCGTCAAGAAGCAGAAGACAAACCCCAGCACCCGACTGACTGTTATCTGCTGAGCTCTAAGAGTCTAGTCGCTCACCGAACTACAAGCTTGCCATTCATGCTCCTACCCACAAAGTCTCTCATTTTGTTTTCTTATTAGAAAGAATAGCTAAAGAAAGAAGAACAGGGTGTATCTGGGTTGACAATAGGTAAGTTTCCAGAGAATGCAAGTAGAGAAAAAAAAAAAAAAGAGACAAAATAAAATTTGGATTTCGCAATCTTGACAGCATGACTTCTACGTTGCCTGCTACAAAGGCATTCAAGATCACATACACTCTGGCAGAACAAAATAAATTCAAGATTTGCTATACGCAGATGTTCATGTGGAACATAAACCTTCTGATCTATTGTGTAACTTACAAATCTGTCCCTACAGGTAAAGATACAGCCCCAATTACAGCCTAATGAAATTTCTCGCATGAGCCAATTTAACATATGGATTGTGAAATACACTCTTACTATGCTAAAACTAATTTTTGTAATTTAATAATAATAGTCTCCTACAAACTCTGCAATTAAAGAAGCCAGTACCTTAAAAATAGACTTATAAAAAGTACTTATGTAAGGACCAGTCTAATCCACTAAAATTTTAGAAGACTAATCTCCTATAATCTCTTTGCAACACTAATATACAAACTAAATAAAGAGTAGAATATTATCAGCTCCAGTATACATGTCTAAGTTATATGCCAATTATTTTACAGATTCCTAAAAATACATGTACTGTTCATGCAAACCAAAAAGATTCCTCAAGTAAAATGAAGTGAAATAGGGCTGCAGTTCAGGTTTCTAGGAGGTATAATGTGTTAGATGGGTAACTGCTAATTTCTGAAGATACTTCAGAAAACTCTAGGAAGAATACTTTTGGAAAATTAATGTCTTCATAAAAACGCGTAGAAGCAATAAACCCCTGAGATTAGCAATACAGCATCTGTTAAGCAGTTTATTTTTTATGTTAGTATAAAGCCTGACAAAGAGGTCATGCAGAGTTAGTATGTATGTCACAAGTTACAATACATTTATTTGTCTGTGAAACATATTTACTGTACTGTAATATGCTGCTGATATTAAATAATTCTATCAAAGCCAAGACACATACAAGTTTTTGCTGATTTCCTGAGAAAATACAAGCATAAATCTTAGGTTTCTGTATAATTAGCTACAACAGCCAACAGATCTCATATGCTTTCTTCAAGCTTCTTTGTTTCTCAGGGAAAAAAAAGAGAAACAGTGCTTCTTCAGGGAGAAATTGCTCAAATATATAGACATTAACACTCCAGCTTTCAGCTCCATGCAACCTCATTAACTCTACTGCTGTCCTGAACAAGGTCCAAATGTTTTTTCAATTACATCAACCCAACTGACTTTCAGGAAATAACAGCAGTGTAAATAGAAGAAAATAGCTCCTTTGCACTCAGTGAGCATGTACGTCTGCCCTTCTAACTTTACCAGTCATAGCTTAAATAAACTATTCCACATCAGGATGCAGAATCACAGAATGGTTTGGGTTAGAAGGGACCTCATATATCACATAGTTCCAACCCCCTTGCCATGGGCAAGGACACCTTCCACCAGATCAGGTTGCTCAGAGCACTGTCCAACCTGACCTTGGACACTGCCAGGGAGGGGGCAGCCACAGCTTCTCAGGGCAACCTGGGCCAGTGCCCCGCCACCCTCATGGGGAAGAATTTCTTCCTCATATCTGATCTCAGTCTGCCCTCTTGTAGTTTAGAGCCATTCCCCCTTGTCCCATCACTGCACCCCCTTGTGAAAAGCCCCTCTCCATCCTTCCTGTAGCCCCTCCAGGCTGGAAACGTGCTTTTCCCTCAAAAAGACTAAAGGCAGAGTAGCTGGTACCTGCTGTCCTTCAACACGTGGCTCTGCAGCCCTCTGAAAACATAAAAGTTACTGACAAGTCTGAATTCCTGACTGACTTAGGGCTCTGCTCTCTGTGAAGATGTCTGCAGCTTTAACTAGAAAATGGCACACAACGAATAAATTCCAACACATCAGAATAAGCAAAGGATACTAAACTGACCCTGAGCCATAAGGTATCTTGCAATAACCTGATGTAATTATGCTGTAAGAAAGCGGAGTAAAATACGTTGCTGGAGAAAGTTTTAGGTAAGCCATGAGGTACAGGCCAAATGTTTTATTCTTCACCATTTCTAGCAAACATGAGCTTGCAGAGAAGATACACTGACAGAAAAAAATATCCATATTATTTTTCCCTCCATGGTGTACTACAGCTATTCCCTAGAAGAAAAATAAAATAGAACACCCCAATAACATCAACCCAAAACCAAAAGGCTGCTAAAAGCTCAAACCCAACATCCAGGGTGCGCTTTTAAAACAAAACTACGCCCTTGTTTTTAGCTTTCTCTAAAATTTGAGCATGTTTGCAGGGAGCGTTAGTCTTTCGGAAGCAGAGAACAAATAAGCAAACAAAATGCTAGGAACACCGGAAAAACACTATTCTGAACATTCAAGCCCAGCTTGAGTCAGACCCCAAACCTCACCTTGCAATATTGAAGAGCTTGCCAAGCCAAACACCCTTCTCCTGGGTGCATTATCCCACTTTATCCCTAGGTCATAAGAACCCTTTTATCACTATTAGCTCTCAACACCAAGGGATACAACACCCCCTCAGCTGGAACACCCCGAGTACCTTTCATAAATTCATACAACATAACAATCATTTGGAAAGGAGTAGTTTTCATGCGAGTAAAGTCACCCACAGACGCTGAAAAATTGTCTTTCGTGATACTTTCCTCGTTTGTAGTGTTTGAGGGCATCTAGATGCATATTTAGGAAACGACCAGGCAGCACAGCTCAAAAATTCCCCATCGATTTTCCCGTGAATTCCTAGAACGAGGCAGCAACAGATTTGCATCTCGTACATTCAAATCCAGATAAGCCCCGCCAACGTATCGTAGGCAGAATTTCAACTGGACGCCATGTCGTACATAAGCAATACGCTGATTGCTCTAACGAGCAAGTTCTGTGCCATCATTGATCAAGCTGCTGAACTCCACCATAATTTGTCATTTGATGCTATGCAAACCAGACTCTAAACACCCATTTTCCTTGCTGTCCCATGAAGAGAGGTCAGGCATAGCTCCAGCATCCCTATCTACAGAACAAGGACAGCTGTCTTTCCAAAAATGGGCTCACAGATTGGTGTCACCTCCCACCCACCAGTAGAAGCTGGTTGATCTATTCCCGGTGGAGATCTGCGTTGTGTCTCAAGGCCAAGGTGACTCTGCAGCCCCCAAGAGCAGACCACCACGGCGAGACGCGATCTGACCGTGCAGCCCGTGCCCACGGCAGAAACCTCCCGTCCCCACCTGCTTTGACAACACGGTCCGTCACCCTGACGGCGCACCCAGTTGTAGACCGTCAGCTACCGTCCAAACCTTCTCATGGCGGTGGTTGTCTCGCTTCATTCCTAAAACTGAAGCTACTTCAGAAGTTTTCAGACAGTTTTTCGGCACATTTGATCAAGTAATTCCCGATTTTTCAGACCCAACATGCAATCTCTCAAAGGAAGGAAGAGAATCACTTAAAGGATGAAAAACTAGACTACAGACATCGTATCTTTATCTGCTCCATCCAGTCTCTCGCTATTCCTTTGTGTTAACTTCTGTATTCCCTAATACATATCACAAAACAATTACGTTAGGCTCTAGAAACATTTATTTTTAATCATTCCTTATCAAGCCAGATGAGAAAAGACACCTATCCCTGGGGACACATGACAATTTAATTCAATGTATTAAGAAATCTTTCCCTTACACTGGGATCTTGGGACAAATCTTTCACAGTAAAGGAAAATAACAAATAGAAGATATAAAGCAACAACAAAGTCAGAGCTGGTATCTCTGAAAGGAGCATTCGCCTCCAGAGAAGATCCTGGTATTGCTTACAGAAGATCTGGCCACTTCGGATTCAAAATAGTCATTAAGTAAAACCATACTGTGTAAGCGCAAAGAAGCCAAAAGCAGAACAGATGCGCTGCAAGAAAGATTGGACTAAAAGGGAACCAACTAGATCACTTAAAAGTAAAAACATCTTTCTTTGGTTTATTCCGAAGGGAAAAGAACATACACCACACTCATAGCAGCGATTGAATAATAAACACCAGTAGAGCCTAAAACAAGAATTCAAACCCAAATTCAGCCTGACTCACCTCTCTGTTCGCATGGTTTCATACCCTGTTTGTCCTAACCCAAAGAACTACTCATTTGTAGAGCGGAAAAAGATGAGGTGAGAATAAAGGGCAACGTAAAATAATACATGTATCAATAAAAGATGGAAGTTCATTAAGCACCTGAACGCGCTGCAACGCCCTGAGTTGGCTTTTCCAGCTTCCCCAAAGGAAATCCGTTTGCGAGGAGAAGCGGAAGTCACCAAGGCTGGAAGAGATTTGAAATCTAGGCAAGAAGATGGAAAGAGAAGAATTATAAAAATTAACTGAACGCCCCTGGCACCTCTGTCACAATGAAAGGACAAAGTAGGGTATTTTGGGGGCGAACAATGCAGATGGAGACATCACCGTGCAGAATGCTGGAGGTAATTTAATTTGAAAGATGGAGACAACCCATTGCAATTAAACAAAGGTGAGAATTACACAGCCCGAGCACTGACCTAGGTAGGTGGTTGGGACAACTGCCGTTGGATTTGGCTGCTGCCTTCGGGTTTAACTGGAGGGAAAAGCGTGTTCAGATGATGTTAATTAGCACCACACTGCTGAAGGTTTGGTCATGTTTCACACTCACCACTTAAAAATCAGCAGGAAGCCAAATTTTGAAACCACATCAAAATTTAATTCCCACTGGATTAGCTGTTTAGATCAAAGACAACGAAGGTTAGAACTCAGGGGTTTAAAAGTAGGAAAATTATTATTTTTTTCTAATCACAAAGGAATAATCCTTTCAAAACAAGTATGTAGGACATGATTTTTTTTTTTTCCCCCCTCATAGGATTTTTTTTTTGGAGGAGGGAAGAATAATCTACGTGGTGGATTAGAAGAAAAATCTCTACGATTGCCGATTTTTTTTTTTCTTTAATACAGCACTCCCACTGATCCGAAAGAGTAAGACCTAGTCAATTCTAGGGCAGCCATAAGGAACAAACACATGGTGAAAGTTCCTTGCCAGCTTCTCGAGCCTTCATCTGTTCATTTCCTTCTCAAGAGCAGCCCAGAAAATGCACGTGCTGTGCCACGTATCCCTGTGGCGGGGGACCCATATCCAACACATTTGTGGTTTCATCTGCAGTGACAACACAGTCCTGTTTGCGTGATCCCCTCCTCCTAAGGAGGACCTAATAAATGCTTATAAATATCTGAAGGGTGGGTGTCAGGAGGATGAGGTCAAGCTCTTTTCAGTGGTGCCCAGTGACAGGACAAGGGGCAATGGGCACAAACTGAAGCACAGGAAGTTCTGTCTGAACACGAGGAAGAACTTCTTCCCTCTGAGGGTGACAGAGCCCTGGAACAGGCTGCCCAGGGAGGCTGTGGAGTCTCCTTCTCTGGAGATAGTCCCGACCAGCCGGGACGCGGTCCTGTGCAGCCTGCTGTGGGTGACCCTGCTTCGGCAGGGGGCTGGACTAGATGACCCACAGAGGTCCCTTCCAACGCCGAACATTCTGTGATTCTGTGAAATTTTCAGAGCACATTACAGATGTCTTTCATAAAATACACGTTTAAGAGGGAAAGCAGTCTGTCTACCAGGCTGGTAGAAGCAGCTTTCTGTTCGTCTAGGAAAAGGAGACTTTGTTCATTCAGAAATATTTCCAAAACTATGCACTGGCCGGCTAGTACTAATGCAATGATGATATATCAGGAATATTTTTTTAAAAATGAGATTATATATAAAACTAATATATAAATACTTACATATACGTACACACATACATATGCAAACATAGCCAGACCAAGCTGGTATTCAGACAACAGGAAGAATCTACATAGATGCAACAATCTTACAGCCAAGCTTGCACACACACCAGCACGCAGCACAAGCTGCAAACCCACATGCAGGCAGCAAGTACCTAAGGACCATACCTTTTCAAATATTGTATCTAAATTCAGAAATTCACATTCAGAAACACAATACTCAAACACCTATTTTCATAAAAATTTATCTTCAGTATTCCTCTGGCACACATGAATACTCTTTATTCAAGAACAACAGTTTGGTACTACTGACAATGAAGAGTACTCAGTTTATAAGAGTAAGATTTCATATATAATCTATATGGGAGAATGACTAATTCTATACACAATTTAGTACTGTAGTCTGCTCTTCACATCACTGCTTTTAATAAAAAAAAGACACTCGAACTAACACCGTTTCAACTGACGTAGTGCTTGCAGACTCAGTTTGCTCCTCCCACGTGAAGTAGCAACAAGACATCAATTATGAAAGGTATTACACTGGCGATACACAATATAGCCAAGTCATACATGATCTGAAATATATAGCAGCTAAGTCAGAGATCAGAGTAATTTGTCTCCACTCTTGTATATTTGGTAAACTTGGTTAGATTAGGTATTTTTTATTTAGAATTTATTTATCATTGTTAACGAGTTTAAATAAAGGCTTAGACATAAATTGTATGTTTTCGCCTTTGTTTTACTAGTGATTTGTTGATTGCCTACACAAATAGATGTAAAAAGTATGATTAAAAATCTAATTCAATAACAATGCAAAAAACCAAAATATCGCACTGACAGCACACCAACTGATAAAAGTTACCAGCTTGAACTAGTAACATCACACTATTTCAGCATCCGTATCAGATGAATTCAAAACTGATTAAAGCACTTATCTTTATAGACCTCAACGTGTTTAGCATGCTATATAATGAGACTGTTTCTAGAAAACTATTAAATTTAAATTTTTATAACCAAGGTATCTAAATTGTTCTTTAAGATACTTTCCCATCCTGTCATGCAGGAACAGTACACATATCTGCAGTATAACTACATGTTGACACTTTAGTACTGTATTTAGATGGACGTTAACAGTTATGCACAAATGAAGGAAAGCATCAGCTTCATGCTTTTTGCACAGATAGGACAGCTGCTTATGGCTCACTATTTCAGCTATCACCTGGTTAAGGCACTCAGACATCTCTAGCAGGTCTGCTTAACAAATACAATTGTTCAGCTATCAGGTCCACTTCACTGCCTGAGCCACCAATGGGGCAACTGGTCTCAACCTGAGACTGAAGAGCCGTTTAGGTAGGATGTTCAATCCCATCCTTCTTACTCTGCTCTTCAGGCATCAAGCTCCAAGGGGCAGGGGGAGCTTTGTAAGAAATATCTGTGGGAAAGCAACACTTCAAGGCACTCTAGTCATCTGTCAAAGGACTGTGTCTTGACGTCCTTGTTTTTCCAGCATTGTTTTACCTCCCAGTGGTAAAGCTGTAAATCCAGTTGGAGTTGTAATCACAAACGCAGAACCGTCTACTGACTTCCCACCACTGCTGGAATTTCTCAGGTACCTAAGCGATTCAACCTTCTCCTGAAAAATTTTACCATCTAGAAAGAAGAGATAAGGGGAAAGTTACATAAGAACTTTTTAAATTTTCATTCTTAAAATATTTAGGCTCATAGCAGCCAGGTTACATTTCAAGGTGATCACTGGAGGCTAACGAGAAGTGCTCAACTCGCAAGCATCTGAGAAAAAGCACATGAGAACAAATTTTTGTTTTAGTCATTTATCTTTAAAAGTTACTTTAGAACACTGAAAATATTATGAAGTTCTAAAGTAATTATATTTAAAGATGGTCCTTGCAGGCATTCAAGCAGTAATAACTTTGACTTTTTGCCACATCAAACCCAGGTGACTGTTCTCAAACAGGCTCAAAGTATCAAAAAGTGCATTTTACTCTTACTCAGAATTTTACATCTATTAGTATTAGATGACAGATACAGAGAAAAATAACTGTACTGCCTCTGAAACTAATTATTAAAACTGGATACATACGTGGATCTGCAAAAGAAGAAAAGATTTCAAAAGTGGATGATCCTTTCCATGTTCATATAAGTTCTGGCTAAGGGTTGCACAATGCTAATATTAAAGCATGAACTATACATCTACCAGTTTCTCGTTTTTTAAGAGAGCAAGAAAGCATTTGTAAAGCTGGCACCGCTCGCTTTGCCAGAGTGCTCACCTAGTACAGGTACCTTAAGGACAGCCGCTGCCCTGTATCCGCGGCCCTCGCAGCACAGAAGTGCTTTCAGTAACTTGTGCGCCGTGCACTGACGGTGCCTGCCAACGACACCCCGCAGCGCAACTGATCATTCGCAAAAAATGCTCCCCAGGCCTTTCATTTTTTTAGGAATTCAGTAACAGGAAACAAGAAAGTAGAGATGGAGACAGGACCATATAGACACATTTCTGAAGAAGCCTCGTTTACAGGTAAACTAGACGTTTTTCTAACATTTGCCCAACGGCAAATACATCTATACAGACAGCTAACATTATGCATTCCATTTAGCAGCATCAAACTCTCTTTAAAGAAAGTTAAAGACAACCACCAAAGAGATTATCTATGGCTGCAGACAGGAGAAAGCTCTCCACGAAAGCCAAGCAAGCGAAGTCTAACTATAATGTCTCTCAATACTGTAAACTACTTTTACTTTACTATGTCCCAATAGTTCAATAATTTTTTTTATATACAGTTATTACAATACAGCAATCAAAGAATATATTCACAGAATAGTAATTTACAAGAGTGCAAGAGGTTTTTTAAGATACTAATTTATTACTAGATTTTTATCTTATTGTTTATTTCTAGTTAAATGTGACATATCTACCTATGTGCAGTGAAAAGTAGAAGTTGGTGGGGTTGTGACAGACATATGTGTTAGTGGGAGGGTGAACTGCTAAGAGGAAGTTGAAGACCAGTGTCAGCAACTCCAGGTCTGGAGGAGATCCAAGTACTTCTTCAATTATTTTCACAAACGACCTACAAACCTCCCGAGGCAGGGATGCAAGGTGCCCTTCTTTATGCTCCTAGAAAGGAAGAGCAATGCAGCTGTAAGTTGTTTATATTTTTCATTTGACAAAAATTGTATTTTTTTTAATTGTCATGCTGTAGTAGAACAGACAATAAAAAAGCTTAAATAGTAAAGCCTGCATTCTTTAAGAAGAGCTACTGTACCTACTCAATGCCACCCAAGTTCAACACACTCAAAATTCATGCGCAAACCAAATTTTGCAGATGTTATGCAAGTTTATTTTTAGAAAATTAACATCTTCTGCAAACTATACTACTCCGACTTGAAATGCTGGAGGGTTAAGACATGAATCACCACTGAAAGTGTAGTTTACTGCCATTGTATTACATATTTGTAGAGAAATTAAAATAGTTGCTGATACCAACATTTCAAACATTAAGAACTTTCCAAACAGTAATACACTGGGTCTTCTGTATTTCCCCTTTAATGGCCATTTTTATAGACACACACTTCTGAGATTTCATTGATAATTATAATTTCAGTTTAACAATGGCTATTTGAAAAAAGTCTACCAACTGAACAATGACTTTCGAACTGGACTTCAAGAAACTTATGGAAAGCCTCACTGCAATTATGGCAATTAGCTTGTTTCTAACTTCTCTGTGTTTCACCTCTTTTCTGGTACCGAAGCACCTTAACGGAGAATGCTGGTTGAAAAGGAGTAAATGAAGTTAAATTAAGTGAGGTTTTCGAAGAGAATGATTTATATAGTTCTATCTTTCATTCCATCATTTTCAATAAATTGCCAAATCATTGTTGATGAATTTGAGTAGTTTTTTAAACTGAGAAATTAATTTTTGCCCAATAGGTACGCATATTAGCATTTGTACTCAGGTGCAAAAGACAGGGAAAATACTATGCAACATTCTGTATCTAGGCATTTGCATTAATATGTAATTTTAAAAGTTAACTGTACCACTAACAAGTTCCCATAGGAGAGAATACCACATAAAAATGAAGAAATTAAAAATTTACAGCAATGAAAATTATTTACATTAAAAAAATCATTAAAAGAGGCAAAAAACAACACAAGCATTTCATGTGTTAGAGAGAGAAACTCAGAATAAAAAAAGAATGTAAGATAGAAAATACAGTGTAGAAAAATGGGATTACAATATATATTTTCACAAACAGATACGTGCTACAAGCAGGAAACCACTTCAAAAGTCATGCCCCTAAGAAGTGTCTATCAAAGGGCTGAAGCTTTTTACTCCAGCCATCTCCACATCATGGAGGAAGCTACTACTGGATCAAAATTTTGAGAGGAGCGCCCAGACTGAGCGCTACCGGCCGGTTGCCCTGTTCACACTGATGAGATGCAGGATAGACGGTTTCTGCTACTTGCAGAGTATCTATGTTTTTCAGGAATGAAGACTTGAACTCATAAGAGACAGCTCACGAGCTAGTAAGAGACATCCCAGGTCTTTATAAAAGGGTCACAGTTCACTTCAGCTCCTACTCATGTAGGATTGTGCTAGTAATGTAGCACCTAGGTTTTGAAATAGTACCAAATGATTAAAATCTCTTGCCCCTTCTGTAGAGCAGTAAGTAGGGCACCCAGCAGGGATCTCTATCAGTTTACACCAACAATACCTGTTGAAGAAGGTGGAAGGGGCCTGGGAGCACAGAGGACAGCGTCTACTGAAATATTTTTTTCTACAGCATTTAGTCTCTTTCCCCACCTCCCCCCCAGGTAGAACTGAGTATTTGCCAAGCACAAAGTAGGATTTCAGAGTGCGAGTACCTGCAGAACCTGACAGGTTAAGAGGAAGTGATGTACCACTTGAGCTTTCAACAGCTGCTTGATGTTAAATATCTGTTGGTGATGGTTAGCTCGGATAAGGATTTCTAGAGCTGCTAACAGAGTTTCCCAAACAGCTTGCTGAAAAACAAGACAGGAACATGGCTTCAAAAATGTATTTCTGAGTCTACGCACTGAGAATAAAAAAAACAGACAGTTTAGGAACATAATCAAGTCGAGTTAGTTTTGCACCTAAGCAAAAGACTAAATGACTGCAAATGGTCAGGTCAGAACTAGAAACTACCACAAAAGTTATGCTCATACAAAATTAAGCATATTTTAGTGATTAAGCTACAAAATATTACTTCTTGTCTAACACTAGTTTTATATACTCTTTGCTATATTAAGACTGGATGGCTATTTTCAACGGTTTAACTCCAGAGGGAAACAGGTCCTCCTCAGTCTGAACAAGTTTCCCTAAAAAATGGATCTATTCAACAAGTCATTTACATACATTACATTTGCACAATTTAAAACACTAAGGCTACCTATGTCACTGATAACGGAAGCTTGATGCTACTATCAGCTAGTCAAAAAAATAAGGACCATTAATTTTAGAAAATATTAGTAATTACTGACATCTAACTGGAGAAG
>Ga0181612_153170_pt1 | contig 12207 bp, 7 predicted proteins | sample HoacroProtozoa21_FD_119630 | JGI IMG/M metagenome (GOLD analysis project Ga0181612, IMG submission 119630) | Hoatzin crop microbial communities from Cojedes, Venezuel. Combined Assembly of Gp0051906, Gp0051904, Gp0051908
GAGCAGCAGTCTGATAATCAAGGGGATTTTTTTTCCTCCACTGCTGCTGCCAGGTGCAAATACATGATGCACTTCAGACATCTTCTGTTCTTCTGCACAGTATCAACAGGTGTGTAAAGTTTTCATAGCCTTTGGCATTCCAAAATATGAGTAATTCTATTAAAGTCAAAGCATACATTGCAATCTCTTCATTAACAATTTCTTTCCTTCTAATCCAAGCAGATATCAACCACTTCTGCATCTCCAAAAAGGAAATAAATGAATAATAAAGCACATTTTTTTTCCTTTTCATAGAATACCTCTGGGAAAAAAAGTGTGCTTAGATAATAAATAGTAAAATATATATGATTGGCCAAAGTTCAAAAAGATTCTAATCAAGAAGTAATAATTACAGCAAAAGGTCGTATTTAATTTGATTGGCTTATTTTTATGCAGGAAGAAATGGTTAGAAAAACTGCAAACTCCATCACAGGATTTGATTTCAAAATGCAGCAAACATACACCTTCAGAGCGAAACGACACGGGTTTTCTATTTAAGAAACTGTCTCTCTCTATATGGCAGCTGAGCATACAGTGGACCGCTGCGAATCTGAAAGAGTATTTGAACATGCAAACATCCTCTTTGCGTTAACTGCCACTGACTATATACGAAATAGATGGGAGGCAGAGGCACATTTTAAAGAGCTTTCCTCTTGTATTTAAGTAGAAATGTTTCAGTTAAAATTAAGAATTTAACTATTTTTAACTTTCATAACCTTTTATTTAGAATGATGGAATCACTTAAGATGCTGGACAAATACTCTGTGAGAAACCGAGAATATGGAGTATCCTTTTATCAAAGGATGGCAGGAGAACGAAGCTCATTTTACACTTTCAAGGATTTTTGTGCCATATGCTGACAATATTATATTTTAATAATTAATTGTTCATCAAAGGAAAAGATGAAGAACAGGGATGCTAAATTCAAAGTTATTCAAATTGCAGAAATGAATAATGTATGACTTTTATATTAAATACACACTGTATTAAGTAGTCTACATTTCATCCAACTCTGTCTTTCATTTTTAAACATTTTGAACTACAATATGAATAATCAACCAAGGGAAGCTTATTTAGACAGAGAAATACCTTATTTGAATGCAAACTGGAAGTATCCGACTATGATTAAATTTTGGTTATCAATTAGGGAGGGTTTTTTCCTAAGCATTTGGAAAGTCCTAGTCAGCTGTGAAAAAGAGTATTTCTTGAGGAAAAAGTAGCTTTGCTAATACACAGTTTAAGTAGGGCAGGGTGTACTCAATCTAATTTTTCATGGCTACAAGCAATGCTGTAAGTCTTCATTAATGAATTCCAAAGATTAAAATAAATACATATAATTCGATTAAAATGACTACTAAAATAGATGAAAATCAATTGATTATGCTTTAACAACTTAACATTCTTGAAAACAGATCACTCATTTGTATCAGTTCCATCTAGATGCATGGTGCAGAGTTTTAGAAACCAGAGTCACATGAAGCTTAAAGAAAAAGGGACTCAAATCCAGGAGTCAACCTCCCATACCCTTCAGGAGCATATAGAAACAGTAAATGCCATGAAGTTATGCTCCTAAGAGCCTGAGACGTTTTTGAAAATGGGATTTTGAAGTCATGTCATTTTTAAAATTTCAACCTTAAATAGCTTATTCATTTTAGTAAATTTGAAAGAAGAATTGTTTGCAAGCTAAGCAACAGCTTTCACTGAATATGGCAGAAATATTCTATATACATATTCACACACACATATGTGTATATCTATAATTCCTACTACATGGGAAAGAACAAGGTTGGAAATCATATGAAACCTTTCTTCATTGTCTTTTATGACCAGCTCCTCTTTCCCATTTTCAGTGCTTGGGATGGGCACAAATTGTGCCCTGAAGGCTGGGCACAGACGGAGCAGGGTGAGGGTTTCTAGGAGGGAGAAAGTGGACAAGGCAGGACTACACAATCTACAAGAAAGCATTTGCTGACAGGTACTTAGGAAGCAACTGGCCAAGAAAAGCAATAAAATGCACCAACGAAAACATGTGTTCACCTGCAAATACCTGTGAACCACTGCAATCAACGCCGCAAAACCTAGCCACCTACTCGTCCTTACGCACAAACCAGAGCCCCACACCACAGCAGTCTCTTCTGCTGCTCCTTGTCCTGCTCCCGTCTCAGCACCCGAACGCAGACGAATACACCCAAGCAGAAGAATAAACCACCAGGATAGTGACCCTAACAACAGGCTCTCGAACTGGAGAGCATTCCTCCGGGAAAGCACCGATAAATGTGCTGCTGCGGCCACTGCTCACAGGCAAGGCAGAAAAGAGCAGCACCCAACACATCCACTGAGAAGCCCCACTAATACAGTACGGCCAATTTTCTGGACTGTTAACAAATAGTAATACTTTGTTTACAGCACCAAGGCTCGTAAAACAGTGTTCACTCTAATATTTCCAAAAGAAAAATTAGCAAGTACCACAGATTCATTGTTGACAATTAAGACAATGAATGTGATATTTAAACTACTGAGTGTTCCACAGCATAAAAGGACAATATTGTATTTTAACTTTTACATTCACAAAAAACAATTAATCGAGCCAGCTGGTAACAGATTTGACCTTCTGATACAACATTCATGTCTACCTCTTGGTCCTTCTCCCATAACAGCAACGTAAAAATTCACACCCAGTATATTCAATGGGCTGGTAAATCTCCCCACTGCTTTGCACAGGACCGAGGGCCATTTTTTGTACAGCCCAACCCAAAGGCAGAGCAATTGCAGGCACGCCTTAAAAAGCTGACCTATTTACAGTCATCATTTGTCAAGGCATCACCACTAGATGTGAACTAATACCGAATTGTGTACAACAGTTTTCCAAGCAGAGGAAAAAATCAGATCTTAAAACAGATACCAGTAGTGGATCTCCACCAACTACTGCAGTTTTCACAAGCTGATGCCATCAAACATTATATTGCAAGAGCCATCAGCTGAACGTTTTGAGTTCAAAGACTGATTTGCTAAAAATATGTTCTGTAAAATGCAGGATAAAGATAGACCTGAATTTTAACCAAATCACTGTCGAGTAAGAGGCTTCTTGAGATATGCAGGTAAACAGCACACAACTATCTGTGATCAAAACCCTTTTTAAATCTAACAGGAACTTGGATTGGAGATCACAAGAAAATAACTATACGCCAAGTCCATTTATATCTCATGGAATGCTTTGGGACTTTCATCATGCTTTTCTGTAAGAAAACAGGAACTTGGCTGCATTGAAAACAATATCTTAAAATGAGCTTATTTCCAAAATTAACGTATGTGCACTGCCTGATAGGTGGAAACGTTACCCAGCTACACTTTGAATAACTGAAATCTGCAACACCAATATGAAGAGCTTTGAAAGTCTCCCAAATTTGTTAAACAATGTTACTGCCAATTCCATTTTCACAATAAGCCAAGTAATTCTAAAGCTTCTGCATTCAAACATTTAAAAAGCAAACACACAAAAATAATCAAAACGACACCATGCCGCACACCCACTGAGCCAGAACTCCCCAGATAAAGCAGGCTGCACACCAGAGCCAGGGACCAGACTCGCGGTGGTGATTTCAAAGATGAGATGACAAATATTATATGCATCTTTAACTGAAAAGATCAGCAGATGAGTACTTGCTGTGTAAATCCAGCATGAAGAGCAGTGTCTGACAGTCTTCTATACTCAGGGTAATTCTTGTCATTTATTGTGCAATTATTTTCCTCACTTTTATTTAGTTTTTTTAAAAACCAGAGCCTCTGCTGAACAATGCAAGGAACCGTAAGGACATAGAAAGCACAGCATGGCAGGGAGGAAGGGAATGAGATAATAACACAGTCCTGCAGACTAATTTAATCTGAGACAACCAATGAGCAATACAAAAAACAGGAGGAAAGAAAAAAAGGCAAGTGTCCTATGCAAAAAAAAAAGAAAAAGTTGAACATTTCTATACCAGGTGTTGGTCTCAGGCTTATTTTTTCTCACTCTCTCTCTTAAAACAGCTCAGAAGGAAAAGGTTTAACTGGGGAGGAGAGGTCTTAACTCTTTAAAGAAGTAAAAAATAATTCTGAACCTTTAGTATTTAAGCACTGCTGGCACAGAGCTTGGCAGGGCAGCTGCTGCCATTCTAGACTGGGATGAGACTTCTCCAGGTTTCATAACACCTAACCTGAGGCAGAGGTACACGCGGAGACAAGGCTGGAGGGACACGGAAACTAAGAAATACAGAGTGGGCATAGGAGGAAAAAGAAACGATCATGAGGAGTTTAGGTGGGACAAGGATCCCCGGAGCAAGCTGGACCCTGGCAGAGGCAGGGCGAAGCGAGGCAGAAGCAGCCAGAGGAGCGTGGGTGGTTCACGGCTGCTCCAGCGGAGCCAGAGCAAAATCCCATGTTCGCAGACCTCACCACCCCTCTCTTCCCAGCAAACGCCCTCAGGACCCACCAGCAAAATACCCGGCTCCTTCTCCCTGCAGGTGCTTTGTTCACATTCAGCATCAACCCTAATTCTTCAACTGTTAACAACTGCAATCTTCTTTTTGTTAGTTTAAGTTTTCTGTGCAACATATTAATTCTGTGTCAGCTTGCTGGTCTTTACTCAGCCGTGACCAGCACTGCTTTCTGCAGAGCAGACAGGTGAAGGACCGGAGATTTCCAACGCTTCCATCATTTACTCTTTCAAATGTTACAGACCCCTGCAGCTCTGCACAGAGCTGCCCTATATAAAAGTGTGAACTTATCACCTCTGTTCTCATCTTCATTTCCCACCTCGCTCCTCCTCCCCTTTGCTCCATAGCAATCGTGTCCTGGCCCCTTTCACACAGCTACCCCGACTGCGAATACAAGAAGAGATCAGAAAACAAAAGAATATACCCAGCTCATCCCCGAGGAAAAAAGAAATGCTCCTCCATATTTCCTTCTCAGTTAACACATTGCGCTGCTCTCCCTTTGATGGCCTTCCTCGGTTCAAATTGGGCTGCTGCTTTCTTCAAAGTTTTACTTTGAAAGATGAGGTCCCACGGTATCACATCTCACCCTCACCCCTCTCCCCCACCTTTCTTCTCTGCAACCTCTGGATATTTGGTGTAGAAAGCAAACAGCTTGTCAGGTGGTGTTGTGGTTAAAGTTAAAAACAAAAGAAAAAACCTGTCATGCTGCTAATGGTGTTTTCTTGTTATTATGCCTTCTGGTGTGATAGATCCACAGGGTAACTAACACTGTCTGGAGTGCTTCCTTTTTAGCGCTGATTTATTTTAACAGGTTATTCACTGCCTTTTTGCCTAGGACAACAGGAGAGATGTGCAACGTATTTATTCTCTATCCTTTTTCATTATTAAAGCAATTCTGTTTCCACTGTATTCTGTTACGGTCTCCCCAGCAGCCCGTGAAACTTTGGTGGTCACCACCAATGTGCCTGAACACCCCTCGCCCATCTCGAGTGAGACCGAAGATCACACTCTGCTCCACGCTGAGCTTCAGTTATGGCATTTTAATAATACAAAGGCAGAAGAAAAAAGCAAGATTTTTTTTCCAAACTCCCTTTTAAATAAACAAAGGTTCCTCTCTTCCCCTCACCCCACCCCATGTTCACAAACAAGCAACAGATGCCATCGATTCACTTTGTACCTAAGCTTTTGATCTGGCTGCACTTTGATTTTCAGTGCTCACTTTTGACAAGGAAGGGAATAAGAGCCCCATTTTTGTGACATTAATAGAGGCTTTTCTGCTGCGGTAATTTATTTGTGCTCTGCTCATAATTTTCTGCTGATCCGTGTAGATTCTCGGTGACAGACACAGAGAACAGGACAGAGTGACAAAACACGGTTTCCATCACCCTGAAAGCTTTTCCAGCGGCCTGGGGCAGCGCGGGCTGCGGCTCCCGCACACAGCGATGCGCTGCAGTGTGAACCACGACTGTGCAGAGCACCCGCGCCCAGGCTGGGCGAGAGCAAACGCTGCGCAGCCCCCAGCACCGGGCGCTGCCCTCGGCACCGACAGCAGGAAGGGGACTCATTTTAATGCCTCTCAGGCAGCTGGTAAGAACAAGGAAAAGGCATCTCTTAGAGGCTTACATACAGAACGGAACTAAAAAGGGCAAGTCAAAGACAGCAGAAGCGGGAAAAAGCAACGTTTCTGTGCAACAGCTCCATCCCGCTAGGTGCTCCTCTGAGATCTTGCTGAAGCACGCGGCAGACAAAAGCTTCAGTAGCCATTTTAATGCAAATTAACTATATAAGACATAACCTGATATTTCACGTTCCCCTACTCCCACAAGGGCACAATCATTCTCTGTGAGGCCCCGGGAGCCTCCTCAGCCCTTGCACAAGAGCAGCTCCATCCTGCCCCGTGCTCCTCAGCATCACGAGGAAGGACGAGGAGCAGAGAGGGACTCAGGGCAGGGCACCCAGCTGAGTGCGTCGGCAGCAAAACAGAGGCACAAAAGTCTGATTTGCAGCACCATGACTGGGCCACCTGCGGTGCAAGCGCAGCCAGGCACTCGTGACTTTATTGCTTTACCTAATGATCCAACTTCAGCTAAGGGCGTGCATCATCCCACCAGCACCAGCATTGCCGGAGACCTTTCCCATCAGCTTTGGTGATGAGAACATTTGAAGAGAAGCTAAAAAAGACCCCCAGTGGTCAGAGCTGAAAGACACCGGCAAGCTGGCACCAGAAAATTCGTATCACGGCTGTCCGTGCTCCATCCCTTCTGCAGTGAGAGGCTGCACGCTCCCAGCTGTCAGTCCCTGGCGGGCTCTGCGGCAGACGCACGCTCGCGGCAGGGAAAGCAGGAGTGAGAATAGCAGGCACCTCGCTGGCGGGAGGTGTGACAAATCCTTGGCAGAGCACAAAACCAAAAGCAATTTTAAAATCAGCAACAGGCATCTGACAGCTCTGAAAAGAGCCTCCTCGGCGTTTGTGTGCCTTCACAATGCTCTGCGAGGGTGGATGCGGGAGTTGGGGAGCATCGACGTGATGGGAACGTACTGTTCGGCAGGAAGATACAGGGCAAACCTGAAAGCATTATCATTGATCCAGACATTGTACATCACTGGTTTTCCTTCCAGCTAAGAAACTTTATATGGTTGCTCATGTAAAATTAAGTTTAATGTGGCATTAAGATTCTACGAAATTCTGCCTGGAGATGAGGAAACAAAGTGAACTCTGAGAAGCGACTAAGCCTGTATCGATTTTTATGCATGCGTTTCTCTATCATTGTTACTAAGCTGGCGACACTGTGAAGGGCACAATTATTTATGTTCCATCAAATTAGTAGGTAATTCAAATCTCTGACAAAATCTCAAGCAAAAATTGCTTTCACTTCTGCAGAAAGTCCTTCTGACACTTAAACTGTTCACTTTCTACTGGAAGGACACTGTAAGAATACAAAAACTTCAGACAAAAAATGAAAAGCTATGCAACAAAAATGAAAAACCAGCTCATCGCTCATCAGTACCATCCTTACATCTAACTGAGGGTCACTGGAGCTGTCACCATCATGGGGACAGGCCAGCGTGGGTGCCCTTTACAGCGTGGTACAGAGTGGAGTCTGCATACAGGACCAGGCCTTCCAGTCCCACCACCAGGCAAGTGAAGAGATGAGGATGAGTTTTTGTGTGGGTGCGTATTTGTCTCTTTGAAAAGTGAATGATTGTGAGGAAGGAGCGTCTGCCCAGCGGAACTCCGGAAGGATGCTCTGCCGGTTGGTGGGAGAGGCATACGGAAAAGCAATGAGGCACATGTCAAGAGCAAAGCTGAGGGGCTGGTGGTCTTTCCAGCCAGCAGAGGATATACCAACATGGTCTATTTTAAAAGCAAGGTGTTTCTCTCAACATTCATATGCATTCTTGATTTCTAAATTGTAGGCATGTGCCTCTGTATTGCGATGACCATCTAAAAATAGCGTGGGCATAGAAATGTTATAAAATGCAAAGAAACTTAAAGTTTCAATCTTGCCTTCCTCCAGTTCCTTTTGTTGGATCCCTGCTGGATCCAACCACTCCATCCAAAAACCACAAGAGTTTTCTACTGTATTTCAGCCAAAAAGCCCATATTGCCTTAGGGTCCCAGTCAAACGCAGCCAAATGGAAGGCAGGAAGAACCTTTTCAGATAAATTCACAAAAATGTGCTCACGCAAGATGTAAGTAAATTACATCAAGAAAAGAAATAAGGATGCCTGGAATAAAAGCTCACATCTTTACTATTATGCTATATAATAACCTTAAAAGAGAGATACGATACGAGAATTCTTCACTGAAGCGTTCCATCAATACTTAACTTAAAGAGAACAATTTCTTTGAACGACTACTTTGTAGGAGGAAATTCCCTTACTCTAGCCACCAAAAGAGCCTTAGAAAAGGCCTTTAATCAGGGCCTTTGAAACAGGAAGGAAAGCAAGATTTTCCTCTTTTTCTTCCTTAATGTTTTGAAAAGGAAATAAGCCATTGAAATATATCAAGCGATTTCCTTTACTTGAAACACTAGCTGCCTTCTGTGCATTGTGAGCAAAACAAAAATAAACGCCTTTCATCCACCCAGATTTTGCTGCGGGTAGGCAGCACCAAGACGGACTAATCATTATGTGGTCAGGGAATCACAGCCTCGGGACCGTGTCACATCCTACCCAAACAATTATTTTTGGGAATGGAATAAATACTCTTAGGAGACACCAGTGTGATTATCCACTAGTGGCTATTTTGGCTGCAGCAGCGAGGAGTAAGAGAGGGAGCAGAAAAAACCCGATGAGATGGCCCAAACACTGTCGCGCTTGCAGGGGGCAGAGAGTCTTGAAATAGAAAGCAGGTAGAAAACCAAGCTAAAAAGAGATCCCGGTCCAGCTAAAAGGCAGCTTGACTTCAGCATCAAATTACACAGCCACTAAAAAAATCCTTGCAGCCCAACTCGTCCTCATTTTATTTTTGCTAGCCTGTTTCGTTACCCAGTGGGAGCTAGATAATAACATCTATTTTTGTGGAAAACAACACAGTTTTTCAGCTCAGTGTGGTGTTTTTATTTCACAGCAGAACACTGCAATTTATAAACAGCAAAACCTATGGAAAATTCTCTAAATGAAGGACTTTATGGTATGTTATCATTTAACCCCTATTTTTCACTTTCCTTGGATTTATTGGCGTTCCCAGTTGCAATGTTAAATGACTCTGAAAGTAGAGCAATTAATCCAAAATCCTATTTGTTTTAATCTAACACTGTCAACTAGTTTTAGGTTTGCAGTCAAGAGAAAAAAAATGTTTGTTAAGCTCTACAGCACTAGCTAATGTCTAAAGACAATCCTCGGAAAAGGTGCAAAGATGTTTTATCACAGCACTATAGATGGGACGGAGATTTATTATAGTACCTAGTACCATTCCAGCAGATGCCTTTTGAATTACAATGAGATTATTAAAACTTTACAAATCATTATATTAAAACCTGACAAGAGTACTTTGGGAACTGGAGCATCTTGATGTCATCGCTAATGATGCATTACCTGTGATAAGGTTTCAGGAAAATTTCTAAGTAAAAACTGGTTATAAAAGAAGTATAAAATATATTAATATTTATTTCAGTACCTGCTATAAGTTCAAGGATAATAGGTTTATATGCATCAGAACAGCCGAATGATCGTGTTTATGTCAGCATTAGAAAGATGTTCATCTGCTGCAAAGTTTAATTAATTTTCACAGATAGTTAATTTTCTGTTTCATTATCAGCTCCCTAAATTTGAAAGACAAATAATTTATAAACAAATAGAAACTTCAGAGAGGAGTATTTTTAGAGCAAACAGAAGATAAATAGCAGGAGCGAAGCATCAACGCTGCCTTCGAAGTACTAATATGAATGATATATTGTAGTAGGTTTTGATTGATAACTTACACATTCTAGAGCACTGACTGAAAAGAAACAAATTGTTTACTGTTAACCCCAACCCATTTTCAGGTAACAAATGACTCCGATCTTTACCAATCAAATAATGGCTGTGATGCCCTTAAACATCAGTGAATGAGCAATGTGCAGGCTCACCACGTCCTTCCAGGAGTGACCTGATCCCTTAAGGACAATATTCCTGCCCTTCTCCCCTTCCTGGCAAGAAGAAAGTTTAAGCAGCTACTTACCGTGATGTACGACGCCCTTCAACCCATGGATAATGGGATCCAGTGCTGGATTGTCCCTCTGACTGACCTACATGCAAAGGATACAGGATTGGTTACACCTATTCTAGTATCAGGCAGAACAGTCTCAGTTTAATCTTCTAAAGAGAAGTCAAAAAAAAAAAAAAAAAAGATGTTATCTAACAAGCTGCTCAGTTCTCACATTTACAATGGCTCTTCACCAAATGCCAAAGATGCATGCCGTAATAAAATAAGTAAGGAAGGTTAAATCAAAAGAAAGCGTCTTTTGAATTCATTACAACATTAGCCATATTACCAGCCCAGAAAAGCCTGAAAACAGAGAGCTGATTTTTCTCCGTCTACTTCTGCTTTCATAGAGCAAAACTGCTGTGATAAACAGGAGTTATCTCAGACCGGTTCATCCCTTACTGATACGGGAATAAATCTGGTGCTGCCACTGAAATCAGTGAAGCTGGACCCCTTTCAGCTGTAATGGAGCTTGGCCTTGGCATCTCCTTGCTATTCCCATTTTTACATTTATTCAATTTAGTGTCACTTGGACAAGAGGGATGGAAAAAAGCTCTGTGAGAGGATCTAGAAGAAATCTCTGATTTTTGACAATGCAATTGCCTGCACTGTCAGACCAAAAACTGATGTCCTGACATATTTCTTCTATCACCCAGCAATCACCCGTCTCCTCCACAATGGCGAGACCCAGCACCAGAGAGGGGCAGAAGGCAGCAGGAAGGATTAATCCTGTTGAGCTCCACAACTTCCACATTAAACCCACCACTTCAGCCACTTACTTGTAAAAGACAAGGAATTTACAACCAATAATGTCATTTTTTTTAACCTTTTGCCTCTTCAGAGGTATTTAAGGAATAACTCTCAATTTCTGTGAGCATGTTCCATCATTTAAGATACTTGCCAGTTTACTTCTGTGAAATACATACTGGCATGTACCTTATTCACATGGTATGTTTTTCTTCAGTTTGCCACCAGTCAGTATCAGAAGCCCGAGCAGTATTGACCATTTTTGGATGGACTGTTCCCAATGCGCAAACGCATTGCATGCAAAATAGCTCCTCTGTATTTTGCTGCCTGCCCATGATCTCAATGTCATGAGGAAAAACAGAGTGTCATCACTTTATGGTCGTGCATGAACATATGAGGAAAGGAGTGGAGACAAAAGAAGAAATCCCTGAGCTGTGACCTTGCGCCCAACAGGGAACACGCTGCCATATGAAGTGCAGAACCAGCTTGGAGCGCACTCTTAGGAAGCGGACACCATTGACTGCAGCACGTAAAAAAAAAATGCGTTATTGTAAAAAAATAACAGATTTTAAAGGCCTGAGCAGAAGACTGGAATCCACTGCCGAAGTTTCACAACCACAAGCATGTCTCTTCTGTCTCTTCTTGTCCTTCTTCCCCACAACTAATTAGGAATCCTAGAAACCTCACTATCTTCTTAGCCAACTGCACTGAAAAAACCCACAACAAACCACCTTCCTTTTTTCTGTTTATTTGGCCTTTGAACTACTCTGCTGTGTGTTCAGGACACATTTTCGTGCTCTCGTCTAGAGACAAAATGGTTTGTTTTGGTTTGGTGTTTTAAATGGAAATTGAACATTCTTTTCTCATCACAGTACTCCAGAACTTGCAACGAAGAGGCAGGGCAAGATATGCAATAAAATTATGAAAGTAGCAACAGTAGCTTTGAAATATATACAGCTTAGATGTTACTGGCAATAATATTATAAGCCCTGAAGGCTGTAAGCTCTTTGAAGCATGAACTTTGATATGCCCAAAGGGGTGCTCTGTACACTTTGGATTCTGTATAAATAACAATCACAGTACACTCAACCCAATGACCCACTTTGTAGGTCCTGTCTGGCTTCTGGCAAATCAACAACAAACACTAAAAATGTAGAGCTGTTGCAAGACACATTGCTGCATCTTTTCCATTTTTTCCATTTATTCAGGTTTCTCCAAGTCATGGCTACCACTAAAAAAAAAAAAAAAAATTAAAAAACC
>Ga0181612_109571_pt1 | contig 12206 bp, 10 predicted proteins | sample HoacroProtozoa21_FD_119630 | JGI IMG/M metagenome (GOLD analysis project Ga0181612, IMG submission 119630) | Hoatzin crop microbial communities from Cojedes, Venezuel. Combined Assembly of Gp0051906, Gp0051904, Gp0051908
ACTGCCTGTGAGGGGAACTCTAATTCAAAGACAACGGCCTCATTAGTTTATGCACTTCAGAAATTGTAACCTTAGGATCTTGTAATAATGCAGAATATATCTGTGAGCAATTCCTCGAGATTATTCCTGAGGTCTGTTAAAATGCAAAAGGTGGAGTAACACACAATATCATTAATAAAATACATTGCAATTGCTGTCTCGGTGCGAATTTATGGATTTTAAATCATGTATCATCAAGCAAAAATAGTTCTGCTTTAAAATTGGCGAAATCATATTCCTTACACTATCTCAAACATTATTTGTTATTCTGTTAGAGGAAAATTTTGTGAGTAGCATGTTCTTTGATTGAAAGTAAGCCCTCTATTCCATTGAAGGCTGGCAAGTTCTCATGTGCTAATTACGATTATTTAGAATGCATTTAATTTGCAACCATAATGAAAAAAAACAAAATAAAATCTGTTCAGAGTGAACAATACAACCTGACACACATACATATCTATATATGTATATATACACAAACCAGAAGGTTTTTTATTCTTCCAGACGCTCTTTCACATATCTGTTATATTTGCTGAGTATCATGTGGTACATTAGCGTACGCATGCGGTGGTATTTTCTAAAGATTACTTCTAGAAAGTTTCTATAAAAGGACGTAACTTTTACCTTAATGTAACAGTCCACAGAAGAGTTCATGTTTTTAAAATCAAAAGATCAGTTTTGTTTGTGGAATCTTTGCTAAATCTAGCATATCTTGTGGTCTAAAACTTAATTTTTTTTTATCCTCACTGCTTTTCTCACAATACCTGATCTGTACAAATTCTTCTCCTCATTATATGTATTGTGTTTAACCTTTTCTATCGTTTTTCCCTATAGCTGGAGAGTCTTCGTAGCTTTTTTCCAACACTTCTCTCCAAGAGCAAATATATCAAGGTTTATTAAGCATTTCTTCTAGCCAACACCCAGTTCTTCTGTGTTCTACAGTATTACGCATAAAAAAAGTCCTTGTAAGAATACAAGGGGTTTATCTTCTGCTTGATTTATCTTGTGGATATCCTTTCCTTTTCATAGGTGACTTGCAAGCATAACAAATAGCAGGGCAAAAACCCAGCCAGAGATGATCTTTTCGTGACAATAAACCAGACTCCTCTCCCCTTCCCCTTGACTCTCCCCGCCTCGGGAGCTCTGTTTAGCATAGCTCCAACCTATGAAAAATTAGTAACAAATGGTTACATTTGTCATAGAGTGAAAATATTTCCAATATTCGGGGTTTTTTATATGGCATGTGTATATATGCATACATACATATTTCACCGGCTTGGACAATTAGGGAAAGTGGTTCAATATGCTCTTAATTTCTCTTAAAAAAATATATTTAAGTCCTCCTGTTGTCAGACATGCACATTTTGCCAATTTGAAGCAGTTCCTGCCTCCTCCCAAAGCCCAGGGGCACTTCACACATATTTCATTCCCGGCCTCGGAATCCTACATACACGGGACTGCAAGAGGGCTCTCACGGAATATTTGGGAACGCTTAAACTGTGAACCGGTAAGGCAGCAAGCGCACAGCCAGCAGCGTGACCGCAGCGTTTTGTCAGCCGCAGGGGACAACGGCGAAAGGTAATCCGCTTCTCATCCCCTCTACGTCCGATTCCTGCTGCTCCAAGCGCGGTACGGAAGTTTCAGTGAAGCACAACACAGCAATCTGTGTCTTAGCAAAACACAGCCCTGAGCTGACACCCCACACAGGGACAAGCAGCACCCACACGCTGGATTCAGCCATGAACCGCCACTGAGCCTACAAAGCAGAAAACACCACGTCTGACCCAGGTTTTGTCAAATCACTGGGAAAATTCCCAACAGCTTGCAACGAAACAGCGCGAAACAAAAGCAGGCAGAGTATAAACACTCAGAAAAAACAATTCAGCTGAGAGTATGAGTAACAGATGAGCTGGGACACTTGAGATAAGCTGGGGAAACCCAAGGTGCCCTCCCCAAAAGCTGTGGTAGCGTGACGCACCCTCTGGAATTCAGGTAAACACAGAAAGCTGTCTCCTGTCCAAGGCCAGAACAGCTCTTTCTGCAAACACATAACTATATACTTCCACTTTCACACCTCCGCTCTGCCTCCCGACTCCCTGTCTTTAGACAACCTAAAGGTACAGCCACAGACAAGTTAAGATACAACACGTATACAAGTGCACGCACGTACCGAATCTTGGATCTTTCCTTTTTGAACCGCAGCGTGACACCTCCTGCAAACGGTGAGTCTATACTGAATATTTTGTTGCTCTTACATTGACTAAGAAAATCGCCTGGCACCTCTGGTCCGATGGAATTATACAGTCACGGCTCAAAAATCCCTACTCTGACCCCACAGAGCAGACTGCCCTGTTGCACGTAAAAGTAAACATTTAAGAGTGCCTATCCATAACAGGACATAGAAAAAATATTGAAGTGGATAAGCTAAACTGCATTAAAGCCCTCAGCACTCTCATTCATAATTCAAGTGACTTTCATTAAATTCAATCTAATTAGACTCACAAGTGAATTAAGATATATGAATTAAATCTGCTTGAATTCTCTAAAATAGTGTCCACACAGGGGCTTATGATGGTTTTAAATAATCCACTAACTGTGGATCTTTGGTTAATTTAGATCAGCTTTTTGAAGCATTCTGTACAGAGAAGCCCAAAAGAACACAGGTTCTCTCTACAGGACGAGTTCAGCAGAATTAGCAAAGGTGTTCTCACACACAAATCTGCACTTTGGGGATTCTGCTTTTCAAACACACTGTGAAAATGAATCTGTTACATTTTTCATGCAGACCTTTGCACACAACCACCACCTGCTATAGCTTCGTGCTTGCTGTTGGCAGTGTTCATTAAATACTTGTCGCAGGCACCGCTGGATGGAACCTCCACCCAAGAAGTCTTCACTGGACGCAATCCGTCTCACACTTGCCCCGTTCTTGTTCAGTCTTCCAAGGCAGCAAAGGAGTGCCAGTAGTCGTAAAAATTACATGGGAAATGCACTTTTTTTGGTAATAAATCTGACCTTCTAGAATCTTAAAGATTACTATAATCAATGTCCAGAACAGACATTTTTTTCTCTAGTGCAATTATATTTCCTTATTTATTAGAAAGCTTTATTTCGCGGATATAGTAACCCCATGTCCGTTGACTATCACCCTCCACTTCCACCCTGCTGCTCTTCGAGCTGGCCACGGAACAGGACTCCCCCCCACCACCAGCCTTTTGCAACAACGCCCGGACCATGTTCTGCTTTGGTATCTTGGAGGCCGGCCAGTCCCAGCTGTAACTCTATGAGTACTGTGTATTACCTCCATCCAAACAAATCCCTCTGGGTATTCCCCTCGCTCCGGGAGGCAAATGTTCCCGGAATGTGGGAACTGATGCCAAAAACAAGCCCGGGTCTGGAGTGAGAACCAGCACCCTCCGCTTTCTGAGCAATCGATTGAAAGCGCTGCTGAGATCCCACCGCAGGCAATCCCCAGAAGCTGCAGGGGACGTTCTGCTTTCTTCCTCCATCTTTCACACCTCCAACACGCGAGGTTCAACAGAAGAGAGAAGGGAAAGTCCCCAGGCATTCTGGAGAGATTAACAGTCAAATGATCGCCTACAACCTTGACGTTACCCTTTAATTACTGCAGAGTGTGGCCACGTCCTGCACCGTTACTAAGCCACAAATGAACAGCCCGCTGCTCCAGAAATCCTCAAACGGCAGGAGTGCACAAATTCTTACTCGCATGACAATTATACAGTAATAAAATATTAGCACACGGATCACAAATCTACTATTTAATTACTACCATCTAAAGCACAACGCAGCTTTTCACGTGTTAAAAGCAAAGCAAGCCAAGTGCACTTAGACCTCGCGTGAGTGTAACCTATACGTGCATTTTGTGAACGCTACTCGCATTTTCCATTTATCTACTTACAATCCCTTTTGAAACGCTGCCAAAGCAAAATCTAAAAAAACCTCCCACTTACCTAGAAGCCTCCTGCAGTGAATATCCTAACATATCCATCAAGCACATCTGCACGTTTTCAACAGTCTGAGAAATTACTGAAAATTTAACGAATAGAGTCATTACGTGTTTCAGGTTTCCTTTTCTCAGGGAAGCTGATGCCTGTCCCTGATGAAGAATTATTTTCTAGGAGATTCCTGAGCTCAGTTTCCAGTTTCAAGCACTTGTAGCTAAAGGCAGCGAGGAATAACTCCACGAAAAATCTTCACAAGAAAAGCTTCATTCAAATAATTACGGTTTCGTTTCAATACGCTCTGTTACGCAGAAACTGGAGCACAACCTGCTGCAGTGTTAATGCACCAACCTACCCAAATACACACCAATTAAAGTCACATGGGGAAAAAAACCAGGAGCAAGTTATACATTGCTGATACCCGTGCTCACTTGGATAGCTGTGCCTTAAGGATTTTCATCAAATGTACAAAAAGTAAAGCCAAAGCCCTCGCAGCACGGGACTAAGAGCCGAGGCTCTCGCTCATTCCCCTCCCTCGTGAGCGCTTCCCGACAGTCGCCGGCCTCTCCCGGCACAACCTCAGCGTTGGAGTCAGCGTTCACCTTTCGAAAGAAACTTTCAGTGTCATTTTTATGGGAGAGGTATTCAAGTAATTTTAAATACTGAAGGATTATGAGTGCAAAAGCGATGAGACAAATTCCCCCCCCAGTACTCAGCAAAAGGCAGGACAGGCAAAGCACAACCGCCTGCCGGGATCGTCCTGACAGAGGAGCTTTGTCCTGCTCCTGCTGTCCCGGGCCTCTCTTGGCCACGCTTCGCCTTTGCCGGGCTCGCAATTGATGTACAGTTGTTTTTGAGACTTTACTAGGGTGTTTCTTGGAACCAGTAAACACCAAACCCATTTTCTTGACTCATGATGGCTTAAATTTTGTTTTCCGCTACTTCTGGTAGGGATGGGTTTCCCATAAGGGATTCATTCCCTGTGCTACCTAGGCTCTCCAAAATTTCTGTTTCTGCCTTAGCACGCAAGACAAGAATATTTTTGCCTGAAAGGAACACTGTTGTTACAAGAGAAATAACAAATTACCCCATATATTGAATCGATATTCTGCTTTGTATGGCAAACTACTACTAACAGTCAAATACTTCTGGAAGTTGCTACACAAGAAGTTTTTGCTATAGGATTTTTTTCATGCATACAAAATAAGAAGTCGAACATTCACATTTCTCCTGGTCTTTCGTTATCTGAGTTTTCAAAAGAATCACTTCATGGAAACGATGGAAGTTCTTAGAAGTTCTTTTCTTTGTTAAACAAATTTTAAAGAACACAAGGTTAAAGTTGAAAGATGCCACTGCTGTTGTTGGCTGGCTGCTTGTGAGCTGTCTGAAAATCGACACGGAGAAGCCTCTCTGTAAAAACGGCCTTTCCTTTGGATAACTGCACAAAGGATTTGCTTGGCAAGTGTTTTCACAGGAAGAAGCTTTACATATGCGATTTTTTCCATTAAAAACTATAAACTTAAACCAGAGATAACAGTATACAAGTCTATACCGAGAAAAAATACTCCACAATTGTAAAAACAGAAAATTAAAAAGCAATGATGCCACAGACAAACAAAAGCCCCCTTAGCTCCTGTGCAGCCCTTTCTAACAAGCACCTTCGAGGAGACACGTGGATTCAAGCTCCTTCAAAGCCTGAACCCAGTGACTTGGGTGACTCTGGGCATGATCCAAACCTCATCTTTCATTTAACGCCAAGTTTTGAACTATCAGTTCAGTCAAGCAGACACACAATGCCAAAAAAATTCTGTAGCAGTTCTTTAGCACCCTGCTACTGTTATTTTGCCCTTCTAAATCCAGCTGCAACCAAAGAATCTTAAAAGCCCGGCAGACATTAGACAATTAGGCCTTAAAATTTGGCCATGAAACCACTACATTTTTGGGTCAGTTTTCATTGCATTTCTGCAGTGCCGTTTCAGGCAAACAGTGTTTTAATTGGTAAGTAACTTCATTTGTGTTGAAATTGTCTTGTGTTGAAAATGCGAAATCTGAAAAAGGAAAGACTCCCGGGATGGGGAACCTTTAACTCCCCAAACGCTGCCCTCTGGCCAGAGCTCAAGCGCAGCTCCAGGGGTTTAGCGAGCGGAGAAACGGCCCAAGTGCTGTTCTTATAGAAATATGGATGGATTAAAGATACGGTTTGAGCCCGCTTGGTACCGTCCTCTCCCACCTGCAAATGCAAGCCCCTGCGCACCCAGCGCAGACGCGCACCCGCGCACACCGACCAGGGGCTCAGGAACGCACCGGCAGCAGGATTTAAAAGTGGGGCTGCTGGGGGGAAGCCCGGGGAGCACCGCCTGCGCTCGAGACAAGAACCCCTCCCTCGGAGCAGTCTAGTTAGAGCCACGGTGATCGCTGATCAAATTCTTGCATCAGAAAAATTCCCTGCTAGCACTCGCAGTCTGCGTCACTGCGCAGAAGCAAGGGCTCACGGGGACACAGCGAGGGAGAAGCAGCAGCATGCCGGTGCTCCACAGACCCACCACGTGACAACCGCCCTGCACCCTAAAGGATGTCTCGTGCAAAGGCTAGAGAGCCACGTATGATTTTTTTTTAGCAGCCTCGTTAACTTGAACTAGCAGTACAAAGTATTTTGAAGGGATTCAGTCCTAGTTCTGTATCAATAAACCCTTCGGGTTCAGCTGTGGCTTAAGAAATCGAATTTTGCTTCAGTTCTGCTGTATATAAACTGGATTAGGCAAATAGTGGCTATATTTTTCTATTCCTGTTTTAGTAAGAGTACAGGAATAATTACAAACACAAGCAGAACTTAGGTATTTTTACTTTGAATGCCATCTTCCGTTATTAGCTTGTACATCATCTGTACACAACGGCACGCGTTACTATCCACACATAATTGAAAACGTGTTGATAACCTGTTTCTATCTGCAGAGAGATAAACGGCACAAAAACAATTCTCTTACTTCCTCCAAAACCTTGCAGCTCGCGCTACGAAAACACAGACCACCACGCAGAACAAGCGTCTCCCGCTTAAAACAGTGCTGACTTCTTCTTTTCATGTGTATATGGATATGGGAGGAGAAAAGTTCACAACTGAGCTCTCTTTCGGTCCACATCCAGCCCCGGTTTGTAAGTTTGGCTGTCCACAGGCTTGCTCCCAAGCTCATTAGAGTCTGCCTGAGGTCTGCGATAGCACATTTAGCACACAATTCAGATCTGAGCATAAAAATGCTATGTGCTGTTGGTAACTTAAGTTGTGGCACACAGTGTTACCACCCGAATCTACAGAGACCTTGGGTGCCTGCTTAAAGCCACACAGCCTTACCTTCTGCGTCCTGCCCCAGGCAGCTGGATGGGCAGCGTTTCTCGTTTCAGAGCATTTAATATAACTTACAAAGACTGAACTATCTACGCAGATGTATCTGATTCCCCTCAAGTGATTTTACAAAATGAATTTAATTCCTCACGAGTGTTTTGAATGAACTTCCCCCCAAAAAAAAAGAGACACGCCGGAAATCTCGAACTGACAGACAACTCGGCAGCAACCGCCCCTAACTGCAAACAGCCTACGAGGGGGAAAGCAGTCCTCGTTGCAGCTGTAGTCATATTTACTAGTGAACAAAGTAATATGTTAAAGTGGTTCACAATACTTCTACTCAAAATACACAGCTTACAGACGCTTTTTTCTCAAATGTACCTTCATAACAGTAGAAATGCAACTTCTGCTGAGAACGGCAGCTCGTCAGCTTCCCTCTGAAAGGGCAAACGTTTAGCCCAGAACTCTGTATCGATTTCCTAATATTAGGAGAAACACTACAGGATTTTTAAATGGTCAGGAACGGTTTTTTTAACCTTCATATTCAGAAAGGATGCCAGCGCGACACACGCATCCCGGGAGGTGACAAACCATCCCGATGGCAACGGGACAACGCACAGCAGAAACTGCTGCAGAGAACGCGAACCAGCCGAGCAAGGCGTCCAAGCAGCACCGCGGCAGGAGAAGCTCAGCCCCAGCGAGGGCATGTCAACGCCACACAGACTTACTAATAAACTGTGTACACTCAGGGGCAAGAAGCACCGTTAAACGGAGGGTGCAAGGTCAGGCAAAACGGGCGTGAAAGGTACGGGAACGAAGGAAATTCAAAATGTGACGTCATTTTGTAAAACAGGATTCAGTGCTACGCCTTTAACTACACGTTCAATTTTAGCTTCTCAATCTTCGAAACAAACCAAAAGAAAACAGAGAAAGTGGCCCAGAGAAAAGCAGGAAAACATATCGGAGACCAAAAAGTTCTCCCCTGTGGAAGAGAGGTTGGAAAGCTCAGAGCTTGCTCAGACAAACCGGCCCAACGGGGCTGCATTTGCTGCGCAAAAAAATATCTCCTTACGCTTCACTGCATCACGAGACGCTGCTCAGCTTTGCTTTTTTGCAGCATTTTCAGCAGTTCCCAAATGCAAGCTGACAGCTCTTTCAGCTGGCGTGGCACACTTGTTTCATGTACCCAAGAACAGAGGTTCCAGTTCTCGCAGCACAGCTTCCGCCACGCCGCGCGATGCAGCTCGCGCAGGTCTCTCGCCACGCCGACACGCTGCCGAGCCCTCCGGCTACGCAGGCAGCATCAGCGAGCGCTGCTGCAACACCTCAGCACGGCAGGGTGAGCAGAGGAGAAGGAGGACAAGAGTGCCAGGGGGAAAAAAGCTGTTTGGAAAAAAAGAGTGGAACAGTCTTTAAATGAAGCCGTACTTGAAAGGAACAGAAAAGGTTTCCAGAACAGGCAACTTCTCCTCATTGCTGTTGCAAATTAAGAAAAATCCAAAACTGAATTTGAGCAGCAGGAAGATTTATTTTTTTTTTTAAATGAAAGACTTAAACACAGAATTGAAAACCACATCTAAGTGCTGTAACGTAAAGTTGTCTTTATATGGGACGAACGTACTGAGAGTGCTGCTACAGAGCACGGCATACCTGCAGCAAAGGGATGTGTGATGCCAGCCCAAGTGACTAACAACAATACCTATTATTTTTGGTCAATATTGAAACTTCACTAAAAACTGCAAACATAGGTTTCACAGCCTGACAGATAAATTTACTGCACCCTCGATAAAAAACAACTGGGAAAACTAAGACACTGCAAGGCAATTATTAGATAGCAGAAAAGGATGGAAGTGCTTACCCATTCCATGCTCTTCACTATCTCAGGGTACGATGCAGAACCTAAACTCAGTGTCAGGAGGAATTCCTCCCTCTCAAACGGCTCATCTTTAACATTCCTCCTGCAGCGGGAGCACCCTCTTTACAGCAATTCGCTATCTGCTAGCTAAAAATTCCAGGACGGTCATTCCAAAGATGTATTTCTGACTACTTTGCTGAACAGAGTTAAACGCTGTCAACTGAAATAAAGCAGACACAGCTGGAAACGCAGCTCAAAGAAAACAAAGACATTATATACTCAAATTTTTAGCGTGTAAAGCTCTTATTCAATTAATAGGGCTCTCCCTGCCAAACAGGTACAGGAGAAAATGTTATTTTCTAATCACACTCTAAAGTATAAAAGTTTAGAAAACTTTCATCTTTAAGTTTAATAAAAAATACCCTTCCCTCATTCTTCCTACATATGCATTATGAATTTTTATGCAAACATCCAAATAATTCTATTTCAAAACCCCATAATCTGCATATTCTGCAAACATCAATATCAGATAAAATCAATGAGGTGGCCCAAGAAAAAAAAAATTCCCCCATCAATAAAATCTGCAGAAAATTATAAAAACCAGAATCTGTTGGGGAGGTTTTTTTGGTGTTGTTTTTGGGTTTGTTAGTTTTATTTTCTAACACATCTGTTTGATATCAAGAAAATAAAATTTCGTTTTTAAAATCCTTCAGCCTAGACACAGCAGTAAAAACAGTGGTAGTAAATTAGAGAGTATTTTTATGTAAGCCCATGTATTTTACCAATACAGTAAAATGCTACCTCCACCCATAGGGGTTTAAAAATTTTTATACAGGATATTAATAAAGAGTAAAATACTAACAGAAAGCATATATTCAGTAGGGTATTTTTGCAATATTTCCTCTAATCCATTATTTTCTGGAGAATTTTTGGATCATTCTTCAAAACAAAATATCTATGTTATCATTGAAGAATGTTGCCCAGGGAATAAATTACTTAAAAGGATCAGAAAAACATTTCTTATTCCATGATTTCTTAACCAAAAAAAGGCATACAACCTGTCCTCTTCTTTGGCAGGAATGTGTTAATGCTTTGCAAAAACGGGCTTTAATAAATGCATGACCAAGTGTTCCCTTTTTCCACTTCGGCTCTAGGATATTTTTTTCCCTAATGTGACGGATCGTTAACATACAAAACTAAACTTTTTCTTAGATTTTGTATTTCATCACGTACTAAACACCGGTGATATCTTCTGCCAGGATACTTCTGAAACACAAGACCCTTCCCCGCAATCGGGGACCTTCAACGTACAGCACCCTCCGCACATCCGAGCAGCGCTGCCCGCGCACCCGGCCGGCTCCGCGGGCACCGCGTCGCTGGGGAGAGGCAGAGCGCGCCGATGGGTGCTGAGCTCCACCATCCCCAAAGCCCCAGGCAGGTCAGCTTCCGAAGGGCGCGGGCTACGGAACAGGCACACCAGCAACGCATCCCAAATTAGCCTAATTATTGCAAGGTAAGTTAGTTCTTTCTCTGCAATAAGGGTGAAAGTGCTGTTAACAGTAGTGATATTTGGACTTTAGTTCTTGGAATTTAAAAAATAAAAAAAAATCTAGCTCTAATGATGAGCTTTTCAGCAGTGCAGATGCTTTGAGCTGACAGAAAAGCCCACTGTTAATTAAGAGATGACTTTAGAAAGACACTAAATGACTTCAGCAGACCATAAACAGCCTTGCCAACAAGAGTCACCTAAAGGCTTTCCAGGCTACGACCCGCAGCGGGGCAGCCCTACAGCTGGACGCCTCAGCCAGGAGGTCCACAGCGCTTCTTGTTTGCTGGAAAAGCTTGACGCAACCAGCCCGCCTGACCGCGCTGTGACCGCCGCAGTGAGCACGTATAGGCCGATGTGCAAACTGACCCACCAGCAGCAGCAAAACAGCTCCTCCCCATCATCAGGGAATAATCTGCCTACAAAGAAAACGAGCTGCTTACACGTCTGCTACAGATCTTAACAAGGGGCTTGGCCATCGTTGACCTTAAACCACTGGCACAACATCACATGGTCATTACCTAACGAATCCAGCTTTCTGGGTTTGAAGTTCGTGTAATCAACTTGTTCAAGAGAAGAGCTGCAAGGAGAAAGTCCCTGAATTCAAGTCAAGAGGGCAAATGTGAACTATCAATACTTTGGTCCTGCAGAACATCTTGGAACTTTGACAGCTCTGGGACGTGCAGAGCAGCTCCTGCTTCCTCCAATTCATCGGGGGAAAAAAGAGAGAAGGTAACAATATCTGAATATTTCTTTATCTGTACAGCTGCATATTCTGAATCTTGGGCTTGTACTGGGACAGTCACCAAGCACAAGCTGCTGAGAGCTGCTCGCAGTCTTGGAACGGACACTGTCACTGAACTGCTCTCATGTTCTACAGTCCAGCTCCGTCGTTACAACCGTTACTAAGATCCCAGGCCAACACAATCCCAAGCAGCAGAACACGCTGAAAGTGTAGCTTGTATCCAAGTGTCTCCCTCGGGGTGAAATTGTTTTTGCCTTGAAAAACAACAGAGAACTCATGCAATGATCTAAACATCATCAGAAGACATTCACCAACGAAGAGGCAGGTAACTGCAAACACATAACCACTGGTAGTAACAAACGATGCTGACAGCCGGATTGACTGGGAAACTTTTCCAAAGATATTGAGATTTCAAGGCTTTCAGCAACCACAGCCAACCAGGTTCCCACGGCATAAACCTGCAGCTTCTGTAAGACTGTTGCAAATTCTGTGTCGCTCTACTCTGCCCTGCAATCATCATGTTGGTCACGGATGACTCAGAGCAGAACACCACTCGTGCACTTGAACTGACAAGGGATGAATGAACACATGGGAGAAAGCAGATGGGTTTTGCAAGTCTTCTACACATCAGTTTCCTGACTCAATGTTTTGCTGCTATCTTAGAATCACAGAATCATTAAAGTTGGAAAAGACCTCTAAGATCATCAAGTCCAACCATCAAC
>Ga0181612_125405_pt1 | contig 12206 bp, 7 predicted proteins | sample HoacroProtozoa21_FD_119630 | JGI IMG/M metagenome (GOLD analysis project Ga0181612, IMG submission 119630) | Hoatzin crop microbial communities from Cojedes, Venezuel. Combined Assembly of Gp0051906, Gp0051904, Gp0051908
ATATCTGAATTGGTGAAAATTTTAATGGAAATAATTTTGTTCTTTAGAATACATTGATGAGAGCCTACTTTGATGCTACAGAGTTTTCCAGCGTGGCCTGCTGGATGCCGCTAAGGACTTCACTTATAATCACTGCATGGAAAGTTCCTGTGACACAATTTTTATTTTTTTTCCCCTATGAGCATGGGTGCCTCTCCTGGCACTTGCAGGGCCATAGCAAAAAGCACTTGAAAGTACCATCGTGGTAAAGTGAAGTTGTGTTCAACACATAACGGTACATAACTGGAAGTGGAGTTGTCTGTGGGGAAAGAATCTGCAGCCTTAAACTTCCTCCCTAACCACTCCTGACCATAGGACTGTGTTCTGCATCGCTAACTCATAGCACAAAGATCTGTGTTGCCATACGGCCAGGGAAAGGCAAATGAAAGGTGCCTTAGCATAAGATCTGGATATGAAGTTGGATGGAGCGTCCTTTCTTTGGCCTGGTGCAGTGAGGATATAAATCAGTCACATCTCTGAGTTTCTTAATCTGATTCGGTACCCCAAGCCATGGCTGCTGGCTCCAAGGAGGATCCTGGAGTACAACATCTGCAGCTGCCCTCACTTCAGCTCTCGTGGCTCCGAGTCGCTGCGGCTCATCAGGGTGACCGACTGGAGTAAGACAGGTGGACCGCAGCTCCTGGAGAGGTTCCTGCCATCCCTATTTTCCGTCATTCTCTATAAATGACAACAGAGTTTGGCCTGGTACAACTATCCGTGGTGACTTTCCCCAGCACACAGCAAGTTCTGCCCATGCTGGTACATGGCCTAATTTGCTCCCGTACCCCAGGGACACAGATACCATCCCAGCGGATCTGTCCGGATCTCTCCGGCTCTGTCCCTCCGCCGGGAGAGGCCGTTTGGGTGCCAAGACTCGCAGATCCTCCCTCTCGGCAGCTGATGTTACTTCGGCATGAAGAGAAAACAAAGTAGGTTAAGCTTGATTTTAATTAAACATTTCCTGCTTTCACAATGAAAGTGGAAAACACATGTGGGTGTCTCCTCACTAAGTATGAAGGGCAAAACAATGCTTTATAGGAACGGCGCAGATGTTAAAGCCTTTGGCACATCTTGTCCAGCTCACTTTCCTTTGAAGTCAGGCTGGGGTGATTTACTTAAAATGCTTCTCTCCTGTGCATGTCATGGAGTCCTGCAGATGATGAGGAAAAATGAAGACATCCTTAGCGAGCATGCTCTTTCAAACAGAAAGGATTCATCAGAGAAATAGTCTTTTCCTCAGTTCCTAGCTCTGTAAGGAATGATAGGATGTGAATTATCATTTAGCTTCATTCTCAGAAACGGATACGATATTTTGATGTCACTGTGGCTGGAGGGAATGGATTGTTTCCTATCACTCAGTGTGTACGAGTTATAATGCTTCTACCCAGGCAAAACTACCCATGACTGCAAGACACCACTATTGCCCTGCTGCATTCCTGCCGCTTGCCCGTATGCAGAATTACTTCCAAAGGTGCGTTTCTGGAGAATGGAGCTGGTTTCCAGGGAAATACACAGGGGCAGTCAAATAGCAGTCACAGCCTCATTAACTAGATGGGCTATGGACCTGGCTCAGCATGACACTTTATAGGCTTGCATATGTCATGGAGGTGATAAGGGACGCTTACATGTAAGTGATGTATACATTTCCTAGAAGACACGGAGTTAGTAGTTGCATCTATTGTTGTTCTGGCTTTAGTCCTGTAACTGAACCCAGACTCCTTGGTCATGTGAACTGATCAACAGTCTGGCACTAGGTTGGAGTGAGTTGGCCTCTTGAGCAGACGGATTAACTGCGGGCACTGGAGGTCAGTCAGGGATGTTTTCCTTGGAGTGCTGCTTTCCTCTTCATGTTGTGCAGCCCTTTGGGCAATGAATTACAATGAAGGCACTCAGAGGAAGTACATGGAAAACACACTGCTCTCCTGCACACCCGTGATCCTGCACAAGCTGGGTGGACGCAACTGGCTGTAACCCCAGTTGGCTCTGAGAATTCAAGCCCAAGCTCCAAGACAGCAGTTGAGGATGTGACCATGGAAAGCAGGACAGAAGGAGTGTTCAGACCCCTGCCTCTCCTTCAGGATAGAACCAGCTTTGCCTTTGTCATTCTCACCCATTCCTCACAGGTGTTAATCCACTTGTTTTTCAAAATCTCTTGTGATGCAGATTCTGTGGGCCCTCAAGCAATCTAGTACACTGCTTCCCTACACTTTCAACTGAAAGATTTTTCCCAGCGCCTGACGATCCCATGTTGCGACCGATGCTTCAGCTCGGGTGTTCCCAGCCCGGTGTACTCCACCTGCCCCTGCAGACCAGGCTCCCAGCCTGGGCAGCCCAGCATGCTGCTCACCTCCTTTGCAAAAGGACAACATCAAGCTCAGCTTGTAATTCAGTTTGCCCTCTTTTCTGCAGTTATGTTTGATTATTGCTGCCCTGCTCTAGTCCCTACAGAATTATTTTGTTTCTGGACTTTTATTTACTAATTGCCAAGATATTTTGGTATTTTAACTGTGATTGACTTGCAGCCCCTCTCAGTTTAGTGGCCTCTGCAAATTCAGAAGGTGGAATTGCGAGGTTTGAAATCCTCTGTATGGCAAAGCTTTGAAACTGGAAGTGAACCTGACATCCAAATCGTCCTGCTCTCCCAGAACCCAAGGGGCATTGGCTGAACTTCTTCTTTTAATAGCCTGCATTAGCATCAAGGAATACAATGGTGGCCTGGCACAAAGCTATTGTTAGAGATCTATGCACTTTCCTAATAGAATGTAAATGTCCTCAGCAAACAAAGCTTCAGCGAAGCTTTATTAGAGCAGGCTAGTGAAGCTCAGGGGATGCAAAGGCTAGCTAAAGTCTTTCAGGTGTGTGCCCTTTTTCTTGTCTGTTTGCAGTTTTATTCCAGTGTTCATATTACGATCTTGGCACAGATAAAAACCCATTCGTGTGTGATCAGGAAGCAATACTTACTACCTCATTTTTGGACACTGCTGCAGGAGACAAAAGCGTATTTCTTTCTTATGCACACAGACAGATGTTTCTGGATAAGGTAGATTAAATCCAAATATTAAGGAAATAACTTCCAAGAAGAATTTCTATCTTTCCTGGTACTAATCTTGATTTTACTCTTTTTTTAAATCAAAAAGGCTATTTACTATTACTTTGACAAGGTTTTGTGAGATGTGCAGCCCTGCCCTATCAGGCATGAAGAGTTACTGTGACAGCACAAACCATAACGCTATCCGTCTAGCCCATCAATCACATTTCCCAAAACACCCAATGAAAGAAAGCAGTATTCTATCAACTTCCTGACTGTTTTTACTCAAAAGAAGCAGAAACTAGAAGAGAATTTCTTGAGGTCATGCAAACTCAGTCAATGCAATCCTGACTCCAGACTTGTTGCCGTTGCAGATGATGATGACATTATGATGGCATTCATTTCTGTTAAACAATGCGTTGCCCTTTTCCTCTCGTTCCGTGGACTCTACTTTCCCTCTTAGTAAGGCAGGTCCAAGCGCAGGGACAAAGCCCTGAATTCTCCTATCAGGTTACCCTAATGCCCTGTGGGTCTCCTTGCCAAGCGGCAGAAGAACCTGACTTGGAATAAAAATTGTCAGAGATCTATTGATTTCTGTAGAGTCAGGGTAATTTCTGCCAACAAAAGTTTTCTCAGGACTCTTAAGAAGAAAAGAAACTAGACGATTACAGGGAAAACTGTACTGGTATTCATGGAAAAGGCTAATCTTGTGTGTGAATATGGTCATGCTCTGGCTAAAGTAATTGCTGGCACTAGAGAGTAGCAGAAGTTGGAGTCTGTCATTGAGAACAATCTGTCCTGGCTCATCTTGCACTAGTTATCCCGAGAGTTGTGGATGGGGGCAGATTATGCTGACCCAGTCCCATCTGGCAGGGCTGGCTTGCCCGTGGCTGCGATGCTCTGGGGACAGCATGGGAGGGATCCGTGCAGGAAGCCCGTTTGGCCTCTCACATGCAGTCTTCTGCAGAAGGCAGCAGCAAGCTGAACAAGGAGAAGGCAGAAGACACATGGTGCCCAAAGACAGACAGGCTCTTATCCATGGTTTGTCAACGGTTTTAGTGCGGTTGAGTAGCTGACACTGCCGCGGGAGGACAAAATGAGAGAAGGGGAACTGTTGCAGTATTTGTTGAGTGGAGCCCATCCGAGGTCAGAAACCCACTGGTGCAACACAAACACAAGCAGGGATAGCTATAGGTCCAAATTAAGCTGGCAAAACAAAGGATTAGTAAATGTCCTGAGATACCCCAAATCGCATCAGAGGTCAGAGGCAGAGCCAGGAAGAGAACTTTTCAATGACTGATGGTTTTGTTTATTTTTAAAAATTATTAAAATCCTTCCAACTCTCCACCTCACAAGTTTCTGGAATTCGATGTAAAGAAAACATTTCATTTCAGATTCAAGCATTGTAGGATGTTCTAACAGCTATTTTCTTGAATAAAGGGGAATGCATTTTCTAAATGAGGAGCCATTTCCAACTGGAAATCAGATGTTCTCGCTGGAGTTGCCAACACGAAAAATTTCAGCTTTCACCATTCATTGTGGTTTGTTATTCATGGAAAGTTGAGCACAACTGAGACAAATTCACAAAACGTTTACGTTGCTGGCAGGTTTCCCGATGCTCTGCTGAGTCCCATCATGAGGAGCTCCTCCTGCATGTGCCCTGCCAGGACAATTTGCTTAATCTACCATTCTCCAGTCAGCACCTGCCTGACCAGTATTATTACCTGTGGCCTGTATCACTTGACGTAGTAGCAGCAGAAGACAGGAGCGAGCCCTTGTTTAGCACCTTTCTAGACCTGGGGGCTCTAGAAACCCAAAGGGATGTCAGCTCTTTGTGTGTGTTCAGCAGGTATGGTGACAGTGTGAGCTTGGGCCATGGTGTGCAGCCCATGCCAGCTACCTACCCCAGCTATACCACAAATGCTGGGTGCTACTGCATCCAAAATGTGCACCACTGGAGTGTCTCATTCCGGCTGCTGTTGTAGTTGAAGCTGATTTGTGGCCAGCTGGAACCTGCAACTCAAGAAAGTCCCTGGTTTGCCTGACGAAGTCATTCCAGGGGCCACTGCAAGTTGGACTACCCGCAGGCTGGTTTAGCTATGCCAGTAATTATTCAGTAGCCAGTGAATCTCTCCTAGGCATTCAACAAGCCTTCAACTTCCCGACCCTGGGAAAGGAGAGATTAAACTCTCATTAGGCCATATCTTTATTAACAAGTTCATGCTCACCTGATTTTTAAAACCATTTTCATAGATTTGTTAGTTTAAGAGAACCTGATTCTTTTCGTCACAGAAATATCACCATAGTGCTAACAGAAGTTGATTAAACTGGATATCTGAGTGGAAAAAATGTTTACCAGCTGTTTGCAGATGCATATGTCTTGACAGATATTAAAATTGCTTACAACTGTCCCCTCCTTCAGATAAATCTTAAAGCTATTTATAGCTATTAGCTATTTATCTATTACCTGTTAGCTCTTCATAGGTGTTTATAGCATGGTGTAGTGCCCTACAGGGACACAGGACTTCAGCACCACTGGCAGTTACCATGGTATTTGTAGGCAACAGAACATGAAGACCTGAATTTTGGTACCGTTTTCATTCTGCAACACACACGCGTGCACACATACATGTGCTTACACACACACACACACACACGTGCTTCTGGTGCCAGTTACTTTAGAGTGCAAAAGAATGAGGCTCCCTGGTGCACCTAGAACCGTGCTTATTTACAGTAGCAGGGAATTTGGACTGTATGTTTTATGCCATGCTGCCGCAGGCCAGTACGAGTAAGATATCTGCTGAAGATGGGAACGAAAAACTTCTGTGGCTTGCAGCAGCTGCAGGAAGATATAACCAGAGTGCATTCAAGTTTGTACGATGGTTTCAACAGCTTTGCTGTTGAGTGGTGTTCTGTACATGCTCCTGGGATTGGTGTCATAAAGAACATCAGAAAATTATGAAGCAGAAACCTCCATCTCTGTGTAGAGAGAGAGCACAAAATCTTGAAAAGGGGGAAAATGAGTTAACCAGTATGTCCAAAGTTCAAGCTTCTCCCTGTTCAAGAAGAGGAGAAACACAGAATTATGCTTTTAAACACAGATATTTCCTTTGCTAATATATATATATATATTTTTTTTTTTTTTATGCAGAAGGAACTCAAAACAGAGAGATTTAACCTGCAATGGTGTCCACTGTTGTTTTCCCGTCTCTGACCATTTTGGGTAACGACACAGATAAACAGAATTCACTGCAGTCTGGGTTTAAGCTCCTGGCTGGTGTTCCCAGGACTGTTGCCAGTTTAGTGAACTTTGCCCCAAGTTCTGTTTGGAGTTTTCACCCATGGTTTGACAAAAAGTGAAAGGTATTAATGATCTGATGATTTAGTGCTATTCATCTCAGATGCTAATGTTATATCATCAAGCTTCATAAACAAAAGCCTAAATTCTTATTCATAGTCAAGATGCTTTGTGCACAAGTCAGCATGTCATGCACAGAAACTGCACAAAGGTTGCTGCCGTATTCCTCTGGTTTTGTTCCTGCTCAGCACAGACTGGTTCACCTGCACTGGCTTCAAACAGTCAGAGCTGTCCCATCTTGCATTGCCCTTCAATGGCAATAAAAGGCCAGAAACCATTCAGTCAATGAGCGAGCAGAGGAATGTTGGCCATGCAGTTCCCATAGCCTCCCATAGAACAGAAACTCCTGTTTTACTCCTACACAGCTTGGAGATCATCCTCGCCCTGAAGTGACCTACATCAGGCTGGAGTGTTGTTGCAGACAGACTGTGCCTAGCAGTGAGAAACCATGGCTTTGCACAGGAAAATCTAATCCTTGTTCACTGGGCTAATTACAAAATACATTGTAATTTCTATTAAAACTCATAGGATTTGGTTAAGAAATAAGGGTCATTGTTTCTCAGCTTTATCTTAAAATGGTTTGAGTTGGAAGGGACCCTATAGCTCATCTCGCTCCAACCCCACTGCCATAGGCACGGGCACCTTCCACCAGACCAGGCTGCTCAAAGCCCCATCCAGCCTGGCCTTGAACACTGCCAGGGAGGGGGCAGCCACAGCTTCTCTGGAAAAGATTGTAGGATTATTTCACCTGAGGAGTAAGCAATCTTGAAATTACATCTCCTCTGAAACGTGCTGTATGTGAGCAGTCTCAGAGACTTGTTTTCATGAGGAATACCATGGTCCTTTGCCTCTTGGCTAGAAAAAATTTCTGTTAACATAGTACCAACAGGTCAAAATCCAGGTTCATTTCTCTTACAAGGGGCACAGTCATGTTAACTTACTTTCATTGCCCAGTCAGGTAGGGAGATGGCTTTCTCCTAAACACTGGTCAGAGCTACTTGGGAAGCTGTTATTATTCCCATTCACACTCCTTGTATAATATTGCTGTAATTCTTAATAATGAAATGCTCTCAAAACTTCTCCTGACACATGTGTAACACAGGCAAATCCTGCTGTCTGCAGTTGTAGGTGAAGCTAGGACACATGGAGTTGAAGCCTCCTGAATGTCTGGAGATTACCACCATAAAACCTTGTCCTACCTTTTGAGTCCAAGAAAATAGGACCAGTAATGTTTAGCACTTTACTTAGGCCATTGAAATCAAAGAGCCTTGCAGGAATTGCTCTTTCCAGGCAGCAGTAGCATTCTAATGACCCAGACATCTACTTTTTCCTTTCCTTTAGGGTAAAGCTGATTCAAAGATATCTTGGGGTGTGAGGCATTGCTGAGAGAAGTAATGGACCTTCCGTGACATATTGTGAGTGGATGCGAGGAAATTGAAATATCTAAAATTAGCAAAAGTTGGTGTGACACAAAACCCATGCTCCCAGCAAGACTTCCAGTGGCTGCGGGGAGCTCTGGGATGGCGACGTCTCTGCAGAGCCCGTGGGGACTGATGCTGTCTGCTGCTGCAGGACACGGCTGGAAAGGGAACTTCTGGGAGCCTTGATGACAGATCATTGATTTCCTGTGTTTTTGCCCAGCTTATCTGAGCTTCTAGACTCACTTGTATGGAGAAGAAGGGGAAAAAATAGAGTTGGCACTTTCTTTTGTGTTTTCCCAGCTTTTGTTTCAACTGACCTGTGATTAAAAAAAAATCCATTTCAGCTTAGAATAGCAAAAACAGTATCAGAGAGTTTACAGATAAAAGGAACTATCTGTTTTAGGCGCCATTATATTTAAATAGACTGTTTTCCCTAAAGCAATTTAACCCCTACATTTCCTTCAAGCTATCTCACAGCAGTAAGCGGAGGCATTTCCCCAGTGTAACATGCAGAGCTGAGGACGCTGAGCCTGTTAGCCCGGAGTGCCAAGCAGCGCCCATCCAGCAGCGTGCCAGGTGCTTTTAGCAGAACACAAGTGTCCTGTTGGTTTAGGAAAAGGAGCGCTCACCAGAAACTGGCAAATATTTAGGAAGGTGAAAAGATAAGGTGTTAAATTGGGAACTGGAATAGGACGCGAATGCTGACAGATATAAAGAGGTACAACAGAAATTTGTAGCGAGTGTTGGTGAGGACTTCGGTACGGGGTGTATTCTCAGTGCTGCGGTGCCTACTGCACTGCACGGTGTGCGGCAAGGCGGGCTGCCTGGCAGTGCCTGCTTTCTTACTACAGACACGGTAAATCTCCATCTTCTACCACCTTTGCTTCACCTCCCACCTGGGGTCTTGGTAAGCACTTTGAGAATGGTGTGGAAAGTTCTTCATACTACAAGTCTTCATAGAGCCCCAAAGAATAGGACCACAAGCCCCAGCTGGAGACTGTTGTTGCTAACATAACTCTTCCACTAAATAAAATACAGGGTTTGAAGTTTCTTTGTCAATGAGTTATCTCACCACCAGTCACACCGCCTTTAGTCATACAGCATTTTATGTAAGCAGAAAACTGTGTGGTTTTATTAATGATTATGTGGGCAGTAAAATTTTCCCTAGCACCAAATATTCAAGCCACCAATTCCTCTTTCACAGTTGGTTTCTGCTCCTGGTATCTTAAAGTTGTTTTTCACATAACATTAAGCCTTTAATTTCTTTCAAGAACAAAAATTATCCAAATCAATGTTTATGTAACAGCAGCAATCGCAGGTCTTAATCAAGAAGTTTAAAAAAGTTTAAAAAGCAGGAATTGGCAGAGAGTTATGTTAAATAACCTCCATATCTACCTATATAAAGGTCCTATGCATGGACATATGCTCATACACGTATGCATTTTCCATTTATACAGCACTTCACAGAATCACAGAATGTTAGGGATTGGAAGGGACCTCTGTGGGTCATCTAGTCCAACCCTCCTGCCAACACAGGGTCTCCTACAGCAGGCCGCACAGGACCTTGTCCAGGCGGGTCTTGAATATCTCCAGAGAAGGAGACTCCACAACCTCGCTGGGCAACCTCTTCCAGTGCTCCGTCACCCTCAAATGCTAAACTTTGCATGACTGCATTCTGCTAACAAAGAGTTAATGCCTGGCACATAATTTAGATTGACATAAGGAAGTTAAGAATAATGAAGAACAGTCAGGCATAGAGACATTAAGTCACATTAGAAAAGGAATGAGACTTTGATATCTGTGTTTCTCTGCAGAAGTACAATCCCTGACTCTTGTACTGCAGCTCTAGATCCAAGTACCTATAAAGTACCATGGGATATTCTTTTGGTCGGTATTTTCCATGAAGAGGAATCAGGTATCACGCTTGCTGGGGGACTAATGGTAGAGGAGCAGCAGCCTTAGTCTGCGTTTTTATTATTAACTGTGCAGTGGCGATTGTGCAAGACGCTTTTAGCACACAGGAATTAAGAAACAGTCTGTCCCAAAGAATTTTCTGCCTTAAGTCAATTTATAAACATGAGGAAGAGAATGAATTTAATTCGGTTGCCACTCTTAGCAGACTGTAGCTGGCACATGAGATCTGGGAACCTTTGGTATTAAGGATCACAACACTCATTAAAAAAACAAGCAGTCAGCTCCCTTTGACAAAAGACCATTTATCTAACTTCCATGACTGCAGAGAAACTAGAAAGCATAATCTATGAAGACAAAATATAGAATTTTTAAAAATACTTTTTGATTTTAAGTCAGATTTTTGACCTGGAGCAAGTGTGAGGGGGAATGCATCATGGTTTGTTGGCATGATGTCTGTATGCTTACTGTGAAATTAGGTTTTTCTGTAAGAGGAGAATACAAGTCTACTTTGGAACATTTTTATGATTTCTGTTCATTTTTTTTCAGCAGGACTGTGAATTGTGCAATAGAAGCCGAGTCCTGTCAACCGGTAGGATCTTTGAAAAGAAGCGACTGTGTTTCCCCTATCCAGTTCTATTTATAAAAATACCCAGCAGCTGGTGAAAAACGAAGTCTGTGTATCTCACACTGCCCCAGAAGCTGCGAACAGTAGCTAAATGCAGTCCTGACAGGCCATGGAGATGCTGTGAGCCAGAAGCTGCGCCTGTTCGGTTCCACCCTGGGAAATAGATGAGTATGAAGGTAGAGGGTGGGAAACCTCTCCTGGCCCTTTCCTCGCTGTTTGTTCCAAAGAGGTGAGGGAGGAAACCAAATTTCTGAAAACTTAAGAGGGCAGCTTGCAGGTAGGAGAGTGACAGGACTGATTCCCTACTTTGTAGCTGAGGATTCTGAGTCTTTGGAATGATGCTGCAGTTAGTCCGGGAAGCTAAATTATTTCCACCCTTGCAGCACTGAAACAAAATTAGAACATAATTGAGAAGCCTTAATTAGGACCACAGATGGCTGTTGCTAGCACAGTTTCTTTGAATTGGCAAAATTCTTAGAAGAGAACAGAAACACCACGCAATGCAGGAAAGCCCGTGAGGTGTCAGGAAGACGCCTCTGGTCTTTGCGTCACCTCCTCCCACTGCAAAAAAGGAAAGTTAATTTGCAGTTTTACTTTTTATTAGCTATTCATTATTTACTACACCTAATCTGTAATTGATGGCATAGATTTTACACTTTGCAAAGTTAAAATATCACTTGTTTCCCTAATAACTGATTTTGTAAAGCTTTACAATGTCTCCGTGTGTCATTTTAAATATATACAGGATTCCTGAATGCCCCTTCAAACAGAAATCAGAACGCCTGTGTAAAGGAACGTGCTATTACACCTACGTTGCCCAATAATATTGCAATCATGATGTTTAAACTGCAAGTCACAAGCATTAACTTAGAACCAAAACCCAGTGTCCTTCTCCAGTTTTAAAAAGTGTTCACATGAGTATGTGAAGTTCTCAAGTGTCTTACTGAAGTACAGGGCAAAAATTATATCCTGCGGACAAAAAATAACAAAGCTCATAATATTGCAGGGAGCTATTTCCATCACATTGATTCTTCTTGCAAGCTGGGACCCTTTCTGCTGACTTCTGCATCCAAAGAGAAGCTTGGGCGCCTGGCCTACTGGCGGTCTGCAGCTCGCTGGGTCAGTCTGGAAGGCAGAGTACCACCCAGGAGTCATAACTCTTTGATTCTAACTTTGAACATATCTCTGCATGTGGGACTTTAGCCAGGTCTACAGTGCATCAGGAGGTGCAGTTAGAAGGCTAATTAAATACGAGAAAATGATCACAACTGACACCATGGCCTTGCTGTATTGTATGGTCCTCATGCCAAATCCCTAGACTACAGTTTTCTTCTTACCCGCTTACCACCACTCAGGTAAGCTTTTTATTAACTCACCTCAGCTGTAGATCTAACAGCTGTCAGCTGCTGTGCCAGCTGCAAAGGTTACAAAGGCATTTTTAATATCTAGAGCTGGCTAATGCGCACAGCACTCACTGTGCAGCAGTAAAACATCACAGGAGGGTGACATGAAGACACTTTACTCTGTCATGGTTCAAAGCTGCACCAGGGGCAGTTTAGACTGGACATTCAGAAGCATTTCTGCACTGAGAAAGTGGTCAGACCCTGGAACAGGCTTCCTGGAGAGGTGGTCAATGCCCTAAGCCTGACAGCATTTAAAAGGCATTCGGACAATGCCCTTAACAACATGCTTTAACTTTTGGCCAGCCCTGAATTGGTCAGGCAGTTGGACTAGATGCTCATTGTAGGTCGCTTCCAACTGAAATCTATTCTATTCTATTCTATTCTATTCTATTCTATTCTATTCTATTCTATTCTATTC
>Ga0181612_130539_pt1 | contig 12206 bp, 8 predicted proteins | sample HoacroProtozoa21_FD_119630 | JGI IMG/M metagenome (GOLD analysis project Ga0181612, IMG submission 119630) | Hoatzin crop microbial communities from Cojedes, Venezuel. Combined Assembly of Gp0051906, Gp0051904, Gp0051908
TGTGCGCTCGCAGCCCAGAAGGCCAACCATATCCTGGGCTGCATCAAGAGAACAATGGCCAGCAGGTCGAGGGAGAGGATTCTGCCTCTCTGCTCTGCTCTGGTGAGACCTCACCTGGAGTCCTGCGTCCAGCTTCTTCCAACCCAAAGCATTCTATGATTCTTGCAGGGCACTAGTTCAGTAATTTAAAGAAAAGCATAACAGGTTCCTTAAAGAAGAGTGAGGAAAGAGGAAAGTATAGTGAAGCGCTTCAGTAACACGGTCATTAGACACCAGGATCATTTGAGTAATGAATGTTGTATCCTGGCACGGCCAGTGAAATCATAACCCATTCCTCTTCCTTTTCAAGCCATGCGTATCCTCCCTTGATGTGTGATACCCACCAGCCCGCTTCTGCTTCAAATACTGAAGTAGAGAGTTGGTTTTGTGAAATATTGATAGTTTAGCAGTTAAAGGCAAAGTGAAAATGAGCACGTGCCAATAGCCGACACGGTGTGAGGTTCTTTAAAATCAGATGTCTGCTTATTGAGCTGATAGAAATGAATTTGAGGACTTGTTGCATAGAAAGTTTGCAGTAATTCAAATATGTGACTTATTTTTTTAGTACTAATGTTTATCCAGCATAGAAAAAGCAATGACAGGCACTAATTTCTGTTTAATCTGGCTTTATCTCCACTTTGTTGATAGATCAGGATGGGCTAAAGAGTGTCAGGAACAAGTAAAATTCATCAAAAAGAGGAAAAAGACTTATATTGGAAACTACTTATTTGAAGCTGGTTGTAAGAAGGGATCATACTTGGATATGTATTTATGAATACAGAAGATGCCTGCCATTCAGAGGTTCCCAAAATATGAACTTGAGGATGTTTATATTCCATATCTCAAGTTTCTGTATGTAGCTGCGTATAGCCATGATGGCTTGTGCATTTTTAGGAGAATTAGAAATGAAGCCAGCTTTGAAACTTGCGCTCACATCTCTGCTGTCTGTCTTCATTATGATATTAGGTAATTCAGAGCAGTTCAGTGTGAACACACTTTATGTGGAGACGTAAAAACAAGAGGGCAGACCGGAGGTAGAAAACCAAACCTGAATTTAATATGGTTTTGTCTGTTAAGTGTGCTTGCCCATAGTGGATTTTCACAAGCTGTTGGTATGCTATGGTGATGTATTTTAATGCTTTTTTTAAAGAATCGGTTGCTGATGCCTTAAGCCGGTCAGTGTTTTCCTGCTCAGTGACAGGAACATAAACGAAAAGTTGAGTAAACTTGATTTTTTTGGAATAACACCGCCTTTGACGGAGTGGGAACTGTTCCCTTTTGTGGATGGTCCCTGGACACAGGTAGTGACAATTACCATGAATTTTAGTTTTGTGGTGTACGTGATGCTTCAGCCCCGGAATTATCAAATGAAGCAGGAGTTCATTGATGAATTCTTCTAATTTATTACCACAAAATTCTTGTAGGGGATTTTTTTCCTTGACTTTCCTTGCTCTTTATGTCCAGTCTGCACTCAGATTATTAACATTGCTCCAGTCCTACTGGAAATGGAAATAATACTTTCTTGTTCCTTTCCTCCAATGGGAAAAATATTTCTCAGAGGAGACAGTAGATGGGACGTAAACCATGACTCTGCTGTTCTTGCCAGGACAGCCAACCTACTGTAATGCAATCAAGTCGCTCATAAAATGTGTCCTTTGTCACCGCCCATGCAGTTTTTTATAGGTTTATAGGGCCAGGTCTTTTCAGGTGCTGAACGCTTCCTCCTCCCTTGTCTATGTGTGCGTACGGATTCCGGTGCTTATCGCCTGGACATAAATATATTTCTATATTCAAATCCACTGTTCTGGAAGTCTATAGGTACGGTTGTTGCTTTGCAAAATTAAGGCCGTACTGAAGAAGGGCGGCTGCTGAACACTTTAGGTTGTTGATTTATTAATTATGGTCTGTGTTGTCTTTCACATTGGTGGTACAGTGTGATTTGGCACTGAATTTTTAGGCGGGCTGGTGTTTCTGGCTTTGATTACTACTTCTTGGTGTTCTTTCCCTTTTCCTCTCGCTGCTTTCAGGACACAGATGCTGTTTGCTTTATCGCTGTGAACTGTTTTGTTTAGGATGTAAGACTAGAGGATATAAATGTTATAATAACTTGAGTTATAATTCAGAGCTTTCTGTCGAAACAGCACGTCCTTAGGAATATTCCCAAAGTACTTCGTTACATCTATCTTTAATCTTAATTTTGTTGCTTAAAAACAAACAAACATAGAATTTAATCCTCTCCTGGAAGAACTGACATAGCCTATCCAAAACAGTGTCTTTGTGAATACCTTCTGTCGGTATGTATCTTGGTTAAATGCCTTATAAATCATCAAGGTAAATCTGTAAGTTTAAGATGGAATACATGCTGTCCAGCCACGTATTCTCTTTTTTTTTAAATTAAACTCTGAAAGAACCAATCTACTTCTAAAATAAAGTCTTACATCTGGAAAAAGGAGGAATAAAGTATTTGGTCTTTTTTTTTTTCCTGGACAGTTCTCTCATTTATAAAAGCAACAACTCTAATTTCAGATTTTTTTATATTAAGTGTTTTTCAGGTGACAAGAATAAACAGTCAAACACAGTCACACCAGTGAAATAGTTTAAAAAAAAAATCTATTTTTAAGTTCTCTCCTTTTAAGTACTGTTGAAATGACTGAATTACTATGCACAAGGGAAAATAGATAAGAGATGTTTTTAATGAATAACCTAATACATCATAAATGTGAAGGGAAACCGAAACAAGTTGTTTAGTTTTGGTATTGGTTGTCTTTGTCCCTGAAATCTTTGAGCTGTGAGTTTCTTTTGACTAATTGAAAAAATGTCTTCAGCTGTCTGGTTTAAATACTGAGCACAGATTGCGGGTGGGGAAAGTCTTCCCCAGTTCAAGTCGGCCAGAGAAACCTCCACTCCGATGAAGAAATTTTGAGAGAAATGTGGCTGGCTGACCCTCCACAAGAGCGTGGGACGGGACGGTGGAAAGAAGGGAGTAGATGGGGCAGGCGGTGCTGCCACTTGGGCCCTGAAGAGCCATGCCAGCGTCTGTGCTTGAAGGGGTGTTTTGGCACAGCAACGCCCGTTTCGTCTGTATCTCGCTTTTGCTCCGGAGTCCAGCGGTGAAACAGTCTGCGCAGCTGCGGTTCTTGCTGTGAAAAATAAGTTTTTCACAAGGAGTGGGACAGGGAGGTTTCCAGTCTCTTTATTAGCAGACATCTTAAATGAGGAATTAGCGATGCACATTAATGAATCAGAATTTTCTCTTTCTTAAAACTTTCTAAATGCGGAGCGTTGCAGTAGGGGGACGATGGTGGCTTGGGGCTGTTTTAGAGGGTTGGTCTTTTTTTCTCCACCTGAAGGGGTAGAGTAAACCGTGAAGTCTCATCAAGTGTGCTGCCCTGTACTCCCGGTTATATTAGCGAAATACTCTTCTATTTGCTCTTTAAAGTGGGAAGACTCATTTCCTTCTGAAGTGTGAAAATAACCTGCAGCGTATTTCTTCAGAGCAAATCTTAACTCTCAATGTCTCAGATTTTACAGTTGTGCACAAGGAACGTTGGAATCCACCAAAGCCCAGCAGCAGAGCAGCACGTGCACTGTGTCCCATAAGGACAGGTCCTCGTTGTCCAGGTGGAACAAAAATGTTCTCGAAGCCTGACAAGCTCTGCGTTTTGCTTCTCTTGTCCCCTCTTTCTGGTGTCCGTCATTCCTCCGAGTAGCGTTGTCTTTGACAGAAGAACGTAGCTGCATTTCAAGTGAGCTTTTCTCTTTGAATGCTGTTGTCTGTGAACCTCACTTCACTTGCTCAGTGAAATGTTCTGACATGAAATGGAGTCGTGTTTCAGACAAATGCTGAGCATCTTTAAAAACCATACTTTGACATTTACAAAATAGTGGGAAATAATTAGAGGTTGGGTGTGCTTATGCTGCCATTGACTGCACCAGGCATATTGCAAATTGACCTTTTTCCTTTACACTTCATTGTAGTTGCTTGTTTTATCGGTTTAAACGATCTCTGGCCAATAAGTTACTTTTTAATGGATAATGTGGTGCTTCTGCCACCCCTTTAAATTCTGATCCCTGGCTGAAGATCTGTAGATGGTGCCATGATAGTTAACTATCAGATGCTTTGTTGATTTTGGTGCAAATTACAGGCGCTCATCACCGTCTGCCTTGTATCAGATGCAAACAAGCCTCACTTGTCTGTCCTGTTCCCCAGGAATTTCCTCGACTGCTACCCTGTCCACATTACTGGAGTCAAGAATTTCATTGTACGAATGTATCAAATGATAAAACCTGCTGTAGCACCAGAACTGTTGTCTAATCTGTTAGTAAACACTCGGCTCCTAAACGAAGTGAAATTGTAATTATTTTGAGTAAATGAGGTAATTAGGTTTTTTTCCTTTCAGACTGTAGCTTCAAGGCCTTCAGCTCATGCACGATCTCATCTGAACCCAAAGTCAGGAGATGCCTCAGCTTTGAGCAGCAGAAGTGTCTAGAGATACAAAGTTCTGATACGCTTTCACGAACATGTGTATTTCAGAAATAGACTTTCCTTACCTTGTTATTCTTCCTTCGGGTACATTTTATAATAACGTCAAAGTGCGTGTTGCAAAACATATAGCGTTGAATAGATTTATTTCTTTTAGCAGATAGTTGTATGTTAGAAGAACACTGGATACTAGAGCAGCCAGAATTGTCCCATTTACAAACGCTTCAGACTGGGAAATTACTGCAGGATACATTTCTTGTGCTGCTCCACTGTCAGGAAATACAGGAATAATCTTAAATTAACAGTAAGCAATTAGTGTATGTCGGATGTCTTGCAGTTAGTCTATTATATACAATCTTTTTGTATCCATTAAGGAAACAAAACTTTGAAGTTCAGCAAAGCCATTATTGTAAAAACTTTATTTTTCATTATTAAGATGTAACAAGTCATCTGCAGTTTCCGTTCTTCTTTTTACTTAGTGTGCAGGGTCTGGAGATGACAGGTCTGTCGGTGAGCTGAAGAACCGCTCCTCTGTTAGAGAGATGTACGCAGGAGCTTTGTAGATCAGCAAGATCTTCCGTGGTGAGGTAGGTGAGGCACGGGGAAGGTGAGCGTTCTTTCAGCCAGAACGCTGGACTCTGGTTTTTGAACCTCCTCCTGAACACCGGAAAAGCTCATTCCCTCTGCCTTGGAGGCTTTTTTCTCAGCAGCTCCTCCCTGTTGTGTCTTCAAGTTTGTTCCTTCTTCTGTCCACTCTTGACACTTTCTGGGTGTTTCTCTGTGCCATTTCAGTATGTTACTACTGAACATTCTTGGTCTCTCAAATCTGCACGTTCAGTTGGTCAGACTTATCTGGGTACCAGCTGATAGTTGATAAATGGCTTTAAAGGAAGAGGAAAAAAATGAGGTTGAAGTTGCAAATGACACTGGAGTTTTTAATATTGGTATTTTAACCACATTATTTTTGCCTTCTTTATTCGTGACAGTGGAAGAGCTCCTCTTCCTCTCCTACCAGTGCTGTGCCCTCTCTCCTTCCCTCCCACCCTCTCCTTGCCTGGGTATTGAAAGTCAGTAAATGCTATTTAATAGTTTAGCATCGGAGGCTCAGAACTGTCAGATTTGGACTGCAGATGATTCATGCAGTGTACTGAAAAAAGACATTTCATCAAAACAAAACTCACTCATTTCTCCAACCCTTTTGAGAGCGCAGAGGAAGATGGTTTTTATCTCCCATTGATGTATTTATCCCCACCCCCACCCCAAAATGTAGTCCAAGAAGAGCAGTGAGCTGTCCTCCTCCTCACTCCTGGCCGTGGGCCTTTGCTGTTTACTTTGTGCTGGCTCCAGAGCTTTTGAGAGCTTTTCTGAGCCGCTTCACCTCATTTAAACGGACCTTCCCCCAAAAAACCCCAAACAAACCCAAACCAAACCCCCACCAAAACCAGAAGAAAGAAGCCTGGACTGACTTATTCTGTCTTAAAAAATAAAAGCAGCTCAAAACTGTGTGAGAAGCAGCAGGAGGCCTTAGAAGGGAAGCAAGGGCTGCACGGTCAGGAAGAGCGGATGAGGAAACGCTTGGCAGGGTGAGCGCCCCGTTGAAGGGGGTACCGAGCTCCGCAGCGTTGTCAGCAGCGAGGACAAATCGGTTATATGAAGTTGGTTCAGCAGCCTGTGGTGACAACGTACTTGTCTTTGAAAAATGAACTCGAACCTCTGCACAAATATATTCTTCAGAAATAATAATACATCAGTTCTGTTGTCTGTAGCTTCTTCCAGAGGCAGATCTGAGAAACCAGGCTTAAATTCCTGTAATGATATTTGAACATTAGACTGCATATGAGAATTTGGAACTGTGTTGCAAGAAAATATTTGACATTAAAAAAAAATATTGCAAAAGTCGCAGTCTATCTTTAATTTTGTTTTTTGTAAGCATACTTACATGAACCCTTATGAGGATCAGAATGCATAGTGTAGAGTTTGCTGCTGCGTTCATAGGCTTTTTTCTAGGATTGTTTCATTTTCGGATTTCTTCTATGCAAGAAAATCGTCAAAATATTATTTGACTTCTTTTTCTTTTCTGACTTGATGTCAGTCTTTCCCGAGCCTGGAAATCATCATATCTCACTGACAATGATTGACTTGATAAATGTAGCCTACAAAACGTAAAGCATGAGAAAGCTTGCAAAGCTTGTGTACCTGTATTTTCATCTGAACTTGCTGGAAGCACTAAGGGTCATACTTCAGCTTCAACAGTAGAAGCAAAAGGTTAAACTTTTATGGATGTTCTTAATGTAAAAAATATGTATCACACCAGTGACAGCATCTCCTATTTGTGACCCTTTCAGGAGACCAAGTGAGTGTGGCTGTTGTCCGCGGCCCAGCCTTGTGTTTCTTCAGCATCCGCTGTATTGGAGACTTTTGGAGCTTCTTTTAATACCCATTTGTGTGCCTGTGTCCATGACTGTGTCAAAAACCTTTCTGAATTCCCTGCTGCCATCTGCATCCACAGTCTCCTGTCCGCTGCCTCCTGTTTAGAAAAGATCTTTTGACTGTAACTGATGAGGGGATGAGTTTAGGGTTCAGTTTATCCATCATCATGGATTTTGCATATGTTGATCAAATTCTCGTCTGGAGTCCCAGCTTTTTTTAAGTTCCCATCCCATGGCTGCTGCTCTGCCCCTTAACCATTTTAGTTGCACGTCTCTGGTCGTTCTGGACAGTACTCAAAATGTGGTGGAGATTCCGTTGACTGTTCTACGCTGCTGCACCTTGGGGTTAAAATGAAATAAACTTAATCTGTGGTTCTTTGCTGGCAAGGGATTGTGTGATGCTGAAGATACTAGACAGCCGTGCCTGGCCTTTAGTAAGCTCTGACAGAACCTCTTCCAAGTTACGAGGATCCCAAAGACCCAAATTCAAGCTAAAAGTAATAATGAAGTACTGTGTATCCCTCGGTTGGAATACTCAATAATCTTTTATCCCTTTGTGTCGTTCTTCCTCAAGCTAGCTCCTGTACCAGTTTGCTTTGGGGTTGGAGTGGCAGTAGGTGGCTCTGACCTGTGAAATGCCATGGCACAAAAAAAAAAATTGTTTAGTGTGGAGGGTGTATTGTCAAACAATATTCTGGTTTTGTGCAGAAAAGTGTATATTTTCATAGATATTAAAGCACACATGGTGCTTGCTGAAAGGGGTTGTTTTCCTATTTTCTCTCTAGCTACTATGCAGTAGTTTATTTTAAAATAACTTACTAAGAGCACAGATTACAAATTATAAAACCGCTTTGCTTCCTGAAGCTAACGTGCAAAGGTGTTTTGATTACTGAATCCTCTTGTAAGAGATTGTGTTTTCAGGCCAGGTACAACTCAGCATTTAGAAACCTGCCCGTGTTTAAGTGGCTCCCGAAATGAATATTTCTGTATGTTCCAACAGAGGCTGAAGGAAGATTGGATTGATAGCTCTGTGTGGATGGTTGGCTGACAGAGGTGTCTTGTTTGTGTAGCAGTGACTTAATTTATTGCCACCTGCTGTTTCTGCAAATGGTCAGCTTGTATACAAATTGCATATTCCATCACTGGTGTAGTGGGGAATTGATTTATTGCTTCCAGAGAAATAATGGAATAGAATAAAATACACTATAAAGTAACAGTTTCATCTTTGAGTCTCCTTAATGCCTACCCATGATCAAATATATTGTAAAAAGACGCAATAAATTCTCATGGAGGTAGTGAAACCTGCTTACTTGATTTCTTCAGGGTTACCCTGGTCTCTTGACCGTGAAGGTGTTACAGCAGTAACCCCACGTGTCCTTTGATACCCTCGCTGGTGAGGGACAGCACACGCTGGAGGATTTGGGCCTAAGCGAGTGCTGATAAATCTGTCATTTTGTTTGTGCTCATTAGCTCGCTGACGGGCTGTCAAAGAATGTGTGAAGAATGAATTTACTACTGGGTTTGGGTTTTTTTTTTCCAAAATGTGCAGCAATTTAATTGCCTGATATTTATGACCCCATCCCAAGTTGTTTGAAATTAGATAACTGTCAGCAACTAATAAATATGTGGGTGGGATGAGGTGGGCTAGATGAGACAACACAATCAGTTTAATGGAAGAAGCTGAAGCTCATGGTGGCGAAGTTGTGCTGTGTTTATTGCCCATGCATTGCAAAGCATGGTGGGGTTTTCACCCAGATGGCAGGGCAGCTTTGACCCATCATGGGAGGGCAGAGGGAAGAGGAAACCAGTGCCCACGTGCTGTGATCGAGTATTCTTCAGATGTTCCTGCATGATTTCTTCCACAGTTTGAAGTGACAGAAACGATATAGCTGACTTTTAAGAACACTTGTCGTGCTGTGGGGGATTGAACCCAGCTCTTCTGGGTCCCAATTAATTTTTCTACCACAGACTGGCATCTCATTCTTGGAAGTATTAAGTTTCTCTTTCAGAGGACTTTGTTGAAGGAAGCCCTGAAGTAAACCTATTTCAGCTCGTTAATACCTGGTTTAAGAATGGCTTTTTTTCCCCTTGTTGGAAAGAGAATGGTCTGATTGCAGCTGTTACAGTTCAGCTCGGAAGTCTTAACCTTTCGGATGGCTTGTACCTCATGCAAAGCAAAATCTTTGGCTGGCCTAACATACAGATTGGAGATTGTTATAGAAAAAAAAACCCTAAAATAGTTTTTCTAAAATCAGTTGTATGGTAAGCATTCATCTGTCTTCTGTCCCCATTTACTGCATGTTGAGGAAACCCCCGTTCTGAACCCGTTTTGTGTCCTTATCAGGATACCGAAGTGACAGCTTTCCCTTAAAATTGCGAATTCCTTAATTCTCAGTGCAATGCATATGTATATATCTAGTATATTAAACATACTTCTTTTTTCTAACTAATCTAAACTCAAGGAAGGTTCAGTTAGCCCTCTGTCAGTAGATTGGAAGTAAAGACTGAAAAATGCCTTTGGGGAGGGCCAAGGGTGTTTTCCTGGATGATTCAGGTCTTCAGAGCTTTTCAGAGTTGATGATTCCATTCAGAGACTGAATGGAGCATTCACTGCCAAAGCCAAGAGTCAGTAGCGTAAACTTCATGGGCATGAAAGAGAACAAAGACAGCGTGCGCCCTTCCCAGGAGATGTGCAACGCGCAGGACAGCCGTCCCTGGTTTTGTGGGGCTAGGGACTATGTCCTAGGGAGAATTCCAGCTGCTGTGGGGCAGCGCGTCAAAGGGCAGAGGTCCTGGGTTTAGTTTCAGCCCTACACAGCAGGTCAAGAGGATCCACCTAGGATGAACGCACTGGTAGAGAATCCGTAAATCTTGCTCTGCCACAACGCAAGATGGCATCGTTGGTATTGACTGCAGAAGTCTAGAGTGGGCCCTGATGTACTGTTTCGAGTGGGTTAAGTGTTTTAAATTGCCTTTCTAAGGCTATATCAAGTTGGGGTTTTTTAATAACAAAAATCCTGAAGTTGACCATACGATATACGTTTAGCTGCTCCTAGCTTGACTTCACCAGAGTACTGGGACTTATTAGTCATCACAGTAGAGGCTTGGACTTGTGCCTGTTTCATGATCATGTCGGAACTTGAATCCTGGAGGCCACCAACTGATTTCTTACCAGGTATTAGGCCTTTGACGTGACTGTTAAATGAAATGCCAATTTTGTGAAGGTATGGCTTCATTTCTTTGACTGATTAAGCTAATTCTGTTTGCTCTTCTGGCTTCGGGCGCGGTAGATGGAGACTTCAGGAGAAACAAATGCCTACCTAAAGAATGATGTGGCTGATGTTTAGGTCCTCAAATGCAGCGTAGAGTCTTGAGCTCTTGAGGAGCCAAGAGCTTGGGTTCCTGGGGGGATCCAAGGGAGTATCACAATTTACTCTGCTCTTCAGGATCTTATGTGAGGGTGCAAGGAGACACATGGTTCATGCCCAGTTCCAACAACCACAACTGTGGAATCGTTGGTTTTTAGATGGGTTTTTTTTTTAATGTGTGCAGAGACATGCAGAAGCGTTGTCTCAAAAAGCTTGTAATTAGGAGAATTATTATGGTCAGCCTACACTGAACTTCCATAGGGTCACTTGAATGAGAATCACTTTGTTATTCATTTCTACCTGTATATCAGAGGCTGTAATTACTGGCTTTGGAAAACGCTTGAGCCAGAATAGGCTTAAGCAAAACTTTTTACAGGTCATTGATTTTTGTGATAGGCCATTGTCATGTGACACAAAGGTGACTGTTGTCATGCCGTGTTCCTCTTGAGCACTTAAGGGCCTTTGATGTGATGTGTGCTTCTGGTTTTCATGAAAAACAGGGGTAAAACAAGCACAGTTAAAACTGTGTTAAAGGGGATCAAAAATTGAAAGCCTGTGAAGTCGAATGTTTTGAAATACAGGGCTGGGATGATATTATCGTTCAGTAATGTAGAACTAGGAAAGGCAGGTTTAAAGTGAGATGGTAGCCAGACCCAGATGTGTTAAGCTGTAATAGTGCATAGCCAGAATACCTTACTTTCCATAACTGCCTCTAGTTCAGACATTTCTAGTTCTTAGTTGCTGAGAAGCACACTCGCCTTATCGCTAATTCTAATTTATTTTTTGCTCTTGGTGTTCTAGAAAGAGAGTATACACTCTCTGCTTCTATTTGCTACTTCTAAACTTGTCTGGAAGAAGACCTTGTGCTATGTAGGGCTTCCACAGAACAATATTTCAGTAAGTGGTATTAAAAAAAAAAGATGACTTGAATTTGGAAGGCTTACTTGACCCTCTTGTTCGGATGTTCGTAGGTAGGGCTGCCGCCAACCAGCAATGCAACTTCAAAAGAGAATTCTAGCCTTTTTTTCGGAGATATGGAGTTTTTACTTGCTCGCTTCTGTGGTGTCTTTTTTAGGAAAACTGCATCAGTAGATGCACTTGCTAGAGAAATTTGAAAGATCAGCAACAGGAGATGTAAGGGGAGCTGGTTTTACTTTGGTAAGTAAATAAGTAAGGGGAGTATGTAAGATAAGTAAGGGGAGATGTGTTTACTTGGATTTCAGTGGTACTGAGGGACCACAGTGAAGGTTCAAGATGCTGTTGAGAAATGAAGCAAGCATCTAGCCTGGATAACTTGCTCTAATTAAAGCATGGACAGATGTGATTTTCCTGTATTCCCAACACATCTGATGTTTCGGCATTATTAAATTTTTTAATATTAAAAATAGAAATTGGTGCCAACTCCAAAGGGAATTGCTGGTAGTGCAGGTTATGCAATTCTACAATAAAACTGGGTTAAACTGAGAGTTTAAGGTGAGGACTTAATCCCGTGAGATTCTCGATGAGAAGGACGGGTACCGTTCTGAATGTCGCAGGATGGACAGAGTGCAAGATGTCTCGGTAAATTTGAATTGCTGCTTGACAGTACGAATAGTTCAGCCGGTTGTCAGCACTCTTTGAAACTGTTCTCTGTGTTTTCATCCCCAGGTGCAGTGCTACCGGAGTAAAAGGCTACTGCTTCTGTAGCACTTATAAAAAAAAGCAACAAGTCCTTAGAACAGCCTGCATCCCTAGCAGCTGTGCATGGAACACACCCTTGTTTCATGTAGTTTAGGCAATATGTATATTTATGGATTGATTTTTTTGCTGATATGTTTGCTTTCTGTTTAGCCGGCTGAAACGTGTCATAGAATCATAGAATAGTTTGGGTTGGAAGGGATCTTTAAA
>Ga0181612_158015_pt1 | contig 12206 bp, 8 predicted proteins | sample HoacroProtozoa21_FD_119630 | JGI IMG/M metagenome (GOLD analysis project Ga0181612, IMG submission 119630) | Hoatzin crop microbial communities from Cojedes, Venezuel. Combined Assembly of Gp0051906, Gp0051904, Gp0051908
TCCCCTCCCGCGTTCGGCGGGAGCCGGGCCCGCCGGTGGCCATGGCCGGCTGCTGCCTCTCCGCCGAGGAAAAGGAATCGCAGCGCATCAGCGCCGAGATCGAGCGGCGGCTGCGCCCGGGCAAGCGGGACGGCCGCCGGGAGGCGGAGCTGGTGCTGCTGGGGGAGTGCGGGGGTGGGCGGGGCCAGCGGAGTCGCCCGCCGGGAGCTGAAGCTGCTGCGGCTGGGTGAGTGCGGGGCTGGCCCTGGGCGGGGAGGCACCTCGTCCCGGCGAGGGTCTGCTTGCTGGGTAGGGGGGGGGCAGTGAGCCCCCCGAGCTGGCTGTGCCTCTGTGGCCGCAGCCCGCCGGGTGCCCCCCCGCCGGCCGCCAGCCGGGCGGCGGGCGGGGGGCTGGGGGGGGCGGGACTCAGCTCTCTGGAGCAGAAACTGAGGTGAAACAGGCTGCCCTGAACGTGAGGTTGCACGATGGTTTTAACATGAAAGTGGCGTAACAAAGCCCAAAATAAAACCCAGAAAGAAAAGCCATAATACGGCCGTGCGCTCAGTGCCTGTGCCCGCTGTTGCCTTTGCCCGTTGCCTGTGCAGAAAGCCGTGGCTGGCGGGTGCAGCAGCCTAAACTGGCCCCTCTTGGGCTTTGTGGCGAAGACTTCTGAGAAACAAGAATTGCGCGTTAAAAACTCCTCTGGCACCATGTTTTATCTGTGCGGCTGATGTCTCCGAAGGTTGTGAAGTGACTTTTATTCCACTTTTCTTCAGTATCGTGCTCTACCTTGAAGCAGGTTCAATGTCGTGGCGTTTGCTGTTTTCACACTTTCTCCTCTGTTTGCTTTTGGGATATCATGCAGTGTGCAATATTGCTTTGCTTTCGCTGATAACACCACGGGTGTTTTTCTGCACTTGTTTACCGTTTTTACCAGGAGCACAGGTAAGCATGAGAACAGGTCAGTTTCTTTTGAAAAACATAGGACTAACAAAACGCCCACAAAATAAAACAAAAATTACATCATCACTCTGTATTTTTTGTTGTTGAAACAACTGTAAAATGCACCTTCTCCTGCTATATGCAACAGTGTACAGCTATGGCTACTGTGTGTTGTGCACAAGAGTTGAAAGAATTGTGTAGTTGGACAGGTTGGCTGTTTGAATGTAAAGCAGATTATATAAATGATATTTGGGATTTGGGGTAAAGCATAATTTTGTAGTTTTTTTAATAAGATATAGCAGATTCTTACTGTGATTTTTGGAAAAGATACAGGGAAGTAACTGGGAAAACAGAACCTAGTAGGCAAATTATGAGGAGCTGCTGCATCTAGAAATTGAGTTTGTATACCTTCATGTCAGAGATGAGGTGAGGTTTTTAACTGTCCTTGGGTAACTCCTGGCTGCATTCCTGTGGACAGCTTGGTCAGCGCTGTTGAGTGATGGTGGGGAGAGCCCATGGATGACCAGCCCTGAGAGGCTTGGTTCTGGAGTCTGGATTTGTCCAGCCCCTGAGTTATTTAGATTAAAACACTTTTCATAGCTATCCCAAAGGAAAGCTTTTGGCTAGCTTAAGACTTCGGTTGGATACGGAAATCAGAATGAAAGCCCATGTCCCTACTAGCCATGAAGTCAAATGAGGCAGGCCTGCCCATTACAATGTTTGAGTCCATGTTTAAAATTGGAAGCAACTGTAATGTTACAGCTTTAAAGGGCAAAAGTAAGTTCGACTGCTGTCTGCGTTCATGCACTGGTTCTTGTTGCACCATAGTCAGCTTCTCTTTCTTTTAAAAAGTACTTTATTTGCTTGTCATAGTGCCAGACCTTCACGGAAAACCTCAGGTGGAGCAATAATGTTAATCACTCGTACAAAAAGACTACAAACCTGTTGAAGAAGCAGTACACTTTCAGAGAAGAGACCTTTCAAAAGGGCTCATCTGTGGCAATACTCATGGGTCTTGGGGGAATACCAAGCCTCTTGGCTTTTGTTGCAGCAAACAAACTAAAACTTTGGCCCCATTAAAAACTCTTAATTAAAAGGGATTTGTTGCTGTTAGAAGTGGGTGTTTTTTAAAAAAACAAAACAAATTTAATGACTAAGAGGTCTAATGTTGTATTCTTGTCCTAGTAGCTTATTAGAGGACATAAGCATGTACAAATAAATACTTAAAATTAGGATTGTGAATGAAACTTCAGCATGAAACTAGTAAGCATGGGGAAGATAACGTTGCTTATGAGCACACACAAATATCAGACTGTGAGCTATGGGGGTAAGCTCCGGTGGTCCTGCTGAATACCCAGGGAGGCCATCTCAAGTGGATTTTCTTCCAGCATGCATCATGATAATGGCTGGGTGTGGAGAGGGTCATGTTTGACAGGGAGAGTCAATTCTCCGTGAGAAGCTGCGTTAAGGTAGAATAGCTGCTCTTTCTAGGGCTTGTATTGTGGAGAGAGATGTGTTTGGGGTCGGTAATCCACAATAGTTTTAAGAAATAATGTAAAGATAGTAGGCTGACAGTACATTGACTTCTGTTTGGAAGCAGGAAGATCTACAACCAGACAAGACTGTGACAGATTTCAGTGGAGTAAGACAGCACGTTTGATAGGCATGCTGTTGTAGGCCTTCATTTTCTTTTAAGCACCTGGAAAAGTTTACATTCATCTTATTACATGTAGGTTATCTATGAACCACTCTTCTTAATTTTCTCTCTAATTTTAGGCCATGCTTTGGCAAGGAGAAAGAGCAGAAAATAAAGTCGGGCTTTACTGAAAGCTTTGCTGTCGTGCATGGGACACAGTAGTCACTTAACAATTTTCCTATTTAAAACATACAGTTAACAGAAGAAATCACGAAGCTGTAAGGCTGAATCACGTGACACCGTCATTCCCTTCAGAGTTTCTAAGACAATAAGGGAATTGACCAGCACTGCTTTTTGCATTTCTCAGAGAAGTGCCCTGTATTTAGAGAGGGAGCGTGCATGAGCGTGCAGATTTTGACTGGCTTCTGCCTGCATCAAGGAGTACTTGTGGAGGCTCATCTGATTCTGAGGGTTGGATAATGATCTGAAATATATGGTAGAGTCCTTCTGTGGGATCTGTCTTACCCGTTCTGCCAAAAAAAGAATGAGTTTGTAAACATACTTAGCTACAGTCTAGGATGAAACAGTCCAGTTTTACAATTGCACTTGCAGTCGGGTGTGTGGACAGAAGCACCGTATTGAACCAGGATCTTCCATACAGGTAGATGAAGCACTTAGGCGTTCATTGCAGTAGCAAGACATCTCTTTGGACCTTTTGTTTCCTTCAAGTAAGTCATTACATTTCTACAGGAAGCATAAATTAACCTCTCCGAGAACAGGAAAGTTCTAGATGTGTCAGCATGGTTAATTTTTTTTATGGCATTGAGCAGGCTGACATTCATGGATCTGTTAAAATACAACTTACTATTTTTTAATAGTGGTATAGGAATAAGAAATCTGTCTGTGATGAAGCTGATTTGAATTTGCAGAAGTCAGAAAAATATGGAGAAAGGAAATATATCCATATCAGTCTTGTGATGGTAAAGTCCATCTTACCAAAGTCCTTAGTAGATCTGTCCGTATTAATCTAAACCAGCAGATGGTATAAATTAATCCAAAATAAAAATTTTTTTATTTAATGTAAGCTCAAAGAGGCAAGACTGAGCATCTAGAGTGAATAAGACTTTTTTTTGTCAGCACGCTAATGGCTTTGCATGTTTGTCAGTTTTCTGCTGTAGCTCTCACTGAGTTGCAATTGCCAGAAATGTTTTACTTTTCAGTTTTTAATGTGGTTTTTGTGCACCATCTTGATTTCTGGCAGTATCCAGATCTGTCTGTGATGAATGAAAGGCTGGTGAGAACCTTAAGGGCTGAGACAGAACCAAGTTGAGCAGTGAGCATGGCTGTATCTGAACCCAAGTTGGGTGTTGGAGGGCACAGTCAAGGCATCTTAGCCTGTGCAACTCCATAATTCATTGCAGATACAGACATGAGATAAACTGCTGCTGTGCCTCCGTTCCTCACTGTTAAATGGCAATAATGTCTCTTGGTTTATCTTCGCAGGAAAGCTTATCTGGAGGAGGGCATATCTGATAGCAATTGCTTGCTTTTCTGCAGCCTTCCTCTTCCAAGCTGTCTGCCTGCCTTTGTCAGACATATTTATTACGTCTGTGTTGGCTTCTGTGAACAGGTTTTATAAAAAAAAGAGGAATCCCTCTGCTTATCTACCTGCTAAATTTGTTCTTTTTGTTTCCTATCTGTTTGAAAATTAGTACCAAGAAGAAATAGTGTAAGACTAATCTAACTTGAATAGATGTAAAGAGAGGAAGCTGTCTTTGTTTGGAGAATCATGTTTTGACACGAATGTGGTTACTTACTGTATGTTTTGTTTTCATAGTTTGCTAACACAGGATTCCCATAACTGACTCTGGAGAAAATTGATGCAATGAACCAAGCGCTGATTATGCCTTGTGATTCTGATTGCGTACTACAGAGAGTAAATGAGATAATGCATTTCTTTAGAAGGAAATACTTGGTACAAATCAATTCCAGCAGCCACAAGCTTCATCATAATGGGCAGTAAATGTTTGAATTGTGCGTGGCTGACTGGCATCATGAAGTCCAGAGATAATGTAAGCGTATGTAGAACAGCTCTGTAAGTGTACAAAGAAGTCTTCATTCTTAATTATTTCTGCATCACATTACAGACAGATCGATCAAGGTAGCATCCTTTTTCAAGTTAGAAAAACTTGATGTGCTTTAATACTGAGAACCTGATTTTGCAGGGCTGAGGGTAGACTGGTCCCTGGCTGAACATGCTGGGTTGCAAAACCAATCATAATTTACAGCAGCCAGCTCAAACCTTTGCTCAGTTGTTTATCTGTCAGTATGTGTGTCAAGACAGTAATTTTAGTTGAACTGGATTTTATTTCTGAGAAAGGTATTTTGAAGCTTTCAAATGATATTTCATTAATTGTCCCCATATACCTTTTAACTAAAACAGCCTTTCTGCTCTTTGAATAGAACAGTTTAAATCTTTCTCTTGACGTTATCATTATGGAATTTTAAAAGTTTTAAGAATTGTATAAAGATAACAAAATAATCATTAAATGCCAGTGCCAAAACCACTTTTTTTGTCTTCACTGGGTATTAGTTGAAAATGCCAGTTATTTTCCAAGTCTGGCGTGCTCTGTGCTTCATTTTGGGAGAATTTAACTACTGTGTTTCTTGCTGATGGTATCATTATCAAAACATGAAATATTTTTTTTTTTTGGTGTTCAAATGTATAGCAGTTACTAGACAACGAGCAGCAGTTGTTGTAAGATAAATCAAGCACAATGTTTCGAGGAGGAAAAGGATCACAGGGCTTTGTTGCCCTTGGTTTTGTATTACCTGGTATACAAAACCCACGAAGCATTACTTTGGGAGGGGAGAGATAAGTAGTAGAGAAATGAGAGTGCAATCTGTTGAGAATACTTTGCTGCCTGAAAGGTCCCTAAAAGATAACCCACTGAAAGGAATGATGTCCCTGAAATTCTTCTATAAAATGACATCTTACTGTTGGCCATTTTGGCTTGCAGGTGCACTGTTGATTTCGAGATAGCTAATGGTCATTCTTCATGTTCCTTGAAGAAAGCAAGAGAACAGAATAAGGGAGAAAATGCAATTGTTTTTTTTTGTGTGACTGCTATCACAAAGGAAGATAATTAAATATATTTTTCGTTTCGTCCTGTCTGGTCTTCTTTCCAAAGGAAATAATAGCGTAATAGGCAAAACAAAATTGGAATTTTCTGAAATGATTGTTTTACTTAAAAGGGAGGTTAATGAGTAATATAAAGTAATCATCTTTACCATTCTGAAAGAACGGAGAAATAAACAGTTGTATTTTTATGATAATACTGTTAAATCATCTGTACTTAGTGATTCTTGTTAGAATTGCCTTCAGGTTACTTTCTTTTACCATACTTGCTTCATTGTTCTTTGTGTTAAGTTATTTGTTTGCCTAACATTAGTGGAAAAAAGTAAATCGAGTAGTGTATCTTTCTTCTTTGACACCAAAATACAAGGACTAGCTTAAAATAAGCGCTCAGGATTCCACAGCTCCCCTGTCACGCAGGAACACTGTGTGTGGAGTATTGGGCACTGAGCTAATGTAAATGAGCATGGGAGCTTATACATCACAAGCTTTGGTTTTGAAGTACTGTGGAGCTACAACTTCAAACCAAAGCCTGACTCTTTGTTGAATTTCTCTCTGAGCAGCAGTGGCTAGGTGAACTAAGCAATAAATAGTTTGGTTTGCACAAAGCAAACCCAATAGTGCATAGGTTCATCTTATCCAATGTCCTGTGATTCATACAGTCCTTGCTATGGCTTCAGTACTAACCCTGTTCAAGTGAATGACCTGTTTGACTGTTCAAATACATCAATAAATTGCCCTGTAATGCCGCAATCACATTTTGCTCATATAATTTAACTAGACCTAATGAAATGATGATCTGTGTAATATTCATAAATATATCTAGCTGGCTATCTTCCCTTTTACCTCCAGAATAACTTAGTACGCATGAAAGCACCCAAAGAAGGGAAGGACTGCTGTATGCTGCTCCTTTACCTTCTCCTCATGGGGTAAGGGTTCCTGTACCACATCTTTATTGATTCATAGCTACTACTAAACACACTTTTTTGTCAGAAAAATAAAGCAAAGTCTGTCATGTGTCACCAAGTCACTTTTTTTCCCACTACATAAACAAAACCTCTTGAAGTAACAGATGTTGATTTTAAGTCTTGCAAGTGCTGATCCGTGACAGATTAGTGCTTGCCTTCCACTTCAGTGTGAGAATCATGTAAAGCCACTACTAATTTCGTTCGTTTTTGCTTTGTAAGAGCAGATGGTCAATTTGAACAGATGCTTCTGAAAGAGCCCTCTTATTGGAAAGAATAAAGCATAAAACTAAAATATTGTCCTGGGAAATAGTTCTATGTTATGCAGTGAAATATTAAATACAAACTTTATATATTATGTTTTCCTTTTTACTTTCCCTAGATCAGTTCCAGGTCTAATGATTTCCTCCACTGAGAAAAGCAAGTTAGAAGTAGTATACAAATTGTTGCCTCAAGAACTCTTTGTTTAAAATGTGCCTTCAAACCCTTTGAAATTGATTATGCCACTTCCTAAGGTTGTAAATCTACTGTGCTGAATTTAATCTCTTTAATTTGGATAGTCATCTAAGCATCTTCATTTGCAAACATCAAAAAGAGATCAGAACTCATTTGGAGTTTGTTTTCCAAAAGATGTAGGTATGGCTTTCTTTACACGCAGAAGGCATGTTGTATTATCCAGATAGTATGTTGGAAGTTTACCTGACTGTATTACTTTTCTCTGGCTTCAGTGTGGTTTAATGTATTTAGATATTGCTCTCTTTTTTCTTTTTTTCTTTTTTTTTTTTTTTTTAATAATTTAACTCCTTTGAACTTCATTTAAAAACTGTTGATAGCTGCATTTGCAAAGGAAGTTTTTGGGTCAGTATCATTGAAGGAGAAAATTCTGGAAAAAAATTTTAAACTGTTTTGTATCCTGCACCAAAGATTTCTAGTTACAGTACTTTACAAATATATGTGACTGTTTTCCACCTCAGTGGTATTAAGAGTCACTTTTAGGCTTGTTTTGAAGGGAGCGAGCAACTTGCTGATATGTCCTGAAAACTCTTGTTAGCCCAATTGTTTATAAACCTGAACACTGAGAAAGCTTACGGAAAACATTCTACTGGGTTTCTGCTCAGAAGGGTTCACTCATAGCTGACCGCATGCAATTTTGTGCAGGTTACCACTTTCAATATGCTAAAAACAAATTTAAAATTTGACTCAAGTAAGTAAAACCTCATTCTAAAATTAAAATCTTATTACACTAAAGCACATAGGAAATCTGAGGAAAGAAATTACTGGTAAATAACAGGTAACTACTAATCCATTTTACCCAAGTACTTTCGTATTTTCAGTCAGTAAATTGATATAGCCTGTGATTGAAAGGGCTCCGAAGAAAGATTTTGATTACTTTGCTTAGCAGATAACAACAGCAAAAAAGTGACAATTTAGGTTGTATTCATAACTTTTATTACTGAAATTTCCATTCTCTATCATATTTAATTGCAGAAACTTAACAGTAGTTCACAAATTTTTTGATTAGGTATTTTAAACTTTGTATTGTGGCCTTCGAGCTGTCTTGTATCTTAATGCTTTTGTGTAGTTCCTATGCTTTGCCTCACATTTGTTGTGTGTATAAAATTCTGTGTAGATTTAGATGAAGATTTTGTACATCTAACCTTATTTAACATATTTCTTGAAAGAGTAAGCTAACTTTTCACTATGGCTAGCAGAGTGTGGTTTTCTGCCCTTGCCCTTTTCCACTTCTCAGATACATTGCTTGATTTTTGCCTGGATCGCTTTGTTTCTTTCTTAAATAGCGACGGCAATCTGTTTTTATTTATCTGAAATATTGTGTCTTATGAAGTCTTCCATCAGTTCCTGTGGAAAGCAGTTTGCAATGTCAGTGCTAAAAGTACTGTAACATACAGCTGAAAAATGAATGCGCCAACATACGGAAGCCTGTCATGAAAAAGCTGTAAAATTTGAGGTTTTTTACATCAGAATCATAGAATGATATTACAATTTTTTGGACATTCCAGTTTCCGCTGTTGCATGGTTAAATTTGCAACATAGGAAACTTTGAAATGGTTTTTGCATTATGTCTATTTGCAGGTTTTTCACTGATACATGAATTGAAAACAGAGCACAGAGAGGGAGAACTTTCCACTGAAATACACATAAAGCAAGTATTACGAAAGGCAGTAAGAATAAATGTTACATGGTAAAAAGAGAATAATTATGTAGTATTTTCCAGTCTGTACTTAGCATAGAAATGTTCATGTTTCATATATGTTAAAGTTACTGGGTTTTGTCCAAAAATGAAAGAAAAAGGAACAAGATTTAATAATGCATTTAGTATCTTGTTTCTTTTAAGTTTTGTTTTAGGAAAACTAAATTTGAGGCCTCTTTAACTCAAGTAGTACAAATTAAGTGTATATGCCTCAAAAACAAAAACCAAAACATAAAGGCCAGCTTCATTAGCTGTGATTTTGCTTTTCTCAAATGTCCTTTTAAAAAGGTGTCCTTTTCCAATTCATTGAATAGTCTCTATTTTGTACGTTTCTTCTAATGTTCATACTCTTCTAATAGACTCATCATATGGAATAACACAGGGATGATTAACATTCTTTAGAAGGCATTCTGAACTGTAAGTAGGAAAATAACCTGTGCCTGAAAACGAATTGCTACGTATTTTTCATGGCTGAGGAGAGCAGGGTTTGCTGAATGTCGTTTCTGTTGCTGGTAGTAGTGGTGACTGCATATGTATTTTCCATTAAACTCAACTTCATTTCTTTCAAATATATTTATACTCTTTGTATTGAACCTGCAATTTTAATGGCCCAAGCCTGTAGTTATGAGAAAAAAGCGTAATAGGAATGATGTTCTGTGGATTTGGTAGAAATCCATTCCTTCTATGTGAAAGCACATTCTGTGTTTTTCATTTCACTAGAGGCAAAAATTGTTTGAATGATAATGTGGGAGACGATGCTGTCTGTCATATAGCGTATTCACTTGCTTTCAGGCTTTCGAGCACTGATGCTCTTTTTGCGGGCAGAGCTCTCAGCAGGTAATGCAGGGTTCTCTCTTGAAAACTATCCGTACGATTAGCATTAGAGGATGTTTTCTACAACAGCAGCGCGGGTAAGCAGATCTTTGAAAAAACCTTTGTGCACAGTGACAATGCTGTTCTTCATTATTATCTTCTCTCATCATTTTGGAATTTCAGTGTGATTGTGTTAGGAAGTTGAATTTAGCTTACAGTATTCTTTTTCGAAACAATATTCCAACTTTCCAAGAGAAAATTGAATGTGCTTGTAATGAATACTAAATACGAGTTAAACTTTGTTAGAGTGTGGGAAAATGGTGAGATATTTCATTATTGAAGTTCTATTGCATTCCTTGGTAATAATGCTCCTCAGTACTGAAGTAACCATTTCTACTATCAAAGTAATAGTTTAATCATGACATCTTTTTCTCTCTCAATGTTGATCTAGAGCTGAAGTAGCTTACTGGAGATACATTCATTTGCAATCTTCAAACTGAAGATATTCCATGAAAGAAAAAAATTCTTGTAAAATAACATTTAAATAAAAAGGTTTTCTAGATGTATTACATACTTGTAATGTTTTGTGATTCCACTGCTAGTCTGAGCTCTCCTGTAGTTAATTTCTTTTAAATGTGATTACTTTTCCTAGAGCTTGTATTTGTGCCCATATTTTGCTGAAAAAGCATTAGAACTTCATGCAGAGCATCCTGGGAACCTTTGTAGTTAGCCACTGATTGGGAACGGCATGGAACATTAACTGAAAAGCAGAACACTTGAAGTGAATAAATACGTGTCACAAAATAAGCCTCTTTTTTTTTTTAACTCACAAGGAAATACTGTTTGGACCTAAATCCAAGGTAATTGTGCCAAGCGCTTATCCATAATGATAATATGTAGTTTAAAAAGCAAAGGAGTTCCCATCCAGTTACATTTTCTTTGGTAGGGAAGGCTGAATAGTTCCTTTTAGCCCTTAGGACATACCCATTTCTCAATTCCTAGCTGTGTGTTTGAAATGAAAATGTGTTTTGTATAAAAAGTTGGCTTTCATTACTGAAGCAGGAAGCTTTTATGCTTAGCTTTGTTTTATTGTTACTTCCCAATTGGAAAGCCACGTGTCAGCCTGTGTTTTTTCTTAGGTAGCATCTCCTGTGACACTGTGCTGTGTAACCTCCGACCAGGAGCTGGTATCTCTTACTTGACAGACATGTAGGTGTCCTAATTTCCGCCTGAAATTCTTATATACTAGCATAATGGATTGCAAGACGAGGCATTTGCAAACCTGTGTTTGGGAGGAGTTCGTGCCAATCCTGTAATACAGAGTTGCTGGACCTTTGCTCTTCGCGTGTATTAGCGTACTGTAGTTTGGTTCCCCCCCCACGCCCCATCACAGCACAGTGTGAAAGCTGTGTAGATGAAAGCAAAGTTTATTTCACTGAAAGTTTTCACTGGTTATTAAACTTTCTTTTTTTTTTTAATTGCTGACTTTTGCAGTGTCAAGCCTGTTAAATTCTTCAGTGCTTCTCCTGTGAGTTTGTGCCATGTGCATGTGTACAGTCACCTCCCTGCACAGCCGTATTGGCAGGTTGCTGTAAAATGACACCGGAAAAGACCAGTTCTTATTGCTAAAAGAAAGAAGAAAGGGAGTGAACATGTTGCTTAGGAATACGAGCTGACCTGAGCCCTGGCAGTCTGTCCCTGAGATGAAATTGGTCATAATTTCCCATGCAAAAGAATTGAGGCCCGGTTAAATCTCAGGATGGCAGTTCATTTAGTGCGGAGCTGCCTACCATCCTGTTACTGCATGAGATGGAGAGATTTCAAACCTCTGTTCTTGTTTTGAGATTGTTTACATGCTGAAACTCCAGATAGTGGAATTAAAGCCAGTTCTAACACATTTAGGGATAGGTGTTCTGTAGAATACCAGGAGGCCCAGTGAAACTTGGGGGAATTTAGATATGATTCAGGTGACGTGAGGGTGCATTTTTTAAAAGAAAATGAATCATTAAATGGGTAGTTTTTTAAAGGGCAGCAGTTTCTTACAAAAACAGTATCTTAGTAACAGGGTATGCGATGTGAATTTTCCAGCCTATAACTGCTTCTTAGTTAAGGTACATAGTGATAAGCTATACTTATGAGGTGTACTGCGAACTCCAAATGCAGTATCGGTAATGTCTCAGCGGTCCTGTGCAACACAGTGAATTCCACCGGGCTCGTTTACAGGCTGTATCAGTGCTTGAGAAGTCTGGGAGTTCATGGCTGTTGGTTAACATGTAGTAATCCAGAAAAGCCACATGACTGTTTTGGTCATGAGGGTAACGGACTGTCATGGTGCGGAATTAGGCTCTTGACATGCAAGCATCTTCCTGGTGGTGGGTGATGGTTTGATATAACATATGGTGTGAGCCTACAAGAAACATGCAGAGGGACTTTTTGCAAGGGCGTGTAATGATAGGATAAGGGGTAATGGCTTTAATCTGAAAGAGGGTAGATTTAGATTAGATATAAGAAAGAAATTCTTCA
>Ga0181612_127216_pt1 | contig 12205 bp, 4 predicted proteins | sample HoacroProtozoa21_FD_119630 | JGI IMG/M metagenome (GOLD analysis project Ga0181612, IMG submission 119630) | Hoatzin crop microbial communities from Cojedes, Venezuel. Combined Assembly of Gp0051906, Gp0051904, Gp0051908
AGCCTCTTCACCAGGTTTGCTGATGACACCAAACTAGGTGGTGAGGTGAACACATCAGAAGGGAGAACTGTCTTACAGAGAGACCTGGACAGGCTGGAAGCATGCGATAGCAAGACCAGTGTGAAGTTCAACACAGACAAGAACAAAGTCCTGCACCTGGGATGACATAACCAAAGAGCCCAGTTCTAATGTGATTAGAACATTACTGATCATATTTAAAAGCAAACATAAATTTATCAGCTATTTTCCAGAGAAGAACAAACAGCACAGACTTGATTCTGATCTCATTTATATTCGCTTTTTACATACACAAGCAGTTGGAGCTGGGTCTGGTTACAGTTACCTTATGAAAATTCACAGTACCTCTGCTGAACTGCAAAGACTTCCTACAGATTACACACAACGAGATCAGGATCTAGATCCTACATTTTAATGCGGTAACACCTTATTTAGAGCAGCATGAGATTAGAATCAGGCCTTGAATATGAAGAAACAGTGGAGTTACCATTTTAAGATATAGAACACTCCAACATCATGAGAATAAAGTGCCCAGTACACAGGGTGAAACATGAAAAATGAAGCTTTATTTTCATGCTCACACCTGAAATACAAATGTGTAACAGATGTTTAGCTATCTCCTTTCATTCTACCAACCTCACATTCATCACAGTACAAAAATACATAACACTTCGTAATCAAACTGATGGGAAGTCTGTGTTATGCAAGTGACAGTCAGGAGTTCTCCAGTAGTATATCTAATTTAATTTGAAACTGTGAAGTTGGGTCTTCCCTTAGAACAGGCCCAAAACACTTCTGACTGGGAAATCACTCACTGCAAAATATCCTAATAATAAGTTGTAAGTCCCCAAAGCTCTCAAAATGTAAGGCTTCAGTGAGTTACAAACCTATTTATACAGGGTATGAGTTTATATTTACATATTCATATGTATCTAAAATTGCATGAATGTACACATTTAGATTCCATTTATTCATATTATACCTAAATTGCTATTATTCTGTTGTATTTCAGCTGAATCCCCTAGATGGAGCTTAGAAAATACCAGCACAGCTCTTCTTCACAAAGGGTAGTCCATGTATTAAGTAAGGCATTAAAAAACTTCAGAAATTTGTTTTTAAAGCCTTCAGGCTGCTTTGTGGTGTTCTTTTCATGTTCTTTAAGATTTTTCAATCCTTTCCCATCTTAGCCTCCCAGTAAAATGAAAGATTGACATTATTCTGTGAGGTTCAGGTAATCTATTGATTTGTGATCTCCTACAATGACATCATGCAAGAGCCTTCGTTGACCAGAAGACCATGTGATAAAGAGAGGTACAGAAGAGGAGAGATCCCAAAACATAGTGCTGTAAGCACCACTTGGACAAAGACAGTAATTTATTAAAGAAGGAAAGTGTTCCTACTTTCAGAACTTAATGAACCAAAACAAAGGTCACAAAAATCAATTTTCACAGAGATGGACAATAAAAGAACATAACAGAAGAGAGAACCTGTGTTAAATATCTTGAAAGTGGGAAAGTCTCATGTCAGCAAAGACCATGGCACGGCCCTGGGATCCACCCAGAGCATCCTTTTCTGAGCACCTCTTTTTGACTTCAGCAGGTTTTGGATGAGTCTGATTTTCAGCAGGGAAGAAATTCAGAGGAATTTCTTACTGCACAGTTGTGCTCCCAGTGATCCAAAAGGCCTAACCCCAGCATTAGATTACCAGATGCTCAGGGGTTCACTAATCCGTTAGCGATTACATCTGCATTCCAGGGTTTTCATAAGAAATGCTACAGCTGTGAATCTCTGAAGTGTCTCCTAAAGCGATGACTGACTTCGGAGATATCACTCTCTTTTCCCTTAGAACAGGATGGAGCTTCCCTAGTGGCTTCATGCTGCTGGAAGAGATTCTGGATAACCTTTGGCAGTTTAATGCCTGCAGACCTTGGGAGCAGTGCAAGTGTGGGTGGTGGATGGAGGGAAAAGTTTTCCTACTGAATTCTGAGAATTCTTACCCTTCAGGTGCTCCCTGTTTTCCAGGAGTGTCAGTGATTTGCTGTCAAAATTTTCAGGAGATGCTTGAAGGGGAATATTTTCCCTCAGGCTGAGATAAGCTCCATGTCTCAGAGGTACATTAGCAAGCCCAAAAAAAGGCTGCAGGGAGAGGGAAACCTACAAATAGACCTTTTTAAGAAAAAGAGCAACTTAGTTAAATAAAGTCATTCCAATTAATTACTTGTACTCTAAAAGCATGCTAAGCACATAAATATTGAGCAAGTGAGTTAAAATTAAATTTTGAGGTAATAAATAGCATTTCCACAATTTAGGTTACATTTTTCAAGGCAATACGTGCAAAAAATAATCAATCTGCTTAAGGTATGTGTGTGAAGCTCAGCAACCACAGAAGTTGATACTGAAGAAGATTCACTGCAAGGGATACCTAAATCACAAGCAGGACATTTAAACCAGTTCTCCCCTCTTTGCCCTTAATCTTTGCCCTTTGATCTTAAAAAAGAAGCTCACAGAAGTCTTCAAGCTTTTCTCAGATCTTAGTTTGAGGTAATGAAGACAAATTCTTTCTGGAAATTAGAATCTCTGCTCTCTCAGACAGTAAGGACAGGCAAAGACAGGCAACATGTCTCCAGTTGAACACCTTCCTTCTGACAAAACATAAAGCAGAAATTCATGCTGAGACTATGGTCTACAGTCAAGTGAGTTGCATTCAATCCTGAGTGTCCATAACAGGCTGTGTTTTGTCTGGAAGAGCACCGCAGGCCAGGCTATGTCTGGTCTTCAGAGGAGGAACCCAGTTTTTTCTCTTCACTGTACTGAATGAAGGCAGAAACAGGTGAAGGCTCCTGACTCCAAAACTTGTCTGTGTTACAGTCCAGGGTGCAATCCAGCTTGAAAATTCAATTGAGCAAATAAGGCCAATGACTACAAAAACAGTCATATATCCTCCTTGAACCTGTACCAGTTAATAACTCAGATTATAAAAATTGCTTTTGATCTGGGGCTTTCTGGACCATTGGCAAACCATTTAGCATTCAAGGTCCCCACTGAGATTATCTCTTGATCTTGAGACTGTTGGCACTGCTTTCTACTGTGATGTTTCCTTGTTGTCCCTTGTCAAGGAAGGAAGCAGAAGAAAAGGACAGGAGGGAGAAGATTCATTTTTAAATTGGGCATAGTAAAAGTGCAGTTTCTGGGCATCTTAGGAAGTAATTGAATGTCAAAACACATACACAGAAAACAAGTGCTAAGGCTGTTTGAAGATCATGTAATGAGCATGAAAAGAAATGCCCTCCCAAAGCAGCATCATTTATTGAGATGTAGAGCTCAGTAATTCAGTGTAATGTCTTACATGTCTAAATATTTTGGCTTGGGTTGTATCATTCTTAGTTATATTGAATAGATCTCCTTTCAGCATGTATCATATCACTGAATTCAGCAGGATGACAAATGAAAAAATGTATCACTTCCGAGGTTCCCATCCATAACAAATTTTCCAAAGGAGCAGAAGATACTATTTCTTTGTTTAGACTCACCTGCCAAATATATTTGTTCATGTTAGCATATGTTATTTCTAAACATCTCTGACCTGTCTAGGAAGAATAAGAGATTTCATTTTTCCAAGAGCTGCATCTGTGTTGGATTTAGGAAGCTTGTGAAAACGTAACGTCAAATGAAGCTGCATACTTTCAGTGCTGAGGGATGAAGAAAAATTACTTAGAGCAACATACATTAGTTTAGAGCAATTTATGTCCGTTTATTACAATATAAAATATTCACGCTATTTCCTCTTGCTTAATAGACACACTAAATGAAAGAAGGACACAGGGTGAAGAGATAAGCTGTGATGACAGAATTTCATAAGAATACTAAAATATTAAATTAAAACTGATGTTGCAAATTTTAAATACTCAAGATTCAAGGTTTTCAGGAACAAATGTATGAGACGTTTGCAGCTCCGTAGTTAGATATCCCCCTACAATCTACATAGCCCAAATTTCAAAGCTGTTTGCTATCCAGATGCTCTCAGGGGTTATGTCTAGATATTTAGAAAGTTTACAGGTGGGGAGTCCCATTAGAAGCATTTCAAAAGCCTTGTTAGTACAAATGGGACAAGCATATCATCTACTTAGTAATACCAAACTGTATTAATTGTCCTCTCAACACAGTCTGCTAATAGATGAATGCATTATCTGGCTCAACCAAGGTACCAGCAACTGTGCGGTGGACAGCAGTGTCCAAAACATAAATACCAAGATGCCACATTTGTTGCTATCGATGTTTTACATCGGTCTGTTCCACTACTTCAGAGACTGTGGGACTAAGCGAGGTGAGGGCGTAAGGGAAGTAGATGCTTTTCCTCTACCAGAACACCAGTGTGGCACAGAAAAGGAAAGAAGAGCAAAATAAAGTTTAAGATGAGATCGGGCAGAAAGGAACAGACGTGACCTTGAACCACATACAACTCTACATACCTCACAGAAATAGAGCATTTGCACTATAGGTTCCCTCAGTTAACAGCTATAGGAAGGTAAGTGGATGTAAAATAAAGGGAGTGAGGTTACCACATGCAGAGAAGTCATCCCAGAGAGTGGTTTTCGTTGCTTTGTAGTTCCACAATGCTGCTGGCATGAGTGTAGTGTTTATACTGTAAATCCCCACAATCTACTTTTATTTTATGGTCTTTTTTGACTTTCCACTTTCAGACTGCTTTATTGCAGGGGGAATTATGTCATATTTTACTAACTGTGAAGGTATAAACTAATAGCTGGGAATGTGCTTGTTTTAAATGTTTATGTTTAATGCAAAGCAGCAGATATCATTACAGGTTTTGATACGCTTCTCCTTGCAGAATGCCTGGTTGCTTCACCTTTTAATGTAGGACACCCTGTATTTTTTGAAACTTTAGGGTTTGTTCAGAAGAAGAGCATTTTTCTTTGTAGACTTGAACTCTCTACTCTTTGTGCTGTCTGATCTGGTTCCCATTTAGTTTACTTTTGTAATGATTTCATTAGCCTCGGTGAAGGTGTTAATGAGATTTAGACTGGAAGGCTCTCACTGCATTATCATTGCTCACATTGTCCACTCATGAGTCTTTTCTGCTTCCACGTCTATATGCGTACATGCACGGTATTTCACACAACAAATTACATTTACTGACCAGAAACAGGCTTTTGCACTTTCCAGTCTTCATCCTGCAACTACATCTAATTCTTAGTCTCGCCTGACCTACTGACATCAGATAAGCAAAGAAAAAAGCAATAGCGAGTCGCTATCCTGTCTGCACCCAAACTGCGTGGTGTGCAAGGGCAGGAGGGAGCAGCTGGGCGACGGCAGCCCCATTCAGACACCCCTGCTTGGGACCGCGCCACGCCACGCCAGGTGCTCCTCAGCTTCCCGCTCCCCGGCCCCTGCAGCGGGATGTCCCCGCATGGGGCCCAGGGTCACCCCGACCACACTGGCTCATCTAGTGCTGGTCTACGGCTGTCATGGCGCCCATGCCCTCCCGCTGCCCTCAACCACTGTGATTTGCCTAAAACCCACGCTAGAAGAGAAGCCAGAGCAGCTTGTCAGCGGCCTCACAAGGCAGATCAGCTAGTTGCTAACAAGGCAGATGGCTCTAACCAGATACAAAGCAGTGCGCTGTCGTTTTGAAAGAAATGAAAAAAAGTGTATTCAATTGTTTGACACTGATACACTGTGTTAAGATATACAGGTATTGCGGAACAGGAGGGGGTTTGCTTAGACCATAAATAATACTAAATTTTGCTCAGGCAAAAATTCCATTATTTTTGCCTCTTTTGTTTAAAATGTCAGTTCAGGATAATCATATTCATTTACAGAAGCAGCTAACACCCGGAACAATGCCTGGCATTATTTCTCCCACACCTGTCGACATCCCCCCTCATGAAATTTCAAAAACTGTACGTAGCTTTTCAGTAGTAACAAGAAAACTAAGTTACTGCTAATTAACCACATTTATATTCTCTAGAAGTAACTCTATATATGGAAAACTGAAGTATGCAACAAGGTACATGGATGAAGTTTTTTACAGTTTCACCTAAACATAAAGCATGAAGCTAGAGGCTAAGACAGAAAGGCAGAGGAATTCTTAAGGCACTTACAAGCCCTTAGACATAGGGCTTAACTGCAGTGTAAAACTCTGTGTGGTGAGAACAAGGCAGGTAAGGGAAGTGTTCTACCTTTTGGCAGCCCCTTCTTTTTCACTTCTATAGAAAGTTATCCCACAGACTAGACCAGACCCCCCAGCAGTCTGAGAGATGACTGATGCTGAATACCCTTCACCCTGATGGCTGTGATGGTGCTGGGATGCCCTGTGGAAAAATTCCTTCCATGAGGAGCAGTTCAGGGCCTTAAAGCAACATAATCCATTCTGGATTCCTTCAGGTTTTGAAGTATGCAACCATCTTTGCAGTTGTTAAATCTACACTTCAGCTGGTATTTTTACAAGTACTCCTGCATCTTTGTGGTTCACACTGAAACACAAACATTCTTAGAGAGTCCAGAAAGTATTTGCCAAAATTCTAATGGCACGTGTTTAAACAGCTCTGAGTAGATTAAACTCTCAGCCTCTTTACTGTCAGGCCACAGAAATGACCTGAGTGCTTGACTTCTATCTCCCAGATTAAAAAATCAAAGGAGAAAGAAAAGCCAGATAAGATACTGGAACTGAAGCAGTGATCTGGCATTTTCAGTACTGAAAGAACTAGTGTTTATTGGATATCCAAACTGTTCAAATTCTATACATTTTCTGTAAGTAGGGAACCTGAAGAATTTATCCATCTATAGCAGACTATCCACCATTTAGCAGATAAACAAAAGATTTATCTGTGCTCATCACAACTTCATAGAAGATCATTAAAAAGTTTTCTAAAAAAAGTCTCAGTTGTAAGGAAAGGTAATTTATGAGACTTTAAATCAGCTTTTGCTGATATAAATTTTCCAATTTCCTAGGCTTCTCCAACTCTATAGGGCACACTGGTGCTCTTTAAGAATGGCATAGCTTTGTGAAAACAGGAAATTTGGCTTTCACTTAAATATTCATGTCAAGTGGTTTATAATAATCACATAAATACATTCATGTTCATAAATACATTCATATAATAATCACGTAAATATGATTCTAAATGTTCAGATGGAGGAATTTAATTGCTTCACAATGCAGAAAGATCAAAGCTATATGTCAGTAATTAAGAGTCTGATTGGATAAGATCAGTAATCCTCCGTCTTCCATACAGACTGAAGCAGCCTCTTCTGGTCAACAGAGCAACAGCCTCTTACAAAGACCTCATACTGAGCTTCTAGAATTGCTTTTTTAGTTCCACTGATACCAAAAAAATCACATCAGTAATGCACCCTCCCTAAATATAAATTTCCCTCACTTCCTGATTTAAGTCTATATTTTCAGAACTATGCGTGCTTTCCCAGAGATCTGCCCTCCATGTAGCCCTCCTTGACTTGCAGTCAAAAGACTAACAAGGCATCTGTACAGTTCATGTGATGTGTCTAAAACCAACTATACTAATTTATCTGATTGTTTTCCAAGGGTGATGTGGGGAAAAGCAGCTGACATTAACCCATTGTCTAACTGGGATATAGACAACCTGTCAGGTGTGTGACTATTCATTTAGAAAAAAGGTATTCACAAGGGAGAGACTCTTGTTTTCTGAATTCTCATAGCAGTAAAGAACGTACCGAATGCATCCTACTTTGTATGTAACAGAGCATCACTGGTGGGAGATTGGTGACAGCAGCACAGTGGGATGGGACTTGATTTATTGCCATGAATGGTGCCACACACCCTGAAGCCGAACAAGGAGTGGAGCCACAGCCTAGCCAGAAGCGTAATAGGTAAAAAATATCTCAGTTAGTCACTTATGTGACATGTAATGAGAATGAGCTCTGCCCGTGCCAACTTGCACAGAGGTCTGAATCCTGACAAGCATTTTCCTTGGTCCTAGCCAGACTGGGCTGGAGGTGATTTGAAAAAACTGGCTATTAAAACATGACTTGGGAACTTCATTGCTCCTGGGATCCATAAGTCTCCTCCTGGCCCTGCCACCACTGCTAGCTAATAGCAACTCAGTGGACATGCTGGCTTGAAACGGCTATGAAGGTTTTTTGCTAATTTGTTAGTAGATAATGCTATGGGAATAAGATCTTTAAGGCCATTTGATTATAGCAGTGGTGCCAGTACAGTCAGCCTAATGCAGTTTAAGGTTTATACTTGGCAGTTAATAAAAACAATTGACCATCTCAGACAGCAGATGTTTCCTTAAGGGTATATAAACAACCTTTTAGCAGAGTCATGCAGTTCAGCCCTGATAGCTTTCCTGTATGTGACAAAACCAGATGCGACAATAATAACACAGCGAATCACTGACTCAGGATCCCACATTACGGAACTACGTAGTGCAGAGGTGTGAATCCCTGGAAGTAAAGTTAATAAAAGGTCAGCATGTTGTAAGAGTCTCTTAAATGCACTTAAACATATAATCAGAAGAGTGTAATCTTTGATGCATTGTGGGATTTTAGTATTTCTTGGCATAGCTTCACTGTCAAAGGGCTTTTAGGTAGCTATCATCCATGGATTTCCAGCTTAAGCAGATGACATCTAGAAAAAAATTATCCCCACCTTTCCTAATAATGCCTCCATGAATTTTCACTGAAATAATTAGATTTAATGCTGTTTCAAGAATAAACTGTTTCTTTACACATTAAATCTCTTGCCAACACATTCATGTTACAGAATTCACATGAATTAAATCTCAACTATCCTGAGGCTTTTACTTTAAAAATACAAATCCAAGAACTTACCAAACTTGTATGAGCTTAAAGCCTGTGATTAGAATAACAAGGCATTTACTGTGATCAACAGAAAATAAAACTTACTCAGTATTCCTGATAAGTGATTTTCAGTTTAAAGCCAAATCTATCTTTTCCACACTGTCTCCATGAGAATTTGTCAGAGAAAGCTCCATTTTCAGTTTATATTATACTTACGATAGATGGTAATATCTTTTTCTGTACTCTGCGGTTAATAATCTGTATCTTTTATTTTACTTTTTGACACTTGAAGTGAAGAGTTTTTTGATTAATAGACCCTGGAAGCTCCATATGATCTCAGGATGATTTTTCAGGAAGACTTTAACAAGGTGTCTTCCTAGCTTGTCACCCAAATGTGTCGCTGCTCCCTGTCAGTTATACATGAATGTGCTAGTAGAACTTACTCACTTTCAAATAAAATGGAACTGAGATTTTGGCTTTCTCAATTGCTAGATCTGTGTTCCCAAAGGTTATTCATTACAAAAAGCTTTAGACAAATACACCTTTTTAATCATTAGCATAGAAAAATACATCAAAGCCTGGAGAACTTCATAGGTGTTGTTCTCACTTTTTAAAAAAACTTGAGCTGCCAAGAATGTGTGTCATTTTATCCAGAAAGTTTTGACGTCAGAACCATAAGCTCTTACAAAAACCTACCCAGTTGTTTGTTGATAACATCATAAACATTGCTAAAACACATTCCATTCACTTTCAGCCGTTGTCAGCAGCATTCCAATTGCATGCATATGCGTGCTTCTCAGTCATGTTTCAGGATTTCATCTAATCCATGCAAAATTCCTTGGAATGGAAACTGTTCCACTGCAAACATAAAGCTTGTAGAACTAAGGTCCACAGTTGTATGTTTCCCAAAACCTGAAACTGCCTCTAGACATAAAAGTAAGGTATTCTAATGGAGAAACAAATTTTTTTTGTTGTAATTTTTTCATATGTACTGATAACTCACTGCTCTCTACAGGGAGAAGAATTCAAAGGAAGGGAGAAAAACACAAACATCAAAAAATTAGTACTATGCAAACTGTCCACTCACTTTATTGTGAGGCGTACCAAGATCCAAGTGAAAATAAGCGGAATTATTTATATGGCTTTTTGGCGTTATTTGTTATGCACATAACCATGGTGTTATCTATTACCTGCCTTAAAACTATGACTTTATTGTTTCTGAGAGAAGTAGTATTGTACCGAATTTGATAACATGGACCTCACGTTTCCCCATTTACCTTGATTTTTCACTACTACTTTGCCAAAATGAAAGGTAAGTATTATGCTGAGTATATACTTACTGAATGCTTGGGTATATGGTATCCTCTGCTATGATATGATGAACCCTGTTTTTGTCTTCTCGTGTAATTCCTATACATTAAAATATATATGTTCTGTGTGTTGTTACCATATACAGTGATGATGTATGAATAAATATGTAACATTAAATCTCTGGGGAAGGATGTAGTTTTTTAAACTATCGGATAAGTGAAAATTTTGTATTCAAGAATGCTAACTCATTTCTAAAGATACACTTGGCTCCTTTGAAGCTTTGCTAAAGATTCTACGTCCAACAGTGAAGACAAAACTAAACCATTTTGACTGCTATTTTCAGAAACCCTAAAGGACAGCAGCTCTACCACAGATGCAAGTAGGGCCAGCCATAGCTTTAGGTATGCCTTTCGACCAGGTATATGGGCAACTTAGTAGACCAGATCAGGTAGCTCTAAACCTCCCAGTTAATCTTATCAGCAGTCTGCTGTCTTAGCTCCTTCCTCCTCGACTCCTGTACAAAGACACTCTCCAACCACATTTTCTATGACCAAGGAAAAATTTGGATGTTTCACCACTTACAAGCAGAGTAACCCGGGGAATGTTTAGGACCATAAACAAATCCTGCTGCAACAAGCTGAATGGAGACATCCTAAGACACAGTGATTGGATCTGTAAGTGTCATACACTGACATAGCCAAGGACTAGCAAGCAAACAGCTCCCATCCCTCCAGTAGTTCCTAAATTTGCAAAAGTCTTCAGTGTTCCCCAAAGGGAAAACATTTCCTTTTCAACAAAAACAGTTACAGAAATATTTAGCTATGATATTGAAGAAGACACATCATCTACTTCTAGTTTTCAACAGGGATACAGCTCCTCCGCAGAGCCAAAGGATTTACCTTTTGACTCAAGCAAGCTTTGCAGCACTGAGAGAGAAATATGTTGAACAAAGAACGTACCTTCCTTATAATATAGTGTCAGGTATATGACTGAGTTCACAATCTCAAATAAATTGTTTTTTCCCAAAAGTGCCTTTTCTTGTGGAGCGGTTGCTTATAAAACGTTCAACAGCAAGATTAAAGGGCAATTCCTCAACTGCACAAAAGCATGAAAAACAAAGGATAGCTGGGGTTTGGTTCAGTTTGGTATGTTTTGTGAGTGGGGTTTGCAGGTAAGTCTCTGCAGCACAGGGTAGGTGTACTTAATTGTACTGGCGGCAGTAGTATTCCGTGGCAGTATCTTGGAGACCCCTAAGATCATCTGATTAATGAACTTTCATATCCTGCCACTCAGAGCACAAAGTGGATTAAGCAGCCCTCTGGAAATGGCTTCATTTTCACTAAAATCTTATCTTATAAACTTAGAATCGCCTGTTATATTTTAGTACAGCTTTAGATAGTAGTTTTTCAAGCCTCTGTTTTACTTTCTGAGGTAAACTTAGAGTTTCAGATGCCTTATCATGAAGATATAACATGTGGGTGTTTTTATCCACTCTCATAGAAACTGATGAAATCGAGAACTGGCTGTTGTACTTAATTATGTACTGAATTACTGCAATGAAGCTGTACAAAAATGGAGCAAAATTGGACATATCAGTCACGTTGTGACAATATGTAGGAAAAGAAAAAAATAACCAAAGCAAAAGATGCAGTAAGAGAAAGACACTTTTTTAAGGTTTTCATGGTCATTTTCCTTATCAGACTATGTTCTTTTCAGTATTGCATAGAATAATGTTCATGTGAATGCAAATACTGTTTAGAAAAGGAATAATCATATCCTTGTGAATTTTGGAGTGATTTGTAATGTGTAGTAGAATGAAAGCTATCTGTGACTTCCAAATATTGGTGTTCAACAACTCAAGCATTTTTCACTTCAGTGGAAAAGTGTTTAAGGCAAAACTACCAAATTCAGAACTGGTCTAATAAGCAACATTACTCAGGACATTGAATTTAAGTTCCTCATTCTTTCAAAAAAATATGTGTAAATACAGTTGCAGCAAAAGTAAAGCCTGAATTGTGTTTTTAAGTGTGAAGTGTCACTATCATTTCAATGTTAATCGGAAGAGCGGTTCAGC
>Ga0181612_132286_pt1 | contig 12205 bp, 5 predicted proteins | sample HoacroProtozoa21_FD_119630 | JGI IMG/M metagenome (GOLD analysis project Ga0181612, IMG submission 119630) | Hoatzin crop microbial communities from Cojedes, Venezuel. Combined Assembly of Gp0051906, Gp0051904, Gp0051908
GGGTGGTGAGTCACTGACACAGGTTGCCCAGAGAAGCTGTGGTTGCCCTCTCCCTAGAAGTGTTCAAGGCCAGGTTGGATGTGGCTTTGAGCAACCTGGTCTAGTGGAAGGTGTCCCTACCCATGGCAGTGTGGTTGGAACTAGATGATCTTTAAGGTCCTTTCCCACCCAAACCATTCTATGATTCTATCATTGTAATTCCTGCCAGTGCTAGATTAGGTCATGGTTTTGCCTGGCCACATCTTTCAAAGCCTCCATGGAGTCTTTACAACCTGTCTGACACAGTCTGTGAAGGTACAGAAAAAACAAAGGGGATGATTAAAAAGATGTGATTCCTAACTGGATAAAGCAGGTCACCTGAGAACATGGCTTAGAAAAGCAACACCGGCAAGTAAAAAACCCATCAAAACACACTGTAGTTTTCAAGACTTTGTTTAGAGCAAACAGAGAAGCAAACAAATAAACAAAGCACCATTTGCTCCATCCTTGATATATCATCTACATGAATCAGTTCTCTCCATCAGCTAAATGGAGAGGAACAACCTTACACCCAGTGAGAAGTAACTGACCTGCCAGTCTCGCATTAGGTTCCAGATTGCAGTCAATCTGAGCATGGAGCGCTACGCCTTGATGTTTGGATTCAACAACTTCATTGCACTGGTGATTCAGACCATTCTTACAGTAGTGGTTGTGGATTCAAAAGGCCTGGGACTGGACATAGTGACTCAGGTAAGTGCTGTTAACTTACTTCCCATTTACTCCTTAGCCAATTCACCTTCAAAAGTTTACCAAGAAAGAAATTGCTATGCCAAAGGGCAATTTAATTCCCTCTTTCTTCTAAAGAAATCTAGATATCTTGCTCTTCCCTTGTGTCCGCTATCATTCTTCCCTTTTGCCTTTTAGTGCAGCATTTAGGATTACAGATGCTGGTCTTTGACTTCTTAAAGACAGATACATCAGAACATAAATCATCAGGCCCTGCTATCTGACTAGCTTTTGCTGGTTAATAGGACACTGAATAACATCCTCTCCGCCCAAAAATTCAGGCTGGTTTTCTGAGATGCAGAATCAACATGACCACACGTTGTTAAGGGAGTTCGAGACCATAAAACACAGCCCGGATTACTGGAGTTATTCCAGCTCAGGTGACAAGGACACCTGCCTTCTAATTCCAGCTCAGGGGCAAACCTGGTCTGTATCTCAGCATGAATAATAAGAGTTTTCTGCCCATAGTTTGGGCACTTAATTTGCGGTGGGATATCCTCTCTCACAACAGCGTCCCTGACGTCAGTCAGCCCAATTCCACTCATGTTGGAGTCAACTGAAATGTACTGACTTCTGCCTTTTCTCAGATGGGATCTCAGCTGGGGCAGCTTCCTACTCCTATGGATTCAAAGACTAAAGCTATTCAGATATTCTGCACAGAGAAGGCAAAGGTTACTTAAGATTAAAAATTGAAGTAAACACTAAAAATTAAAACTTTAAAATCAAGGACAGGAATGTGTAGGACTTCATAAATAGCCTTGCCACTGCTGTTGGAAATATTAATACAAAGGCATGATATATTTACTGAAGCCAGTGTGGTGACAGCACTGAAATGTGCAAGTAAGAGCAAAAAAGGACCAACTCAGACTCTTCACCTACACTGTTCATGACTATGGGGGTAATGATGCTACCTCTACATTTTGCCCTAATAGAAAAAAAAAAAATCCTGTTCCTATCCCTTCCCCCCTCTGATGTTTATTAAGAGACATAAGAATTGGAAGCAAGGGGTAGTTCTTCATTCCTCACAGATCTGGTGTTTGCTGGAAAAGCTAAGATTTTTCTTAATTACACAGCAAAACCTTGAACACAGAGAAACTGTGCCAGAACACAAATAAAAATAATAGAGTGTCTGTCATCTCCAGAAGCAGCAGTGTTTCCTTGAAGTGTTTTTCATTAATTCATTAATTCTTCTGCCTTTTTCTCTCCCCCTCCCAGTTTTTAATTTATGGCAGCTACTTTGCAGTCATAGCTGGGATTTTCTTGATCAGAAGCATTTGCATGCTTGTCTCAAGCAAATGCAAAAGGAAAATAGCAAGATCTTGCAAAGGGCATCTGAACCATGCTGAACAAGAATCAAAAGAGCAGATTGTAACTGGGTACTCAACGTGGCTGTAGGAGTCTGGCACACGTGGCCAGGCCCTTGCGGTAGAAGAGCTCCTACTGCAGCATGCAGGGATCAGCAGCGCGAGATGAACCTGCAGCACAGCCCTGAAAAGCTACGCTGAATTACAGCACATGCCAGCTAAGAGATCATCAGAATGCCACTGTGCCAAGAAGAAAAAATAAGTTGCTTTAGATTCTTATTTACTTGCCTACAAATAGCTTAACTTAATTCATACACAAGAGCAGAGCAATCAGCTTTGCATCCCACCGTGCACGATAGCAAAGATTGGTGCCTTGCTTGTTCTAGCTCTTGTATATGGTGTTGGCAAGCTGCTTCCACACACATTTGCTCATGCATGTGGGTGAAGGGTCTGTCCCTGCTTTGCACATGCCTTATTCCGAACCAAGGAAGAAGGGACTCCGCTTGCACATCATGATATTCTTCTCTACCTAACTACAGGCAATTCAATGACAGACACTTCCCTTCCGATTTAAAAGCCCACTTGAGAAGCAGGGCTTTTGCACTCCATGGTGCAGAAAAGCGGGGTTTGCACAAGCTATTTGACAAGGTTCACTAAAACACTGCTAAGCCATGATCATTGTTTGGCCCACATCTGAAAGCTGCAACCTAAACACTGTACTGAGTCCATAGCAATCTCAGCCCAGAAGGGAAAAACTGCAGTCAAAACAAAATTAAAGACCCCCATTCCTTTCCTAGCACGCCCAGTGAAATGAAGTTCAGTGTCTTCCTGTCTCAACAGGAAAGGAAAAAAATATCAAAGGGATTGAGTGGTATGGATTAAGACCAGAGAAATACTTTGTAGAGAAATTTGGCTGATTCTGCACAGGAAAATTCCAGGTTAACACGAATATCCCAGAAGACATATAAGAAACAAAAAGCTAGCATCATGTGTGCTTTTGAGTGCCAAACGAGGAGGCCCACTGATCTTAGCCAAGGATTTGGCAGGGTGAGCATCTCAGAATTCATCAAGAAGCTTCAAGTCCTATGGCTAATTTAGTCCAGCAAAAAGGACAGTTAGTCCAGAAGAAGAAAAAAGACCATAAATGAGCTTGCATAGTGAATGCCTATTTGAATATAAATTGTGTCCATATGTTGAAGTTATTTCTGTACTTCTGTTTGCTTTCAGCTTCCAATACCTACCACCTAACTAATAAAAATAGAAAATACTTAGCATTTACAGAATAATATTTTTCCTGTAGAGACACAAGCTATCATTTGTACAGAAATATGTGCTTTTCAAACAACTGTCACACACTGCAACTAGACAAACTGCCCAGAGGCGAGAGCAGGCAGGAGAGAAGCAATTTGTTTCAAGTCACAAGAAGAATTGGCGGGATTTGACCAAATGCACCCAGCTAATTTTCTAGCCTTTTTGTTTACTGTTGTGCATGGTGTGGACATTCTCTGTTGTAAGCTGGCTCTAAGGAGAACGTCTTTATCAATGCATTTGTAGAAATGGGAGACATACTTAGTCTCCACACAAAACAGTAAATATCTTTTATTACTGCAGAACTGAGGGCATGATATTTCTGCCTGAAGAAACTGGGACAAAGTCCTGTAGAGCAAGGACATTTTTTTGTGTGTGTGTTTGTGTTACTTTTCCTCATGAGCAGGAATCTTGTTTTGAGGCATTTAGTTAAAGAACTAGATGTGAGTCCTGGACTGGCAGCTAACTAGAGCTCATGTTTAAATGAAGAAGAAGAACTTGGTATTTCCAGATCCATGGTCTCAAACTGCCTTTGGTACAGAAAGTTAACAAATGTTTCTCTCTATGTAGTGTCTGGCAAAAGGAAAGGAATCAGCAACATGAAACTTCCTGCTATTAAAAAAAAAAATAACAACAGTAGTAAGCTGCAGGAAAGGAGCTAGAAAAACTTGTAGAAATAACCATAAAAGTTCTTTGTTTCTGAACTGGTTGGAGCTCACTGCCTGTGATGTATATGGGAGGGCACTGAGGAGCAAAAAAAACCAAGCAGACACAATGTATTTGGTTTTCAGCTGTTGAGAATACCCTCTTCAGGAAACAGATAAGACTTCAAAAAAAAAAATCCTATTCTCTCACATATCCAAAAGAAAGATTCTGAGGTTGGGGGAGCATTTCAGGGGGGTGGGGAACAGGGAAGGAAGAGGGCAGCTCTTAGGAGCGTTAGGAAGGATGTGACATACTGGAGGCGAAAACAACAACAAGAGAAAGGTAAGGGCTTATGTTACCCTGCATTTTCAGCCGCAAATCGGTATTAACTCAGCGATCAGAGATTTCCTCCAAAACAGTAAGAGGCACACACCCACCTGTGTGTACATACACGCTCTTTGGAGAGGAGATAGTTAAGGCTTGGCAGGTTATGGGCAAGGCTGCAACCACAGGCCCTCTAGATCTGCAGAAAAAGCAAACTCCAAACAAATCCACCTCTCCTTGCAGCTTTTAGCATTAAGTACTTATCTTTCTCCCAGCATGTCAAAGGATTCCACGCAAACATGAAAACCCAGAGCTAAGCACATGGTTCCCTGTAGCTACAACCGTATCCAAATACAACACTAGCTGCCTTTGAAACATTCGTGGGTTTGAGCACAAGCGAAGAAACAGTCCAGCAAGCTGGTAAGGCCAGTTCTGGCCAACAAGGCAGCAAATAAAGTATATCTTTGCATTCAGAGCAAGCAGGAATTAACCAAGCCCTGTGTGGGTTACCTGAGAAATGCCAGTCAGCAGCCAGCTTTCAGCAGGCCAGTAGACCTACCCAGCAGCATCTTCCCCATGGTTATTTTCCTTTCTCCGAAGCCATTGGTAAAGAAAGCAAATGAAACATGGAGGCAGAGGCAAGCCTGGCTTCCCTGAGCACTTGCCTGCCTGGTTGCACCGCACACTAGAAGCGGTGTGAGAAGTTTCCATGCCTGTAGAACAAGACCAGGCTCTGCCCAGCTCGCAGAGCTGCTCTGGGTAGCATGTGGGGCCCCTCCTGCCAGGGCCACAGCATTTGCTCCCAGTGTCAACACACACCCCACTGACAGCTTCAGGGTCAACACCCTCCTCAGATGGACCTTGGAAAAAATAGGGAGTCCACTCTAAAAAAATTGGGTAAAGGAAAGCAAAACAGCGTTTGCCTGAAGCAGTTCTGTTTGGATTTTTTAGCTTAGAAACTTCTTATCTGTTTGTCCATTTGCCCTTAAGTGACCGATTGGTCCTTATACAGAAGTAATTGCTGGCCAACTAATAGTACGTAGTAGTCCTCGCCCTACCTCCCCACACCCCCAGCAGAGCCAGGACAGTCGGCAGCCTCCCCGTGAGCCCCGAGGCTCCTGTGCTCTGCATAGGGGACAGTCAGTGTCAGCCCAAACTTTCAAAGGGGTGCTGTGTCCTATCCCTGAATCGGACACCAGACTCTCAAAGGTACTCATTAACACAAAAATGCAATCAAGTGATTACTTTCTTGCCATGTCAGTATTTATTAATCATTAGCTAAAGCGGGTCTTAAAGCTTTACCATAAAATTAGAACTTGGTTTGCTGACAAAACCTGTAGAGGAGAAAGCTTCCCCTGCAATCTTCATGGACAAGCTTGGCAAGCAAGAAGAGCTGCGATGAATTATTATTATTATTTAAATTCTGTTAACATTTTATCAAGTTGAGAAAGAACCTTTAGGAAACAAAAAGACACAGAAATTTCTTACTACCTCCAATTCTAAAAGGTGGTTTCTGACTTCTCTTCTACAGGACAGGAAGTCATCCTAGGAGGAAACTGCACACGAACCCACAGCAAACACACCACAGCCACAGCTTTGACAGGTAATTTGTTGCCTTCGGAGTTATTTGGAAGTGCGCTGGCCGCTCACTTGCTCAGTGCATTTGGAAGTGATGCAAGATTTATGCTGATGTTAATGATCAGTCCAGGGTTTAATATAATTTTATTTTGAAAAGATAACTGATATCAAAATATTTCAAAGCCAATCTAGAGTTAAGGATAATACAGGTTATATTTTATAAACGATTATTTGTAAGAGAAAGATGATATTCAGAGACAATAATTTAAAATCCAGTTTCAAGGTTAGGGCTGATTTTTGTAACCTTCCTCTGAGATCTCAGAAATACTGCCTTAACATACTATTTATGCTAAGTTTTAATAAAAACAATCTCACAGTGCAAGCAGAAGCACTTTTGAAAAAGTGCCTGCTATAAAATGGAATTCAACAATTTAAAAGAAATAGCTTGTTACAGGTTGAATAAACGTCAGTCACTGCTTTGCTTTCCTTCTCTGTTTCCCTTGTTTTCCAGGAACAGTGGAATTGACTTTCAAACACAAAACAAGTAAAATAAGCTTTAAAAAACCAAATCTCTTTAGATTTCTGTTTGCTGCCAACCACAGTGAAGAAACAAGTCTCATTCTTTTCCTTTTGATTATCTCTCTCAAAAGCAAAAGTCGAGATTGCTCTTTCCTAAGTCTGAGCAGGTACTACGAGCAGACAGTTTCTGCCTCTTTCTTTGCCCCTCAAATGACTGCAGGAAATCTGAGGAGTATTAAAGCATTCTGAAGAAACCGAGCTCGTGATGGGTTGTGAGCTGGCTGGTGGCTTTTACTGTCTGCAAAAAGGCCTGCACTTCTGTTGTTCCGCTTGGCTCTCAGGCTGCAAATCAACAGAAAAAAGCCTCTTTGAGCATGCCAAGAATCAGCTTTAATCTCACGGTTTGCCCACTCATTTATTCAGAAATGAGACTGTAATGGAACTTTATTCTTCCGCTACATCCGCTCAGTTCTAAGTGCGCTATTAAAACAACCTTTGACAGCCAGCACAGAGCCTGGAGTTTGCCACCACCGCTGCACCTTGATCCAAGTCGTTCATTTACAAGCTGTAGCTGTCATCACCGCCAGCTTTAGTGAGAGAAACAGTAGCTGAAGTAGGGTTAGTTAAAAAGTAAACTTACAAATTACTTTTTACTACCTGTGAAGAGCACCTTTATAAAATTTCTGGTGTGCTCATTTCTTCACTACCAATTTTTTTTTTTTTCAGGTAGCCTATGGATTGCTGGAAGGGAGCCGTAGGCCGCAGCTGGATTTATCCCACGCTGATCACCTGTGCAAATGGATTTTTCTCCACCATGAGGCCATCAGAATCTTTTCTCACTCCTTACCTAACCGGACCAGACAAAAACCTAACGATTGAAGAGGTACATAACTAATTTTTAAGTAATAACTAAAATGCTTACATCATTAAACCTTACAGCAATAACTCAAGGGGAGATGAAGTGTTCAATAATAGAGATATATTTTATCTAGAGACTTACATTTAAGAGCTTCTGGAAAGGCGTAAGAAGTCACCTCTTTGCAGAAGATCAAAACTTTAAAGTCCCTACATTCTTAGGACTTCGAAACAACTTTAGTTGTTTGTTGTTTAAGAAATTGGTATGTTCAGCAAAATCATGTCAGCTGGTTCCTCTCCCCACAGAGAAGCCCAGAGGAGGGGCAACACTAAGATTCATTTATACCTATCGTGGAATTGCTTACACCGACAGTGACATAGCGATTGCAAATCATAAGAAAGTCAAGCAGAATTCTCCTTATGAGCTGTTAGACTATTACCTGCATTTCAGGGCTGTTTTATGTATTCCTTAACCTGTGGAGGTCAGATTCACATTCAAAAGGTCTGGGTTTTGTTTTGTTTTTTGACAAAAGCACATGCTGCAAGTCTCCTTGCTCTGCTCCTCTGTTCAGCACTGGTTGCTTCAGGAACACACTTCCGAACAAAAGGGGACATAGTGAACAAATGGCTGAGTCATGGAGCTAATGGTATAATTAGAAAACACAAGCTTGGTACACCCACATACAGCTAGGACGAAGAACAGCCATTCCTGATGTGCAGTAGCAAATATTAAGGCAGAATCTGCCAGCATAGTGTGAACCCAAAGGCTCTTCTGAAGACAGGTATTTGTAGTTTGGGTTGTTGAGGGTTTCTCGCCCCTCTTCATAATTTTTTTTTAACCACAAAGGCCAATTTTCTCTCAAACAAGACAAACAAATAGCATGATAGGATGCCTTAATTCTGATATTAGCAAGAATCCTTAACTCAAATATAGTACAGATACTGGCTCTTTCAGCCAAACTCACTTTTGGTGAGCTCATTCCGTAAGTTTTAGTCAAACACTTAAAAATTCTAATTAAATTTCAGAGAAAGAAGTCACCCAGAACGATATAGTGAACCTGCTGCTCACCATGCAGCTCACTCCAGCACCAGATCAGGATATAACCACCTACTACTGCTCCTCCAGCATTTGAAACAATTCTTTTCCAGTCTAACTGCTTAAGCAGAGAGTGAGTGATGGTGAACAGACACCCTAGCAGGTCCAGCAGTTAGTGGACAAGACCTCCCCAAACTAGGCAACTTGCACAAAGTGAACTTTTTCTACAACTGTATCCAAGAGAAGCGGATGCCCCCGCTACAGCTTTAGTCAAGCTGCCTGAGGAAGCACTGAGCTTCGCTGGCAACAGTAAACAGCACCTTCCAATCTAAATGTGGATGAGTTTTAGGAAAAGAGAGAGAATTTATTTTCAGAGCATCTATGCATTGAAGGCCAACTGAAACTTCCCGAGACACTGTTCCATCAAAGACTTGCTTACTTCTTACACATCAAATTTGAAAACTTATAAGGAGAAAATAACACAGCAACAGCTACATGCTTCCTACACGCAGTTCCAGTTCCCCCACCATAAGAGACACGTGCAGTTTTTCCTAATCCTAACAAAGGACAGATGACCAAAGGTATACAATGACTCATGCAGAAGTTACAACTCAATAGGCATTCATTTTCAGCTACTGTGGGGAACAGGATTTGGTGCTAGACAGACTTTCCTCGGACACAAACACTGCTATAACCACTGCTATAACCATTTTGAACAGCTGCACATCAAAATCTGCCCTCTTCTTAGGTCTTTACTAGAATTACTTCTAAAGCCAATCTACCTGTCTGTATAGTTGAGCCTAGCATCATTATCTTTGCCTCTAAGGGAGTACATTTAGTTTCATTATTTGAGCCCGTTTAAGTCTGTACAATTCACACAATTCAATGTTTCCTGTCACCACGACGACGTTCCTCCAAAGTCATAATCAAAAAGCTTCAAAACCAAAATTTTTCATGTGTTTTTAAAAAATACTTCCTCTTTTATTCTCTTCTAGGTAACCAACCAGATTCTCCCAGTTTGGACATACTCCTACCTTGCACTCCTTTTCCCAGTCTTCCTGGTTACAGACTATGTGCGCTACAAGCCCATCCTCCTCCTCCAGGGCATCAGCTTGATCGTCACGTGGCTCTTGCTCCTCTTCGCGCACGGCGTGGTGGCCATGCAGGTGGTGGAATTCTTCTACGGGATGGTGACAGCCAGCGAGGTCGCCTATTACGCCTACATCTACAGTGTCGTCAGCACCCAGCACTACCAGAGAGTGACGAGCTATTGCAGAAGCATCACTCTTGTTGCAGCCACCGTTGCCGCCGTGCTGGGACAGCTGCTGGTTTCCTTGGCAGACATATCCTACTTTCACCTGAACGCCATCACTTTGGCTTCTGTGTCCCTGGCATTCGTGTGTTCGTTTTTCCTCCCCATGCCCCAGAAGAGTATGTTCTTCCACAGGAAAGATGTCGCAGAAACTCTCCCAGGACCAGATAAAGCTGTGGCTACGCTCGGCTCCAACAGCCCATCGAGCTGCCAAGAGGAGAAGGGCTCCGTGCCTGCTGACAGGGGCCCAGCACCTCAACAGCCGGCTGACAATGCCAAGCCCCAGAATCACGTGCTCAGAGTACTGGTGCAGCTGAGCAAGGACTTGAGGGACTGCTACAGCTCGAGGAAACTTCTGTACTGGTCCCTGTGGTGGGCTCTGGCTACGGCAGGCTTTAACCAGGTTCTGAACTATATCCAAGTGCTGTGGGACTTCAGAGCCCCCTCCCACAGCTCTGCAGTGTACAACGGAGCTGTTGAAGCAATAGCAACATTTTTAGGTAAGTAAAAGCTCATTAGCTACTACTTGTAACCCATCCTGTGGTAATGGCATTCTTCAGCAATAGCTTTGGTACCTTTCTGTTTATTTGCTATCAGAAGTAAGGTCAACAGCAACAGCCTCCTATATACGAAACCCAAACTGCACAAAGTATATTTTTACTTACAACTCTAAGTAGGGCCTTCAAAAACAAAAAATACACAGCTACAAGCTTTTCCTTCTTACGGAAGCTTCATTCCACCACCAAGTTTTAAAAGTTTAAGTTCAGTTCTGCTTAGACTGTGAATTTAACTTCAAGTAAGCAGTTTAAAAAACCTGTGCAATCACACCTTGCCTGTTCGTCCCTCATACACCTTAAACTAGGTGGTTTAAGAATTAAAAGAGCCTACTAACAGATACACTGCTCTAGATGGTCTGTTTAGACAGTGGATTAAAGATCTTTTCAGGATGAGTGCTCCTAAACAAATATTGTGACTGCATCTGTACCCTGGTCCATGAATTTGCCTCTGGATGTGACATACACGGAGGGGCTGAGCACGCTGTAATTGTTCAGCCTTGAGAAAACAAGGGCTTTTACTACAGTGCATAAATACTTGAAGGGGAGGAGTAAGGAGGATGGAGCCAGACTCTTGCCATTGGTGCTCAGTGACAGGACAAGTGGCAAGGGGCACAAATTAAAACAAAGTTCCACCTAAACATACAAGAACCTTTTAATTACGAGAGTGATTTAACACTGGAAGAGGTTGGCCAGAGGTGGAGACTCTCCATCCTTGGAGATGGTCAAAACCTAGATGCCATTCTCAGCAGCTTGCTCCAGTTGACCCTGCTTTTAGCAGAGCTAGGCAATCTCCAGAGGTCTCTTACAACCTCAGCCATTCTGATTCTCATTAGTTACTCATTCCATCCAAATATGGGTAAAGTGCAACTTCATTTAAATAGCTGCGCAGTACCAGTGGAGCCTCATTGTCAGACTCACATTTACACAGCTGTGTCTCCTCCTTCATACCAGGAGCCTCCTCTCACACTTCTACAGGGAATTGCCAGTTTAGTCTTCCTCCCTGCAATCAGCATGAAGATGCATTTTCCTGGAGCTACTCCAAAACTTCTCAGACTACTGGTCTGAGCACTATTCCCAAGGGCTTTCTTGCTTTTACACCCTCTGGGACCTGACACCATTTCAGAGCACAGAAAGCACTCATAGTACTAGGGACCTCCAGTTACCGCAGTGGTGGACCAAAGGAGCAGGCCTGCTATGACATTTTGAATTCTGATGAAGAGCACATGCAACCAGCAAATGAAGTCCAATCTTGCACTAGTGTGCTAGCCTGCCTGAAAACATCTGGGCAACTGGTACTCTCTGAACTCCAAGATAGACTCTGCTTTATAACCTGCCTGGACCAGATTTCTCTTTGCATTTGAGCTAATAACCTCAGCATATTGTATTTCAAAGAGCTTTCATAAACCCACAGGAGCCTCGCTGCTCAAGGGGCATAAAAAAAACCCCATAGCTAGATAATCTTCTTACAGCAGTAGAAGGTATTTCTCCAGAATTGAGATGGGAAGAAAAGTAAACCTCATCATTATCGCAGATTAGAAAAAAAAAAAATCACGGCACTGTAGTTTGTTATACCATATTACACTCAAGTAAGGGTTTTTACTGTATGTGATGGTCAATAAGGTATTGACAAATGCAGTTCATAAGGCTTATCACCATAAACTGAAAAGACGCTTTCATAACAAAGGAAAGCATGAAGGAGTGCAATAGATTTTCATTTCTTAAAAATCTTTACATGAAGTGATTAAACTCCATTATGCATATTTCGGCAGAAAATGCTTGGTGGAATGGTTATTCTTTGCTCACAGTTGTCAAAAAAATGGAGTAACAACCATAGACTGTGCACTGCTGCCTCCAGCCTTAGGCATGAGGCCCCTTCTCAGAGTGCTTCAGTCTGTGAAGGCCCTGTAACCAAGGGGGGGGGGGGGAAAACCCAAAAACACAGCATGACCCCCCCACCAGCAACCAAAAAAGGAAATCACCACATTCACAAAACCACTTCAGA
>Ga0181612_169179_pt1 | contig 12205 bp, 15 predicted proteins | sample HoacroProtozoa21_FD_119630 | JGI IMG/M metagenome (GOLD analysis project Ga0181612, IMG submission 119630) | Hoatzin crop microbial communities from Cojedes, Venezuel. Combined Assembly of Gp0051906, Gp0051904, Gp0051908
ACGCCTGCTGCTGTCACGCTTTCCCGCTCCGACGCAGCATGACCTGGCCTCATCTTCCTTGGGGACCCGGGGAAAACTCAGTAGTGCTGGCAGGAGGTAGTGGGATGGGGGGAACGGGTGAGGGAAAGGAGCGTTTGCACCCGCGGTTTGCTCCCCGGGATTCGGTGTGCGGGGGGTGAGCGTGCCCAGCCGCGTGTCCAGCCCACGGGTCGGGTGCAGGTGGTCCATGCAGTGACAGAGGCATCCCCTGCCCTCCCCAGCACAGCCTGCTGCTCCAGGGCAGCACCCGAAGCCAGCCCGCTGCCTCCGGCGGGCTTCCCTCTGCTCTCGCGCGAGCCCCCGCAGAATCACGCCACTCGTTTGCCTGCCTCCAGCTTGCTGAGGGTCTCGGTAGCCACGTTTGCAAGAATTAATGTTGTGCTGATGCTCTTGAACTGCCTCTTCTGTCAGGTCCAGTAGCATAGGCAGCCTGCCCTTGGTTTGGTCTTTTTGTTCTTTTTCACTTGCCTGGAATTTGTTTTTGAAGTAAAACTTTTAGTGGACTTCAAGTAAAATTTTGAGTGGTACAGCTCCACTGCTGGGTTGAGAGGGAAAATGGGAATATTTCAGATATAGGGAATGGGGAATGCAAATGGACAGTACGGGCAGGGCTGGCCTGCTGCTCTGGTACGTTCTCCCATTTGAATCGCAGGTTTTTATTTAACCATCGAACCAGCAGCCATGAAAACAGGTTTTGAATGGCAAGGTGCATCTTGATAAGCAGGATATAATCTTGCAACTCTTTGTTATGCCTTTTTGTTGTGCGGCGGGCCCGAGAATTAAATCTTGGGGAAAGCTGCTTATGAAAACAGCATATGGATAATCAAAGAGAGAAGCCGGGGAGGGCAGGCAGAAAGAGAGACGAGCAGAGGATGAGCTAATGAGGCAAACATGCTCAACGGAGGAATGAACAGGTGGAGGGCAAAGCTCTCATCTCCACGAGGAGCAGCAGCAGGCGACTCCAGCCACGCAGCCAGCACCGCTTGGGTTTGCAGGCAGGCTGCCGGCTGGTGGGAAGCCATGCACAGGTCTGGGCAGCTCGTCAACGTGGTGAAGCAACATCTTAACCGGGCAAGGTGTGCAGCGTTGCTCGTCCTCGTGTTTTATTTCGTTGCTGGGATGCTGCAGTTGCACAGGTTGTTTGCACGTTAGCAGGAATAAAACTGTTAGCTGTTGTCTCTCCAAGGACTCTACGGTTGGTGCTGTGCTGCACACCAGAGCCACTCGTCACTTCACGGACCTCGGGTCTTCCCGCTCCTGCAGCATGCTCTGTGCCACCAGACCAATCTGATCAGTTATACTTTGGAACAAGCAGAGGGGGTTTGTGCTGGGTTTCTCCCTCTCACCTGAGCTGTAGCATCATCATCGTTACCTCAGACTGAGTCACTGCTTTCCTCCTTTCCACCCATCCTCACCAACAGCTTAAAGGCACCTGGGAGGTGCTGGGAGGGTGTTTGTGGCCTGTTTCTCCTCAGCTCCCATGTCTTACTCAGCTCACCTGAATGCAGAATAGCCCCCAGCTTTCCTTTCAGTGACCTCTTCAGACTGCTGTGATGCGAGGGTGAGTGGTGCTCAGCGCAGCTCCATGGGGAGCAGCCAGAGATGTGTGCCGGACTGCTGGGAAGGAAAGAAAGGGCTGGTGCAGAGAAGATGAGTAAGCGCAAGCCCCGTGGAGAGGTTAAGGCTGCAAAGCTTGCATCTGAAGGACACGACTTGGTGACAGATGGCACAGACGGCTTAGACGTGACTGTGAGTGATGTGGAAAGAGGAAGGAGAGAGCTGGGAGGCTCTACTTTCTGTTCCTGCCACCGGCCACCAGTGCAAGCCCCCCGGTACTCTCCTTCCTCAAGTTGCAGTGAACTCTGTCCAAGCTCAGTACATGCTACTCGTGCCTCCTGGGCAGAGGCAAGGATTCACAAGCAGGGACTGAGCTCCCTTTGAAGGACAATTTGAGGATAGATGTTCCTGCTGGCAAAACCATGAGCCGCTCAAGTGTCTGCATTGCAAGGTTAGTTACGTAGGTATCAGCTCCTTTACAAGTCTCTTAAAAACTGTGTGTCCCGGGTGATGCTCAGTCCTATTGGTGTGATCTGCTGCGGTAAGGGGAATATACTCTTTCTTGAGATGGTTTTAAAGAATAACGATGAATTTATTTAAAGCTACATGTCAGATCGGACATGTGGGCCTCATCAGACTCAGCAGCACCGTTTGCCTTCTCGTGGACTGCCGATTTGTCAGCAGGGGCACCAAGCCAAGCTGTGCCTGCGATAGCCCCACTGAAGCCCCTGAATCTTCACCTGGGCTGGACTCAGCCCTGTCCTTTCTCCTCTGTTTGCATTCTTTTACACGGTTTTGTGCTCTGTGAAGCTTAGGGCAAGGCAGCTCTGCAAAATCATTCCTTTCCCCCACGTACAGGCAGGCAGAGTCAGTCTACAGCAGGGAGAGCTAGAGAAGAAATGCACCTGTGAATGGGATTTTGTGAGATGTGCCAGCAGTGGGAATGTGATAAGAAGGACGCTGGTATAAGAGGCAGAGCTGATGTCAGGTGCCAGGGTCTCTGTACATGCTGCAAGAAAATATGCCATTGTATACTCAGGTTTTAATTCATATCCATCTGAATTGGAGCATCAGATCATACTGTTAGCTTAAAAGCACCCACACAGCATGATTCAAATCTAAAGGATCTGTTCTCCCCCCTTTGAAGCGCCTGCTAATTCAGAGGAAATCTGTAGAAACAGCAACACTTCATCTGCCTGATATTGGTGGTTGTGAAAAAAGGCTCAAACTCTCCTTCTCTGTACTTTTTCTCCCTCACTTGCACTTTATATTCTATTTCAAGGTCCTGCTTGAGGCTGTAATTCCTGCAGAGCTCTTGGTTTCAACTAGTTGACACACAGCCCCGTTGTTCCCCGTCACCGTGCCAGGCTGTGCACGACTGCGCTGGTTATTAGGTGTGCTTGTAGGCAGCCTACCCAGGGACAGCTGGGTTATTCTGCCAGGGAGCCCCTGCACCATCTCTTCTCCTGTGGAGCTATGCTTTACTTCAGGAACATGATGCTGGGAATAGAAAAGAAATTAAGCCAAGAAATTAGGACACACTTCATTAAGAAACACACACTTTTGCTTAGCGGAGCGTGCACTCGGCTGGGACCGGGTAACGAAGCGCTACTTCTAATTGACACTTTTCCATCAGGTGGCTTTCGTGTTTTTGTGCTTTTGTAGTGGCTTAGGAGCGATCTAAATCAGTGTGGGCTCCCAGGTGGGGTTTTCAAATGAACCCCTTCCTCAGACTGCCCTTCTTTATTTCTGGTTGGTGCTGTGCGGTGCAGGAGTTGAGGCTGGGGTGGTCAGAAACGCCTGTTCTGGCCAGGCAAATCTACAAAAGATAAAGATGAAAGCTCACGTGCTCACTCTCCTGTTGGGTTGGTTTGGTTTTTTTTGTGGGATTTTTTTTTTTTTTTGTTAGTTTGTTTGTAGCTCCAGAGTGTTTAGTGGGAGGGAGGTGTCAGGACCTCGGTACAGCAGTCAGTGTCCCCTTTTCCTCTACCTTGTTAGACCTCTGACTCTGGCTTGGCAGTCTGACTCGGCGCTGATTCCCCAGTGCTCATCATCCACACTTGGAAGCAGGCTGCATATGCGATTTCCATCCCATCGCTTCGGGGGAGTATTTACCCCTCCTTTCCTAACTTGTGTTTGTCTTTCTCTCTCTTGCACATTCCTCTTTTCGTCCTCCCCCCTTTTTGTTTCCCATAGCGGTGGGTGTGCAGATTAAGCTGGAGTTGCTCCAACGCAAGTTTTGGATGGCCACGCAACAGGTAGGAGCATCAGCAATTGTGCAGAGAGACAATTTCATGCTCTTCATCGGCTAGGTTGATGCTATGGAACATCACATACGATGCCATTTTGATGAGGGCTTTTGTGAAATTCATATTAAAAGATTTACGAAGTAGATTAGTTTGAAGTCACACATTTCTGTAATCCTTTGCCAGCACTAATGCTGCGTGAGCCGTGAGTCTGTTCCGCAAATGCCATGTTGACAGTGTCAGCATCCTGGCCTGGCATTAGCTCTGCTGCATATGAGACATTTAATTGTGGAAATATGTTTTGTGCTCATTCAGCCTTTCAGAAACCTCATAGAAATCTGCAATTCTGGGTACATCGGGAAAAAAAAAAAATCTAGTGCCCTCCCTTATCATCTTGATAATGGTAACAAAACGTTGCTAGCTTACCAAAATAAAAATTATTTGCTCTGGGAATAAGCCTTCAGTGCTGTCCTGATTTTGGACACTTGCTGGACTGAGAAGTGGAATAATTAAAACAGCCCCCTGGACTGAGAGGCAAGAAAAGTGAAACACCTTTCCCTTACCACCCAGGGGCTTTTCCCCCAGGCTTTCCGTCTGGGGAAAGGGGACCGAAGAAGCACCCAGCAGAAGTGGCTCTCTGCTGTCAGGAGAGGGGACTGTCATCAGTCAGCGATGACAGCGAGGATAGAGAAGAGGGGAGGGCAGGAGGCTGCTCACTGAGAGCGAGGACACGTGGGGAACAGAAAAGCCCAGAGTTGGCCATGGTGGCAGGAGCATCCTCGCAGGCGGAAGATCAGGTAAACCTAACCTGAGCTAAAAAGACTTCTGCAAAGCACGTGAGCACATCCTGAAACATCAGCAGAGAGCTTCATTTTAAGAAAATCTCCTGAGGGCCATACCCAGGCAGTTCTAACACAAACTAAGCCCACATGGGCCTTAAGTGAAACCAGGAAGGCTTGTTAAAGAAGCTGAAAGGAGGCCTGTGTGCGAAGTGCCTGCGTACCACAGCCCTCAGAGGTGCTGGTATAAAAAAAACCTGCATATGGTTTCCCAGGATGTGACCGCTGTTTGACAGAGGAATGACTAACAGATTTGTTTTATCTCTCTCTCTCTCACTTCACCGCATGCTGTGCCGCTCTGGATGTCCACGCTGTGCCTCCCGTCTCCCAGCCCAATGACAGTGATGTAAGTAGACAAAAGCTGGGGATGGGGAGGCATCCCGGCGTGCCTCGCCACAGCGCGGCTTCGTAACTGTGTCGTTTGTGTGCCAGCATATTATACACTGTCCCCTGTCTGTCGTCACTGGAGACAATCCAAGCCTGTCATAGGCTGTGTTTGTCTTCACAGTAATTAAGTGTCTTTGGCAAAGCTGAAAGTGCTCTGGGTCACAGCAGTTTCGGAGACCTGACCAACAGCAGGAGGATGCTGTGAGGTAGGCTGGTCTCGGAGGAGGAAGCTGTGCCCATAAGGCAGTAGATGTGGTCTCAGAGCAACCAGGGAGCCCAGGTTCAGCTCTTCCCCAGGGGCTCCTTGCAAGCTGCCGGTGCTTCAGATTGGGCTCCTCGCCGCGGTCCCACCGCTGCGTGGCCAGCCCAGCACTGGGCACTGCTGGAGCTTCTCCAGATCTGGAAGAGTGGTGGCGGTGAGACTCGATCCTCACACTGCTGAGGAAGATGCTGTGAGTCATGGGCCCTTCTTGTGGGAAACCACTCTGGTTCAGCTGGGTTTCTGTTCTGATTTCCAAGCTCTGGGCTCTGTTTTTGTTATCCTCCAAGGCCATAACAGTGGTTTGTTGTGGCCAAATTTCTGTGCTGACCAAAGGAAGGAAACCATTAGGGATGAAGTTACAGGGCCACGTCTAAGCACACATCCAGGGAGACAAAACAACCTGATACTCTTTTGTGGTGAGACAAGAGTGAAATGATGCTTGCAACTGTGGGTAAAGGGATGTTTTTAAACCATCATCCCTAGAGCCTCAAAAAGCCAGTCAGCATTGGAGCATGAACACGCAAGATTGCAAAGCCACAGGGCTTGAAACAAAATCAGGCATCTCTGAGCCTCCCCTGAAGCTGAGTGGAGGGATGGAAACCTGAAACTATTGGTTTTGTTCTGCAAAACTCAAGAGGAGAAACAAATTCTAACTGAAAGTAATGGTCTTGTTGTGATATGAAATGTCAAATTCACCTCTTGTTACTGAGAATCATCCAGAAAGGGGTCTGGGGTTTATGTGTAAGAGTTTTGCAGAAATAAAGGGCAGCTGGCTGAGAGCAGACAGGCTACACAACACAGCAACATCCTTCCCTGACCCCAGAAAACCTCTGGCAGGAAGGGGACCCCATGTACAGAAATGGCAACACCATCCAGCTTTTTTCCCTCTGCTGCTAGAGAAAATAGCTTTCAAACATAACACACAGAGACAGACACACGCAGCCACAGCAAACTCAGAACAATTATGAAATCAATAAGCACCTGAAGGGCTTGGTTACTCACCACTTAACCCCTCGTGTGCCCACCCAGTTCAGTGTTGCAAAACACATGTCAAGTCTGGGACAGAGTAATCCTAAATGAAACAAATGGATGGTGCCTTGGGCTACACGAGCACCATTCACATCCGATTTTATCATTCGCTGTCTGGAGAATAAAGAAACCAACAGCAGCAGCAGCAACAACAAAATCCCTGCCCGAGAAGAATCCTGATCTAAAACACCATGCTGGGTGTTTAGAGCAGACACTACCAGATGCTGAAATGCGTGCTGGTGTCTCACTGGTGTGCAACAGCCTGTGCTTCCACAGGCAGAGCTTGATGCTGCCCGCTTTGTTCACAAGTGCCAGCTCAGGTCGAAGTGCATGGGAAGCACATCAGGGAGGCAGGTCCAGGACTGGAGCCCTCGGCAAAGGGGATGCTGCTCAGAGAGGTGGGGAGTTCACAGAGCCAGCGAGTGGCCAGCCTGGGGGGTGGGACCTGTGCACACCGTAGAGCTCAGCTTGGTGGAAATGTCCAGCTATCTTGCCGAGCTTTGTGGGGTGCTGGTATGGAGACCTTTAGCTTAGCAGTCCCCAGGGGCAGGCTGTAAGATGAGGTCACGCAGTGGTGAATTCCCTGTTTTTCCTTTCTAGTGCAGTGCCTTGGACGGTGCCTGTCCACTAAGCTGTCAGGATGACGTAAGTTGCCCAGATTTCTTCTGTGATGGGTGTGATTGAGTGCCTGCTCTGTGGAGATCTCTGTCTCTCCCCAAAAAAAGGTATTGCCTATCATCCCCTCACAAGAGGTTGCCCAGCTGGGGCGGACCTCACATTGTTGAGACAAACCTGCATTTTAGGCCTTTCGCCCAGCTGTGAGATGTCTGCTGAGCCTGGGCTGAGGCATGAGGGTTCCAGCCAGTGACTCTGAGGAGACTCCATCTCCTCTAAGGCTGTCGCACTGGCAACCCAGGTCTCCCAGAGAGAGTGGCTATTTACGTGACAAGTGTGCTGGACACCCCTCTTTGCATTTACGCCACTGCTTCAACCTTCGTCTCAAGCGTATTCGGGACATGAGCTGCTCTGCTCTGGAGAGTGGGATCACCAGAGAATTTTCCCTCTGTGTTCGTGTAGGATTTCCTCTGCATCCTAGTTTTCCCCTGTGAGACTTAAAGGTTTTCATCTAAACTCTATGCCTCCATTTCCTGCTCTGCAAAACAAAAGTGAGGCCAGCACTGATGATGCACATCGGTGAGGAGAGGGTTATTGCATGAGTGGTTACAAAAACTCTGAAATCTGAAGATGGAAAGCGTTAGACACCATTTTATTAACGAGAGGTGCTCTCCAAAAATCCTGTCGCTTCCTGCAGGATGCCTTGCCTGCTTGAATGTGGCTCAGAGCCTGCCAGGCCTGCACACAGCCCTGGCGAGAGACAACCTCTGTCACAGACGGCTCCCAAAGTAGGTACCTCAAAAGGCAGAGAGCGAAAAGTCAATTGTGTAAAACCTGTAGGAGCTGAGCCGTGGGGCTAGGCATGGAAATGCTGGGGCTGTGCCCATAAGCGCAAGCCCACGCCGTCCATCCTGCACACAGCATTACACACCAGACAACTGTGGAAAAAGCTGTCTTTAATGTTGCTTCTTTCATCTCTGCAGATTCTGAATTGCTTCCTCATTGATAACAATGGCTTTATACTCATTTCCAAAAGACCTGCAGAGGTAAGAGAGCATGAAAGAAGGAGGAGAGTGTGCTTGGCTTGTTCCTGAGTAACCCACCAGAGCTGGTTAAAACAAATGAAGTTCAATTCTGTAATAAGAGTGGCTGCGGCGTAATTAAATTCAGATGTGTAGTGAGGGGGAGGCCTCCCGGCAGAGTGACAGCACATCCTGTGTAAGGAAGGAGTTTGCAGTGATAAGAAGGAACTAGTCAAAATATCTTTTTACCAGAAGTGAGGAAATTAGCCTCCTTTCCCTCGGTGCAGATGCTACTGAAAGATGATCTGAGGCAGTCCCAGAAGGCAGGTGTGCCCTGGCAGGGGAAGGGAAGGGGAAGGAAAGGAAAGGAGCAGTGCTTTTGAATGCTTCTGAAGTCAAAGCAGGCATTCTTCAGGAAAGGAAGCTGAGGGGATGGTAAGAGCAAAATGAAGATGAAATCGTTTAAGCAAATGGGGAACAGGAGCACACCTGAAGAACTGGAAGATTTACTGGACTCACAGAGATGAAAGAAGTAAGGAAAAAGACTCAGAATAGTAATAAAAATATAAGCAACAAAAGTTGCTTCCTTTCCTCCTGCTGCCAACACCTCCATGACCATTTCTAGGGAGCTGAAGGGGCACAGTTTGTGGTGTGACATCCCGCGCAGCCTGGGTAAAGTCAGCGCCACCAGCCACTGCGTGGTTTAGCTATCCTTTTCTGCTCTCTGGTAAATTCACCACAGAGCTGTTTGTTTCAAAATAATGAAAGGCCATAGATTTGGATGTCAGAAAGTGAGGTGTTGGAACAGTCTCATAAACTACAAAGCAATAAGTAAATAGTAAGAGTGGGCTTACAGAAGAAATGAAAAACGGAGCGGTTTTGTTACTGATGGAAGCGTGGAGTTTCATTAAAAGGGGCGTAGCACTGGAGCTAACAAGTACTGTGTGCGTGTTTACAAAAGGCAGTAGATCGGATCCCAGAAATTACTTTCTTCAAGACATGTCAAACGTTGAAATGGAAATTAAAGTAACAGGACACCTGATGGATGTGATTAGGACACAGCTTCTATAAAGGAAGAAAACCTATCTTATCAGCTATAGTTCTCTGAAAGTGTAAACCAGGAGATAAAGGAGAATGGATGGCCTACTGCGTTTCAGTTTTTCTAAAAGCCTTGAAGAGTGTCCCTTACAAGAGACTGTTAAAGAAGTTCTGGTTAAAGAGTGAAGCGTGAAGTAGTGGCATTGATCTCAAAGTAGCTGGGACAGAAAAGAAAGAAGAGGAATTTTTAGATGGGTATTTAGATGGAAGACATCAGCTGTGTAAGTCCCATGGTTTGCCATCTGGACCTGTGTTGCTTAGCATATTCAGAAGAGGCTGGCAAAAGAGGAAGGTGAGATCATGAATTCTGTAGGCACTACACAGCAAGTCCAGAGAGGCCAAGATGAGAACTGTTGAGACTCACAAAGCAAAATGAATCAGCAACATAGTGGCTCCAGGGGACGATGCAGACAAGGGGGGCATGTTGTGAGGAATAACCAACCTCTTTTCTCTTGGGAAAGTGACCGACCTGATGCACTGAGTATTCCAGTGAAAGTGCCCCTTCAATGACATGATGTGCCAGAATAAAAAAGAAAGCTTGAAAAATAAGGGAGGAAGACGCTGTAAAGTTGTGTTGGCTCCCTGCTCTAGGAGGCCAGGTCCTCCTGCGTGTTTGGGATGGGCTGGTAGTCTTGGGAGCCACTGTTTCCTCCTCTGACCCCCATGCATTTTTAAAGGTGCTTTACTGAGTCCTGTGGCGTGGACCATGTCCATAGATAAAGGCAACTATACCCTTTAGCTACCATGTCAGCTGTTCATTCTCAGCACCACCCTCCTGGGTTCTGTCTCTATATTTTTCCTGCATGGGAAATGGGTTTTTCAAAAAACTCGTAGCTGAAAGATCTGACTAGCAGAAACGTGGCATTATAGTGGATTTGGGTAAATTATAAACATTATCCACATGCCTCTGAGATCAGGCATTTTGGCAGGCACCAGAGCTGTCATCTCCTCCAGCTGTTACCTCCCCTGACCTTGGAGAGTTCACCACTACTTTTCTTGTGATTTCTTTATCTTGTTCCAGTTAATGCTTTTATTTCCCAGTGGCACCATGAGTGTCCACACTGTTAAAGCCTACTACAGGGAATTCAAGACAGCAGCAGCGTTAAATAAATGCTCTGGGTTTCATAGCCTTGCTACCTGAATGTTGCTGCGTGGGATCACTTGCTGCTGTGTGGCCTTCTCTGCCCCATCCTACACTCTTCCCTCAGTGCATCCTTTAAAATAATGCAAAAAAAAACCAAACCAAAAAAACCCTGTACCTGGATTTTTGTGGCGTTTCTGCCTTTCTGGAGAAGTCAGCTTGTTCACTACCCTCCCTCCTTGCCTCATACGAGCAAGAGTGGCTCAGCTGCCTAGGTCAGTGTTCCAGTCCTGCAGCGGCGAGAAGGGCAGCCTGCCCACACGCTGCCTGTTCTGCCCCACTGCCCGGGACGGGAGGGAGCTGACTGGATGCTGAAGGAGCGAGGGTGCGTGTGGGTCAGCCATCTGCCCTGCTGAGATACGAGCAGGGCCCCGCGCACGTCCCTGCTTACCCGAGGAAGGCAGCCAAGGAGCTTGCACATCCAAAATGCCTGCTTCCCGGGGCGAGGTGAAAGCTAAGAATGGTGGAGAGGTGCCAAAGTGCCAAAGTGTCCTTATAGCCCCCGGACGAGCAGCTGGCACTGGAGACCTGCTCTGGGGGCTCCGAGATGTTTTGCTCTGTTTCTCTGCTCGCTCCCTGGGGGCTGTGGTGCTTTACAGTGTGCTCAACCTGCTGCCTGCCCGGGGCTGTCTGATGCCCTCACCACCTTCGCTGAGTGACCACACCAGAGCGGCTTCACACATGAATGGGGTGAGGACATCCTGGCTCAGGCTCGGGCTCCCCTCTGCCCCTGGGATGGGGGGTCAGGCGGGGGGATCAGCTCTAATAACCTCTGCCTGAAGGCGGCAGGAAGCTTACTGGCAGCCAGAAGCCACTGTGGAAGAAAGAGGGACTCAGAATTTTAAAGAGTGATGTGTTGGAAGCTCCCTGCAGGATTACTTGGGGAAGAATGGGTAATCTCTTAATTCAGGCTAATCCCCCCATCCAGACTCATCACGGAGGGAGCAAACAGTTAACAGCCAGAGCCAGGAGGAGGGAGTGGGTGAGGGAGAGGACCAGGCAATCTAGGGCAGGGGAGGAAGGGAACGTAAGCCACAGGCCCAGGCTATGCTGCAGCGAGAGCTGCTCCGTGCTATGGTGCTATGTTTCTGCCAATGTCTGCAGCCGTGGCCCCACCACCGCCCCGAGTGTTTGGCTGCCTTTCGCTGCCAGCCAGAGGCACAGCTGCAGGTCACAGGTCTGGAGGTCCCTCCGCCTGCTGCATCCAGATGTCCCCTGGCTGGGCTGGCTAAACCTCGTTGTCTAGCACTGCTGCCTTCTCCCTGAGGCATCTTGCAGGGTATATCCACAAGTTCTGCCCAGTCGGGACTCCAGGGACAGGGTGCAAGGGGGCAGCTCAGAGGCCGAGGTTCCACCAGGGCTGGGCAGAGCTTGTGGAGAAGTAAGGTCTGGCTTTGAGCCACGCAGCGAGGAGGCTGCCCGCTCACACAAAGCCTGGAGCATTTGGCAGATCCCATTTGTCTACAGCCTTTGTGTGTACCAAAAGCACAGATTGCTCAACGAGCCAGCAAAGCACGGACAAATGTATGTCTGTGAGCAGCCGTGTACCTTGCAAGCTATATGTGTTCTTCCAGATGCATCTCTTTCCTGTGCATAGCCTGCATGTGCACTTGCTGTGCACGCTCAGCTGCAGGGGGATGTGGTACAACATGTTAGAGGCAATGCTTTGTGCTGTGAACCTCTGAAATTGCAAGGGCCTGTGGAAACCTGCCCAGAGCTGGGAGTCAGGAGAAACACAGCAGAGGGACGTCTGGAAGAGCAGCAGCCAGTCACTGGAGGAGGCAGGTTGTAATGAGAGCTGCTTTGGAAAATGTCATTTCAGTACAGGACCGCCTTGGTTTCTGCCAAGTGATGCTTTCCTGTGTCACTCCAGGTAGTAGGACAGGGCGCCTAAAACAGCACTGAGCTTTGAATGTCTGATTCAGTGTTGAAGGCCAGTTTGCTGATGCTTTTCTGGATGCATTACCTGG
>Ga0181612_179220_pt1 | contig 12205 bp, 8 predicted proteins | sample HoacroProtozoa21_FD_119630 | JGI IMG/M metagenome (GOLD analysis project Ga0181612, IMG submission 119630) | Hoatzin crop microbial communities from Cojedes, Venezuel. Combined Assembly of Gp0051906, Gp0051904, Gp0051908
CGGCGTGATTTTTCTTGAGGCGATTCCGATTATGATCGTGATTATTACTTACCAAGCCGCTCTCTCGACCGAGTTTCTTGCGACGCCGTTCTACGCTCTGATTTACTTCATTTTTGCGGCGCTCCTCATTTTGCTTTCCGCTTATCTTCTCTCGAGTTCTTTCTTGGCGCTCGTCGCCGTCTCTGCTCCGGGACTTTACCCTATGACTGCCCTAAGTACTGCAACCGACCTTGTTGTCGGCCGCCGAATTAAGCTGATTATTCGTCTGCTTTTTGCACTTCTCGTCATTGCCGTGGTCTTTGTTGTAGTGATGATGCCAATTATCTTGCTCGACAGCCTTCTTAAGGGTGTGTTTGAGTGGTTAGAGAGTCTCCCGATTGTGCCGCTCTTCTTGCTCCTCACGACGATTTTCTCGTTTGTCTACTTCGCGACGTATTTCTATCTCTTCTATCGTCGACTACTCGACCTCGATTAGGCTAAAAAATACACCATTGCACAGAGAATGACCTCCATTTTTTGTTATCGTATGATATAATTATATTAATATAGCGAGGTGATATGACAGATTTTGAGAGAGATAAAGAACGGATTTTGAAACTGCGAGAACTGATAAACGACTATCGGTATCATTATCATGTTCTTGACGAGTCGACGATGAGCGAGGCGGCGGCGGATTCTTTGAAGCATGAGCTAAGTTTGTTGGAAGAAAAACACCCTGAACTGATTACTCCAGATTCGCCGACGCAACGCGTCGCGGGAAAACCGCTTGACAAGTTTACAAAAGTGACGCATGAGAGGAGGATGATTTCTCTCGCAGACGTGTTTTCTGAGGAGGAGGTGCGCGAGTGGGTAGTGAGAAATTATAAGCTTGTACCGGCGACCACGAAGTTTGAGTTTTTTACAGATATTAAAATGGATGGGCTCGCGATGTCGCTCCACTATGAAAATGGGATTTTAAAACAGGCAGTCACGCGCGGGGACGGACTGGTTGGCGAGGATGTAACGATGAATGTTCGCACAATTGAGAATGTGCCTCTGAAACTGCGCGGCGGGAATATTCCTGAACACGTCGAAGTGCGCGGCGAAGTGGTAATCTTTAAAGCGGATTTTGAAGAAATAAACGCGAGGCAGACACGTGCCGGCGAGAAACCGTTCGCGAATCCGCGCAATCTTGCCGCCGGCTCGATTCGTCAGCTCGACCCGAAAGTTGCCGCTTCGAGACCACTGAGGTTTATGGCGTACGATTTAGTCTCTCCAAATCTGCCGACGCATCGCGAGGCGTACGAGACTTTGCGAAAGTTTGGTTTTCAGACCTCGGGACAAGATAAAGTTTTTGGCTCGATTGAAGAGGTTTTTAAAGAAATTAAGCGCCTCGGTGAAACTCGCCAAAGTTTTAAATTTGGCACGGACGGAATGGTGATTAAAATTAACGACCGCGTAATTTACGACCAGCTCGGGATTATTGGGAAAACTCCGCGGGCGGCTGTGGCGTTTAAATATCCGGCGGAAGAGTCGACGACCGTGGTGAAAGATATTGTGATTTCGGTCGGGCGGACCGGCGCGGCGACACCGGTCGCGATTTTCGACCCCGTCGAGGTTGCCGGCTCGACCGTGCAACACGCGACGCTCCACAATGCCGACGAAATCGCACGACTCGACCTTCGGATTGGCGACACGGTGATTATTTATAAAGCCGGCGATATTATTCCACAGGTGAAAGAAGTTCTCGCGACGCTTCGCCCAGAAAATTCCGTGCCGTACGATTTTGAAAAAGCCCTGCACGAGCAATATCCAGAGATCGAGTTTTTCCGCCCCGAGGGAGAGGCAGTTTATCGAGTCAAGGGAGAGACATCGGACTTAATTTTGAAACGCGCGCTCGAATATTACGCAAGTAAACCCGCGCTCAATATCGAGGGGCTCGGCGAGAAAAACGTCGAGGCACTTGTCGAGTCGGGGTTGGTGAAATCGATCGCGGATTTGTACCGCTTGCGGGCTTCTGATGTGGCGCAGCTTGAGCGGTTTGGCGAACTCTCGGCGTCTAATTTAATTACGGCGATTGAAAATTCTAAGCATATGCCACTTGCAAAATTTATCACCGCGCTTGGAATCCGACACGTCGGGGCACAAACGGCGGTGGCACTCGCAAATAATTTTAAATCGGTCGAGAAGCTGAGTCGCGCGACCGAGGAGGAACTGCTTGCAATTCCTGATATTGGCGAGATTGTCGCGGAGTCGATTTTGGCATATTTTGCGGATGAGGACAATTTAAAACAACTTGAAGAGCTCCGCGCGCTCGGGGTGGCACCGGTGTTTGAAGATGTCTCGAGCCTGCCACTGACTGGGAAATCTTATATCGTGACGGGGACTTTACGCTCGATGGGGCGCGAAGAAGCGGAAGATAAACTTCGCGCACTCGGGGCAACTGTGACTTCCTCGGTGACAAAAACCACTACTGCTTTGATCGCTGGTGAGAAACCGGGGGCGGGTAAAACTACAAAGGCCGAGAAACTTGGGATTCCGACAATAGACGAAGATGAGTTCTTGAAACTGGTTGATGAAAAATAAAATTGCCTTTTATAGATTAGGGTTGCAGAAAATAGAAGAGGTAAACTTGTTTATCTTTTACGATGATGTAGGCAAATGAGGCGACGCGGCTTCTATAAAAACAGATTTAAACTATTTTTGATAATATTTTTCGAGGAATTCGTTCATAAACTCGTCAAAAGTATCATTTAAAATCGCTTCGCGGATCTGGTCGACCGTGTGAACGACAAAATATTCGTTGTGAATGCTTGCCAGGACTTTTGCGGTAATTTCGTCGACTTTAAAGAGGTGATGAAGATAGGCTTTGTTGTAATTTTTACAACACTCACACTGACAATCTTGTTCGACTGGGGTGAAATCTTCCTTGAATTTGGCGTTTTTAATATTGATTCGCCCTTCGTGAGTATAAAGTGCGCCGTTTCGAGCCTGGCGGGTCGGACCAACACAGTCAAAAGTGTCGCAACCGTATTTTGCGCCCCAAAAGAGGTCGCGCGGTTCACTCCCCATGCCGAGGAGATGTCGAGGTTTGTTTTGTGGCAAAATCGAGTTGGTGAGCTTAATAATCTCAGGCGTGTCGTCGACCGTCGTGTAAAGCGAACCGATGCCGAAACCGTCGGCTGGGAGATCTTTCATAAAATTCGCCGACTCCGTGCGCAAGTCCGCGAATGTGCCGCCTTGCACTACGGCGTAAAGCGCCTGATAAGGCTTGTGATTTTCTCGCGCGATTTTTGCGAGTTTCTGATGCTCTTCAATGTCGATCGGTAACCACTCGTGCGTGCGACGCATCGCTTTTTCCATTACGGCGTGATCTCTTGAATCGTTTACACAGTCGAACGCCATGTGAATATCGGCACCGATTTTCCATTGGGCTTGCATCGAAATTTCAGGGGTCATTCTAAGGGTGCGACCGTCGATGTGCGACTTAAAAGTAACACCACTGAAATCGACTTTCGCGGACGGGAGACTCAAAATTTGAAAGCCGCCAGAGTCGGTAAAAGTTGGCTTATTCCACCCCATAAAATTCGCAAGGCCGCCTGCCTGCTCAACAAGATCTGGACCCGGGGCGAGCAGAAGATGGTAAGTGTTCGCGAGGACGGCTTGAGAGCCGAGCTCGTTCATTTCTTTAACCGTCAGCGCTTTTACGCAAGCGCGCGTCGCCGCGCCGACAAAAGCCGGAGTTTTTATGTCGCCGTGCGGGGTGTGAATTATGCCTGCGCGCATCAAATCGGTTTGTTTTTCGATTTCAAAAGAAAAGCCTGACGCAAGATCCTTTTGTGTAATTTCTGATTGACGGTCTACCATATTTTCCTTTTTCACTTATGCCTATTATCGAATATCTTAATATTTTTTGCACGTCGCTTATGCTTATTTTATTAGCATCGAATCGCCATAGCTTAAAAGTTTATAACCAGACTCTATCGCGTGTTTATAGGCTGGTTTCAGTTTATCCCAACCCGCGAACGCCGAAGCGAGCATGAGTACGGTCGACTTCGGAGCGTGAAAATTCGTCAAAAGCACGTCGACCACTTCGAAATCAAAACCGGGGTAAATAAAAATGTCGTCTTCCCCCTGAGTTTTGCCAATCTTCGCCCAATACTCGAGCGTTCTCGTTACGGTTGTACCGACAGCGACAACTTTATGTCCAGATTTTTTTGTAGTCTCAATTGCACTTATGGTTTCTTCGGGAATATAAAACCACTCAGAGTGCATCTTATGTTCCTCGACATTGTCGGTGCGAATCGGAAGAAATGTCCCAAGTCCGACGTGGAGTGTGAGGTTTTTAATGTTTATGCCTTTTTGCTCAAGTTTTCCAAGTAAATCTTCGGTCATATTGAGCGAGGCGGTCGGAGCGGCGGCAGAACCGAGCTCTTTTGCCCAGACGGTTTGATAGCGCTTAATATCGTCTTCGGTCGCGTCACGGTGGAGATATGGCGGAAGTGGAACCGTGCCGAATTCTTCAACGATCTCAGCGAGCGGTTTCGAGGAACTGACCGTCGCGGTGCCGTTGCCAAGGATTTCTTTTACGGTAATAGTCGGAGCATTTTGGATTGAGTATTCTTGCGAAGTCGAATCTCCAGGTTCGGCGTTTGTGCCGCTTCGTGATGTTGTGGTTATAGACTCAGCGCCCAGACCGTCCTGTAAGGTTAAATCTCCCGATTCTGTTTGCGATTGGATTTTTGGCGTACAAACTGTAAGAATATCTCCCTCGTGGAGTTTTCCGCGATACATTACGTGATTTAAATCGTCATTATGTTTTTCAAGAATTACTAACTCTCGCTCGCGCCCGTCGGGAAGTTTTGTAAAAACTCGCGCCCGCATCACTTTTGTGTCGTTCAAAATCACAAGGTCGCCCGACTCGAGAAAATCGGCAAGATTAGCATACTTCGAATCGGTAATTTCGCCAGAATTTTTATCAAGCACAAGCAGTTTTGTCGTACCACGAATTTTTGGCGGATGTTTTGCAACCGCCTCGTCCGGTAAATTGTAATCAAAATCAGAAAGTAACATTCCTACAATTATACCATAGAAAGACAAAAGTAGTCTTGACAATTTTATTAAAAATGGTGGTTTTGGGTAATTGTTGTTTTTTAGTTTTTTGCTCGTGCATTTTTCACCAACATATGATATAATGGTCAAAACGCTAAAACTTAAGTGGTGGAGGTAAAATGGAAAATCAAACAACAATTGCGGGAATCAAAGCGCGTCAAGTGCTTGATTCAAGGGGTAATCCGACGGTCGAGGCGGATGTGTTCCTCAGCACTGGGCACGTTGGTCGGGCGATCGTCCCGAGCGGCGCTTCGACCGGCGCGGGCGAGGCTCTCGAGCTTCGCGATGGCGACCCGAGTTATTACGGTGGAAAAGGTGTCCAAAAAGCCGTCTGGAATGTGAATAATAAAATTCGCGAGGTCCTCGTCGGCAATTCCGCAGAACAGAGAAATGCCGACCAGTTGATGCTCGAACTCGACGGCACGGATAATAAGTCCAATCTCGGCGCGAACGCGATTCTTGCCGTCTCGATGGCAATCGCAAAGGCAATGGCAAAAGCGAACAACTTGCATTTTTACGAATACATTGCGAAACTCGCTGGTACGGAATCCGAAGTGAATCTCCCGATGCCGATGATGAACGTGATGAACGGTGGCGCGCACGCCGACTGGTGTACGGATTTTCAAGAGTATATGATCGTCCCGAGCGGCGCTGATAACGTTAGTGAAGCCGTGCGAATTGGCGCCGAAGTTTTTCATGCTCTAAAATCTGTCTTGAAAGAACGTGGCTATCCGACCACTGTTGGCGACGAAGGTGGTTATGCTCCGAAAGTTAAAGATGGCAACAATGAGCCTCTCGACTGTATCATGCAGGCGATCGAGAAAGCCGGCTACCGCCCGGGAGACGACGTGAAAATCGCGATGGATATCGCCGCCTCTGAATTTTACGACAACGACCACTATGTTTTGAAAACTAACGGCGACTGGAAATCGAGCGACGATCTCATTAACTGGTTTACCTGGATTATCGAAAATTACCCTGTTTGTTCGATCGAGGACGGTCTCGCGGAGAATGACTGGGACGGTTGGAAAAAACTGACCGAGCGCCTCGGCGACAAGATTCAGCTTGTTGGTGACGACCTCTTTGTAACGAACACAAGATTGATTCAAAAGGGAATCGACGAGAAATGCGCGAACGCTGTTCTGATTAAACCGAATCAAATCGGTTCACTCTCTGAAACAATCGACGCGGTGATGCTCGCGAAACAAAATGGTTATAACACCGTGATTTCGCACCGTTCTGGCGAGACCGAAGATAACTCGATTGCGCACCTTGCCGTCGGTCTCGGTTCAGGACAAATTAAAACCGGCTCACTCTCCCGTTCCGAACGTATCGCTAAATATAATGAATTAATGAGAATCGCAGAAGGCAACCAAGGGTTGAGATTGTCTAAATAATCTTGAAAAATAAGCATTTTCTTGCCAAAATGCTTATTTTTATGTTAAAATTAAACTAATATTATATAAACGGAAAAATTTTTTCATGGATGAAAACGAAAAAAATCCGAGCACACCGGTCGAAACCCCAATCGAGCCGGGTGTAAGCGAGGTAACCGTCGAAGAAGAAAAAATCGTGGTCGACGACGAGCCTATGATGGAACCAGTTGACGTGGTTGCCGAACCTGTCGCTGAGCCGACCGTTGAGCCTGCTGTGGAACAAGCTCAAGCGGAATCAGTTCAAGAGCCAGCCTCAGAACCAGTAGCCGAGCCTGTACAGGAGTCAGCAACCGAAGCCGCTCCAGAAACAGTAGCCACCCCAGCCCCAGAAACTGTAGTGGCTCCAGAGCCGTCCACCTCTGACGGCAGCTTCACTCCTCCAGCTTTCGGTCAGACTGTCGCCGAGGCGAACGAAATTAAAGCGAAGAAAGCGGGCAAAAAGAGCAAAACTCCCCTGATTGTCGGCGGTGTCGTGGTACTCGCGGCGCTCGGCGGCGGCGGTGCTTTTGCTTATACTCAGGTCACCAGTCCTGAAAACACTCTCCTCTCGGCGATGGATAACTTCCTCAAAGCCGAGGACATGAAAGTAACCGGCACTTTTGAGGCGAAACCGTCTGCCGACGTGGAAAACCCAGTGAAGTCGGTCAAGATTACCTTAAGCGAAAAAGCTAAGGGTGTCAAGGCGAACGAAACGACTGCCACGATGACTGTGAATTATAATGACAACGACATCTCGGTCGAGCTCGGCTCGGTGGTGATTAACGACTACACGATTTACGTTAAAATCGATCAGCTAAAAGGCGCTTACGATCGAATTAAAAACATTATCGACGCCGACTCGAAGAAATACACCACAAATTGTATGCCTCTCGACTACGACCCTCGATATTACGACACTGACGACGCAGAGGGAATCGCCGACGCCGAAGAAGACGCTGATGATCTCGAGGACGGTAGCATGACGTCAAACTGCATCGGCTACCAAACTTCTTATGGTCTCGGGATGTACCTCGAAAGCTTCGATGATTTTATCAGCGACTTTATCGGCAAGATTGACGGCCAGTGGTGGAAGATTAAAGTCGAAGATATTGTCGACCAGCTCGGCGATATGATCGACAGTGGCACTCAAAAACAGGTTAAAGCCGCTTGGAACTGTCTCACTGACGAACTCGAGCGCGAATATAAGGGGCGCAACAGGCTTGCCGATTACTATAAAAACAATAGCTTCCTCGAGCTAAAAGAAGCTGAAAACGCTCCATCCGCTCTGAAAAACGACGGCAAAGTCTGGAAAGTTAGCGTAAACACTTCGAAGCTTGCCGGTTTTGCAAACGAAGCCGTCAAGGGGACTGACACTTCCTACTTTGTCCAATGTCTCGAAGATTCCGAAACTTTCAGTACCTCTGAAATTAGCGAAATTAGGGATTCTCTTGACACGACAAAAGTCAAAGAAATTAAAGCTGATGACATCGAAAAATACCTTGATCTCTCAAAAGTGAAATTCTACGCTGCGACCGACGGCCTCTTTAGCCACACTTTGAAAGGCATTCACATCTCTGCGTCTGACGACGACGCGACCTTTACCGGCACGCTCCACTTTAGCTACGACGCAGTGAATGTTTCCGCTCCGTCCGACGCTAAGGAAGCGAAAGATTTTGTCGAAATCGTCACTGAGACATTAAGTGGTCTGATGGAAAAATTTGGCGGTTCGGACTATGACTACGATTATAATTACGACGATAACTACGATGTAATCTATAATTAGTGTCTCGCGAAAATAACCCCGCACAGGGGTTATTTTTGGTATATAATATATATGATGACCGACGAATTGAAGAAAAAGCTCAAAACTCTCCCCGCCGCCCCTGGCGTTTATTTTCATAAAAACGCGGAAGGCGAGATTATTTATGTCGGGAAAGCGGCTGTGCTTAAAAATCGCGTCCGCCAATATTTTCAAAATAGCTCAAAAGACGTAAAAACTGAAGCCCTGGTGAAAGAAATCGCGATGACTGACTGGATTGTGGTCGACACCGAGATGGACGCGCTTTTCCTCGAGTCCGAGATGATTAAACGTTATATGCCGAAGTGGAACATACTCCTTCGCGACGATAAAAACGTCAGTTTTGTGCGGATCGATATGAAATCTGAGGTCCCGTGCGTTACTCTCACCCGAAATCCTTTGGGCGACGACGCGGAATGCATCGGTCCGTTTTATGCAAAATCGACCGTCGAAACCGCGCTCAGGACCTTGAGAAAAGTTTTTCCATATTATATAAAACCCTACGACGGCAAAAAATCCCTCGACACCGACCTTGGGCTCACCCCTGGAATTGAAATTGGCAAATCCACCCCGAAAGATTATAAGCGAAATTTACGGAAGCTCATCCGCTATCTTAACGGCGACCGCAAAAAGTTATTAGTCGATTTAAGGCACCAGATGACTGAGGCGGCGAAAAACGAGAACTTTGAGCTCGCCGCCGAAGCGCGCAACCAGCTCTATGGTCTCGAGGAGCTTCGCCGTAAAATTGTTTTCTCCGACAAAGAATTTCTCGACATCTCCTCTGACCAGGCACTTAAACAGCTCCAAGAATTATTACATCTCGAAAATCCGCCGAAGCGCATTGAGGGCTACGACATTTCCCATAATCAGGGAACGGATACGGTCGCCAGCATGGTAGTTTTTACAAACGGCGCCGCCGACCGTAAGGAGTACCGCAAGTTTAAAATTCGCACCAGTAAAAACGATGATCTGAAATCCATGCAAGAGGTGATCTCAAGAAGACTTAAGCACGAAGAATGGCCCTTTCCAGATTTAATCGTTCTCGACGGCGGCGAAACTCAACTTAGTGCCGTGGAACCTCTTCTTGATGAGAGAAATATTCCGGCAATCGCTCGCGTGAAATCTGGTGACCACAGTAAAAGTGCCGAAGTGGTTTTGGTTTTGCCAGACGGTATAACCATGTCTCTTGCGTCGGGGTCCCATATCGCCAGATTGATCGCAAGAATTGATGAAGAGTCTCACCGTTTTGCAATCACCTACCACCGTCAGCTCCGTTCAAAATCCATGTTGAAATAATCTGTTAAATAATATATAATATATCTATGAATTTAGGAAGTATTTTGGAAACGACAACGCTGATTTCGGCGGGACTCAGTGTAGTGCTGATTCTTTTGCAACAGCGCGGCGCGAGCCTCGGTGCGGGCTTCGGCAGTAACGGCGAGCTCTACACGACTCGTCGCGGTCTCGACAAATCGCTTTTTAACGCGACGGTGGTGTTTGTACTGATTTTTGTGTTGTCGATTTTAGGGCTATTATTGTTACCTGAATAGTCCGCACGCGGTCGCGCTCCGCAAATCGCAAAAAGCGCAAGGGTCTCGCGGAGCCCCAATCCCGCGAACTGATTATGCAAAATCGAAGTAAAAAAGTGGGCAAAAATCTGTTTGACAGAGTAAAACAAACCTCTGAGCGTCTCGGCGAAGAGGGGGTTGAGCATGTCAAAGAGAATTTTATCGACCGCCTCGCCCATGTAAAAATGGTTCGCCTCCTCGTCCTCGAGTGGAGCTTGCTTGTTTTTGCGATTATCTTTTTCGCGATTACTCAAGCTTTCTGGTATACTTCTTCTTACGCAACCGAAGTTTTTAGCGACGGCGGTACCTATACTGAGGGTACACTCGGCACAGTAAACTCCCTGAACCCGCTCTTTGCTTCGACTTCCTCTGAGAAAACTCTCAGTAAGCTTCTCTTTGCAACACTAAGTATTACTGACTATTCTGGTCACACTGGTCTCGGTCTCGCGAAGAGCATCACGCACGACGAAGCCGCGAAAGTCTGGACCGTGGTCTTAAAAAACGACCTCAAATGGTCCGACGGGGAATCGCTCAGTCCCGACGATGTGATTTTTACTGCAAACCTAATTAAAAACCCGAGCCTCAATACGAACTTCTCTGGTAGCCTCACTGGTGTTACAGTAAAAAGCCTCAGCGACGAAGAGATTAAAACTGTCTTTTGTACCCCGAAAGAGGGCGAGGCGGTTACTCGCCAAAATTGCGCCGAATATTACGCTGGCGGCGTGCTGAATTTCGAACTTTCGACTGCAAATGTCTTTTTCGAGTCCGCCCTCGATTTTCCGATTCTTCCGGAACACATCTTAAAAAACGTCTCTCCGGAACTCATCCTTGAAAACGGCTACTCGAGCAAACCATCCGTGACCTCTGGTCCGTTCTCTTATAACGCCACTCAGCTTGTCGGTAACAAGGGTGAACAAGTTGTCTACCTTACTGCAAACGCGAACTACTATAAAGGCGAGCCTCTACTCGGCTCGTTTGCCGTTCATGCTTATCTCGACACGAACGCCCTGACGAGTGCTCTGAACTCTGGTTCGATTACTGCGACCGCCGACCTCACTTCTCGCGACTCAAATGCTGCGAAAAAGGAAAACGAAACTGTTACGAATGCCGACGGTAACGAAGTCGCAAAACAATATGTTACTTCCGACGCGATGAGCGAGCGCCAAACCGCCCTTAGTTACGGCACTTTTGCATTTTTGAACACAAAAAGTGAATATCTAAAAGATAAATCGCTCCGCCAGGCTCTCCAGATGGGGATCGATATGAGCAAGGTTCGCGAGGTTCTCCACGGCGAGCCAGCTCTCGATTTTCCGCTCATCTCCTCCCAGATCGACCTTAAGTTCCCAAGCCTTCCGGCGCTCGACAAGACTAAGGCTGTCGACCTGGTAGCGGGCTTCCTCCAAAAAGGCGGCTACGGCTCCGGCGACAAGCCCCTCCCAGAGATAAATATTGCGACCGTCCGCTCTGGCTATCTCCCCGAAATTGCCGAAAAGCTCGCCGACGAAATCAGGAGTATCGGTCTGAACGCTGCCGTGAATGTCTATGATGTTACCTCTGACTTCACTGTGAACGTCCTCTCGCCGCGCAACTACGACATTTTAGTTTACGAAATTGGTCTCGGTCCCGACCCTGACGTTTTTGCCTACTATCACTCCTCTGAGGCGAACGCCAGTGGTCACAATCTCAGTAGCTACACGAACACCATCGTCTCCGACCTCCTCCTCTCCGCCCGCTCTACCGTCGACGATTCTGCCCGAAAAACAAAGTACGAAAAATTCCTCGAACGCTGGGTCGAAGATGTCCCCGCCCTCGGTATTTTCCAGACTAACCTCAGTTATTACGTCAATACAAACGTCCGTACTTTCTCCGAGGACAACAAACTCGTCTACGCCACCGACCGTTTCACCGATATAAATCACTGGGGCGCCACAAAAACCACCAAAAACCGCACTCCGTAGGTGTGAAAATTTAGTCAATAAGGAGAAAAATGAACGAAAAGAAGACTACAAAAGAGAAAGGTAAAATTATGGATGTAATTGGAGAAATCGCTTAGATTGTTTTTTAAGGAATCGAAACGCGTCTTATGGACGAGTGAGATTCCAAAAAAGCCAAGATAAGCGATTTTAACGGCAAATTTTGGTGCACGCGTTGGCGAAGCCCGCGTGTACGCTTTTTGATGGACACTAAAAAAGTCCATCAAGGACTTGGTGCGCCTGACAACAATAAACCTGAACTAATCTATTACATTGTTGACTGGTGGTTTTTGCATCCAAATTACGAGTTTAAACCTAAAGAACTAGAAAGGAGTAAATACCCCAGAATAGAAGAATTTA
>Ga0181612_153901_pt1 | contig 12204 bp, 3 predicted proteins | sample HoacroProtozoa21_FD_119630 | JGI IMG/M metagenome (GOLD analysis project Ga0181612, IMG submission 119630) | Hoatzin crop microbial communities from Cojedes, Venezuel. Combined Assembly of Gp0051906, Gp0051904, Gp0051908
GACTACCATGACTTTTCAAATATTATGGAGAGTGGCTTGGCAATGACATCAATGAATTCCCTCAGGGCTCTCGGATGCATCTTGTCAGGTCCCATAGATTTATGTATATTCCAGTTCCTCAGGAGGTCACAAACCTGGTCTTCTCCTAAAATGGGAGGGGCTTTACTCCCCTAGTCCCCATCTTGTGGTCCATCAACTCAGGAGGGGAAAGGTCACACTTATAAAATTTTTTTTTTATTCAAATACGTGAAAAGGTGATACTTATTTGTTATGAGTTTTGTTTTTTTTTCCCTGCTACAGAGGTAGTTGTGCCTTATAAAAGTAGCCCTAAAAATTTTTTTCTCTAGGAAATGTTTCTCATAATAAGGTTACAACTGGGAAGTTAAAGTATAAGGGAGTGAGCAGAGAGTGTTTGATCTATGCCGTGAGTATGTCCTAGTAGAGATCTGGAAATGTAAGGTAGAATAATGGTTATTTAATTTACATAATTTTACTTGTATGGATACTTGAAACAATTTTGTAACTCAGTTTTAAATTTTAGTATGGAAACTGACATTGACATCTCCATGCAATTTATACTTTTTTAGATATGTGTTTAAAAGCAATTAGAAATATTTTTAAAAAGGTATCAGTAAAAGATAGGTGAAAGCCTCAGGTAATGGAAATAATATATAAACTTGTTTCTAGCTGAGCCTTTATCAGCAACACAAAATTGAAGAAAAATTTATGAAATTGAAAAAATATGTTTAAAAATTCTAAAAAGTTTTAGATTTGTCAGTTGGAGATACAATAGTTAACCTACAGAAATATTTTTTTAATTTTGTAGGTTACAGTTTTGTATTTATTTTCATGACACCATTAAATTTTTAAGATTCTAAGAGAGATGTATTTCTGTGAGCAGTAAGTTAAAAAGTGCCTATACATTGCATTTCTCTAACCTATTACATTAAAAATAGTTTTTATTTTCTCTCACTTTCTCTAGTCTTTCCTGTTAAGTTTATGGGTTTTTACATCAAGCTAAAAAAGACTGGGTTAGTAAAAACACATTATAAGCCTTAGGTATCCACTTGGAAAGAGATCTCATTTTAATCATAACAATGTTAAAGAAATACAAGGGAATTAAAATATTTCTACACTTGTTTCATGAGTGTACATGATATTAGGTACTACTAATAGATTATCTAATTTGCGTTGTATGTTCTGCTATTGTCTGCCTATGAAAATGTACTTTGTTTCAAAATAAAATAAATTGATAACTTAGAAAATCCTTCTCCATATATGAAATTTGTAACTATCTACCGTGTCATAACTAAGTAACCAAACATTATTAGATCTATTTTTTATGTCTGGAGATAAGTGGCTAGTCTGCAGTGCTAGGTTAGATGTCTTAATTTCATATTCTTGTGATGATAGAAAAATTTAAGAACTGTGGCTTCTAAGTGTCAAGAAACTGAGTACTGGTTTTGAACATGAATGATGCATAATTAGAACATGGAACATACGATGTTAAGATTTTAAATTGCAGCCAAATACTTTTATCAGTTCAAAACAAAAAGAAATAATTTATTTTGATAACATCTCCCACAGCTTCTGAGTTAAGATGAAATCAAAATTACAAGACACAGCATTGCATGTTCAAGGAAGATGTCATCCACTGAGAAACCTGCACTTCCTTACACTGATCTTTTAGATTTCATTGAGAGTTTCTTTGAAGACAAGATATTAAATTGTGAAGTTTGTAAGTTAGACCACGAATACCTTCTCTGTGGAGATCTTACTATATTTTGCCATGATGGAAAGAGGGATACTATGGAAGTCTAGATAGAATAATAAATAGAATTATAAAATATTAACTTAATAGGTTAAGGTGACTGATCAGAGCTCTTCATGTGAGAAGAAACAGTCAAGTCGTTAGTCTTTTTAAACATTAAGTGTTTATAAGATTTGCTGTTCTAAAGGTAAACATCAAGGAAGAAGGAAGTAATTTTAAAAGGCAATGCTGGTACAGGCTCAAGTGGCTATAAATTGACTACAAATGTGTTACAACTGACAAATTTTCGAAGCATTGAAAGTTTTAGAATAGTTTTCTGAGAAGAATTGTAGGGCAAACATGCTGAATTTAAAATCAAACTTGGAGAATTTATAGAATTCCTCTATATAGGAAAAAAGTTTCTACTGAATCTTTCATGCTTTCTTTCATCAGTAGGAATCACAGCTGTCACACAGCTAGCTCAGAACAAGGGTTTTCAGATATAAAACACAAAGTATGCTCTAAAAATAGGCTGATGTTACCACCGGAAGAATTTTGTGTTTTCCTGTTGGTCAACCACAAGAAATATTTTGGTTTATTCTTACTGCTTCTGACATACTTTTTTATTGTTTTGTCCCACTCTGCTCTTCAGGTTTACTTCTGAAACACATTGTGTTCAACATACATTTATATCTGTCCTCTAGATAAATGTCATCTCAGTATATTTTGGCAGTGGCAGAAAGTAATTGAAAAGCAGTTAGAATGTAACATTAAATTTATACTCCTAGGCCTTAACATTTCCTTGGTTATGATAGTGGGGAGGGGAAGAAATCTGTATTCTCTGTTGTGGAAGGCTTGATGGCAGTAGAATCCCTTAAACAGTCTTGAATTAAGTAAGAAAATCCTCTGTATCATACCTGTCTCTTAAACATTTAAGAAACCTAGTCAATTTATTAATTCCAGAATTCTATCTATATTAGACATATCCCAGTTTCAGTGGTGTTCAATGCACTATGACAATTCTTTAGTTTTTTAAAATTTGTCCACACTTGGTAAAATTTTCTCAATGTGTGGTCCTTAGATCGATCACATGTGTATTAGCTTATGTAACAGTAAATGACACCATGATTGCACTGATTTCTGTGCGTGCCAGCCTATTAGGCTTCCCAATTTACCTGAAAACTCACCCTGAGAAATATGGCAAATTCTAATGTAATTAACTCCACATTGCTATTTCTGGTTGCTTCCTTACCTGAAACCTTTGCACATTGTACAGCTAGACACAATTGACAAAAGGGTTGAAGTCTATTAACAGCATCTGCTTTTCAGATTAAAATAATTTCCAGAATTTTCTTTTTCTTCATTGTTGGGAAATTTGAAGTCAAGATTGAGTGCATTTCCAGCTGGGTGTTACATCGTCCCAGTTACTTCTGGAAAGTTTATAGCTCGTTGTTTTAGTCTGGAGAACTGCATGGTTTTTATCTCATGACTAACAACACATGGTATTGTGTTGTGATTTGCAATGTACTTGTGTTATTAGGTTACTTACTGTATTAAATATCTTTCCATTTTCTAGAAAAGCACTTCAGAATATTAATATACATTAACAAAGAAAACTTGGCTCCAAGTAATGAGGTGTCATGCTAAGATAACTTTACAGAAGAAACAGAATGTGCTGCTCTTCTGTTGTGTAGGGGTACGCTGATCTTCCAAAACCACAACTACTCTTACATCTTTAGTGGTGAGGTGTGTGAGGGTCTCAATTGTTCTCCATTTCAAGGACAGCAGATGAAAGTAGAATGGTTAAGTTATTGAGTATTTAATATTGGAAATCCTATTGTGACTTCAACAGGATTAAGATTTTAATGAGCATCTTCAACCTCTTCAATAGCAGCAGACTACAATGTGTCTATCCTAGGATTAGGAGGACATAAGTGACTAGTATCATGACCTCCAAGTTTTTGCTTTGGGTATCTCCCATAAAATGCACGGATTTGGACAATGTCTAAATAATTAATATTTGGCTTACAAAAGCGGCATTTCAGAGGATGATTAATTGTGGGAGTTCTCTTATCTGTATTTGACACATGCAAATGTTGCCTCATGAAAATAACTCATGAAGAGACACCCAGTACTATTAAGTAGAATGTAAGACTGGCATTAAACAGCAGCTCTTCTTACAAAAATAGTTTTGGTTCTGTGTCGGGGATTTTTTTTTTTTTGGGGGGGGGTTTGCGTGGTTTTTGTTTTAGTAATAAAGACAAGATAGAGGAGAAAATGTAAAGAGAAAAAAGAAAAACTGAGAAATATGATAAGTCACAGAAATCGTGAAAGACATTGCTTGGATAGTCATGCTGTTTTAAAATATTCGTAAATGACAAACTTGTCTGTTTCATTTGCCATGCCTTATGTTTCATAGCGATTTTCATTCTTATGTGATCAGATTGTTTTCTTTGGATGACACAGAGCACCTGATTGAAAAAAAAGAGAAAGAAAAAATAGATTTTAAGCTGTAATAGAAGTGAATCAGGATTATCTGCTTCTGTCAGATAACTGCCAGCTGACACTGTAATTGCATAGAGGTCTGTATCTTAGAGCATTTGCATAGAATATTACAAGAAGCAAGATCTAGTGCAGTAAAGGAAAGAATATAACCTAGCCAATTTAATAACTTCGTTCCATTTTTCTTCTGCAAAAAATGCATATAATTTTTTCTTCCCTATGAGAATAATACAGCATTACCAGAAAATAGTCATTTTTAAACTCACAGATATAGCTAACCTTTCTCGATTAGACAGCTAGGAATTCCTGTTAAATAATAATTGTAATGTTAGTTTTAAGGACTTGTTATATAATTATATTCCTAATACTAAACTATTTTAATTATCAATTTTTATATATTCTTTACTAACATATTTCTACTAAGGGAATTTTATGTGTACACACCCATGTGTACATATATGCACACATTTGCATTAAAAAAACTACATTTAGTCAGTGAAATGTGTTTGGGAAATGAATAATGCATATGCAAATTACACGTGACTATTGCTAAGTTTGCAATTTTAATTTTTATGAAGCAGATTTATTGCCAGTTCGATTTGCATTAAAATATTTTAATCTGCTGACAAGGACTATAGTTAGATTCTATTATAGATAATGTTTCCATAAAGTTTTTGTTATTAAAAATATTAATTTAGATTTTGGGCTGTGTTTTTCATTCTTGTTTTTGGGAACGCTTAACTCCTAAATTGCTGTGGGTTTACATTTTACATGTCTAAAATCTGGATTCACTTCCTATGTTTCAAACATTATTTGAAAACTGACATTTCTGTCTGTTTCTAAAGGATTTTTAGCATGCAGGAAAATATTTACTAAAGAATATGAGCCATACTTTCTATATGATAAACATAATACTTTCAATTGGTAAAATGATTTATTATTAAACTGAGGCCTTGGCTATCAAGAACTAAGAAATGGAATCCAATTGTCTTTTGAACTTCCCATCCTTATGAGATGAACTTGCATATGGGTGCAGGCAGAGGCTATGCCTGTACTGTTGTCTCCAGTTTTCTTAAAAAGTTATTGGGGCAGTAAAGTCTTCTAGTATTCTTTATTTTCTTCCATATCTTTTGTGTTGATCAGCTGCATATCCTTTTTAGAGGAAAATTGCAAGAAAATTCAAAACCAGGGAAGTTAATATTTTGCTATATTGGCAATGGTGAAATGGACAACTTGTTTGAATCTCCTTTTCCTCAGTGAAGGGATATTTTTTTCTTTTATGTCAGTACTGTTGGTCTGTATATATTCTTTCTGGTATCCTGTGGAGAAAAGTTCTGACCCCTTGCAAAGTCATAAAGTTGCAACTAATGAGTTGCTGATAAGCAGACAGACTTCATTTAGGCAGCAATGGCTAGAAGTGAACAACTATGTTCTAGTTTTGTGATTTTTTTCGTGTCATAGACTCCTAATATTATGTTGGAAATTATGAGCATAAGAAACCTCTAGCTTTGTTACTAAAACAAGCATTGTAGAGTTCATTGCTCTTGGTGCTCACATAAGGCCTAATAGCACATTTGAGAGGGAGGCTCAGAAGTGAGAAAGTTGAAAAAACAGTCATAAGCAATTGCTTTATTATTTGACTTTTATTAAAAAATAAAACAGGGGCAACAATTTTTTTATTCACTGAAGTTAGCCTTCAAGGATAGTTTTTATCTGTTTTAAAGGGTTAAAAATTCTCTTAATTTAACATTATCACATTTGATACTCTTCTTTTTTTATGATATATTCTAAGGCAGCATTCTGTAATGTCTGTAACAGTAGCTGTGTTCAAGGTGTAGTTCTAGCTTTAAAATTAGAACTATAGCAACATAATCTTTTACTTCCACTTGTTTGAAATTACTTCTAGAGATGAAATGCAATATGTTCTTTCATTTTGCATTTGGATTTTTCTCTGCCACAGAATTTGTAAGTGACTCTAAGGGAAATTTATCTTTTCTTTTTTTGCTAACAAACTTCTTTATCTGGGCAAATACTACTGCTTCAGAATATAGCATTGCAAAGTATTGAAAATTTATGTTAAAAAACCCCCACAAAATTAAAAACTTTTTTTTGAGGAATTGAAGTACACTTTCCCCCATTTATAGTGATTGCTATTATTTTCTGAATTTAAGATTGAGCCACTTCATTCATACCAAAAATAGGGTATGGTGATATGGTCACGGCACACCTCCAGTCTTAGTCACTGCAACTTTTTTTTTTTTTTCAGTAAACTGAGCATTCTTAGTTTTCAGTTGAGTCTGTTTAGCCTGCAGATTTTATTTTTTATTTTCCCAGTTCAAAGAATCTTATTCAAGGTGTCCTTCTGATACTTAGATTGTAAGTTTTGCCCAGCTGTCTGTTGAAAATGTTAGCTTCAATGATTTGATAACCAGATACCTATATATGTCAGAACTCTTCCTAGCGCATTCGATCTGCCTATCTGTACAAGTTTGTGAAATGCATATTGCCAGCTTAGCTTTTCTCTAGCACTTTAATTCGAGTTTCATAATACGTTGTCATCTTTTCACGAAGTGATAGGGAATGAAATTCATATATAAAATAAGTGTGTATAACTATGTACTCATATATTACTTAATGGGGGCTATACAGTCATACCTAGAGAAGATCTTTGAGTATTAAGAGCAGTACAAAGCCAGGGCGCCTGTGTCAGGGGCTGGAGTTCAAGCAGAATGCTTGATCATGTATGATGCAAAGTATCTGGATTTACTCTACGAAGAACTAATCAGAATATCTGGAGGAAAAAAAAAAGATCATCCCCCACAAAAAACAATCACTACAGTCAGGAAGTCCTCCCGCCCCATGTTGTCTCCATCCAGGGTTTCTGCAGCAGCCGTGAAGTCTGATTCCAGCCTTGTCCACTTGCTCTCAGGCAGGGAAATGTGCACCCTGAGCCAAACGCCTCCCCACAACTCGTTTCCACAAAAAATATTGAGTCCCACCCAGGAAGCAGAGAGCTTGCCTGTGTCTGTTCCCAGCATCGCAGAGACTAAGGGTCCCCAGGCGCACACAGCTACCCTCTCACCAAACCTGAGACCAACTCGGGTACCTGGGTTGTTGAGCTCCCTGAAGGGCTGTGTCTTCAGCCAGCTGACCCCAAAGTTGGCCATCTCCATCGTACTACACATCTGTAGGGCTTGCCAAGTTCTCTGAGCTACTTACTTTGGGAACAGGCAGTGAAATATGTATTATCTGGGGTTTTTTGGTGTGAAAATAATATGTAAACTTATATTTAGATTTTACCCACGTTTTTCCAGTAAAAGCTGCTAAAAAAAATGTGTTCAGTAAAGTGGCTTCTTTCACCAAAAAACTTCATTTCTGCCTATTAAGAAGATTCATTCCTATTTATAAAACCATTCTCCAAGAAATTCTTTTCAGGATTTCTTTGCTCATTTCATTATAATTTAAGAACAGTTAAACTGACTTTCTTTAAAACGAGGGTTTATCTTCATTCTTACTTCCTTAGAGTTTGATTTTGAATGTGTGATCAATCTGTACTCATCCGAGAGAAAATGCAAAAGGAAATTCAACTGATAATGCCTAAGAAAAATGTTTTTAGTGTTTACTAAAATGTAGCAAAAGCTTTTCTAATAGCAATCTTCTGCGAGGTCTTAAACATAGAACTATTCAACATAAAGTTTTTGAGGCAGCAGTGCTATTGGTGCGTTTTGCTGTGGCGATTTTTGGATCCATAATAGTTTTTGACTATAAAATGTTGATAAGCTATTTTTCATGTCCTCAGAAATAATGATCTGTTTTGTTTGAAGAAAAGTGTTGGTGCTTTTCTCAAAATAGTAGCTATCACCATACCGAATTCAGATGTTCTGCATTGCAAGGGACAATCCTACCTATCATCATTCATTATAGTATGACCGTATTTAAAAGCTCGCATGTCTTTGGCTATCATTTTTGTAACATTGCCTGAGTTGCTCATTTATTAAATACAAGTCAGACACAGATATATTGAATATCCATCTGGATATCACTGAAGTTTTGTGTCCTCCTCGCTTTCCTCTCCAGAATTATCTTGAAAGGAACTCTTATATCTACAGCAGTCTGAGAAGTTATTCGCATCCACTTATGCTGAGTAATAAATTTTCTTCTTTGCCTATACCTTTAAGTGAAACAATTAAAGCAGAAAGATCTTTACTGCCACTTTCATTTTTGTTCCTTTTCATGTAACAACAAGGTTTGGAGATTGGTCATTTTGCTTTAAGAAAGTGTTTCATAATCCTTTTTAATACTAGAGGTATGTCCCATTTTCTTCTATGTTCAAAACAAAATAAAAATAAATGTAACCTTAAAACCCAGAAGTATTCTCCTTTATCTGAAAATTAAATCAAATTAGGGTTAAAAAATAATACACTGATTTAAAAGCCAAATTTGATCTCACTATGATTTTTTCTAATAAAAAGCTAAATGTTTAGGAATGTCAAGAAGGCTATGGTTGAGAACTTAGTCATCAAAACAGCAATCAATTCTTCTTTCACAAAAGACATTTTTAAACGTTTCCTAACCTGTTTTTGTCATTGGTCATATTCCCCAATGCCTGTTTTCTTCAAATATGGTGGTTGATCTGTCGTGGTTTTACTTTCGAATTTTAATAAATGCTTTTCTTTCTACACTGAACACTACCACTATGACCATTCCTGACACAACAAAACACGGTATTATCATTTCCCCCGGGAAAAGACCAAAATGTAATTGAGTTCATCCCAAGCACTCTTATGCCATCATTAATGATCACAGGGAAGACTGAAAAATTATGTCAAGTTTGAAACTTAGTTCTTCAGAGAAAGTAACTGCAAAGATGTTTCCGTTTTTCGACACTGGCATTACAGGGTGGTTAGGTATAAAGATATTATGGTGAATAAAATACTGTGGCGCAGTAATTTTAGTATGCCTATTTGATTTCTTTCCTCTCATACTTTTCAAAAGAGAGTGAACTCAGACCATCAGAAGAGAGTTAAGACCTCAAAGGACATTGTGCTAATACTGTGGTTTTGTATCAGAAAGTAAAAGCATTTAACTTCAGGTCATGCAACTGTTTTGGAATAGTATGTTACCAACACAGAATGATGTGAGTGAAACTTAAGCCGTTGCTCTTGAACCTGCTAACTGCCACATTCTGGGTGAAATCCTGTTTCAAGCGAAATTGGTGGGATATCTGCCAGTACTTTAAGTAAGGCAAAGATTTTTTTTTCTTGACATTTTTGAAGATTTGTACTGGCAAAGGCTCTGGACTTGTAGTTAACTGAGCATGTATAATTTGTGGTATCCATGCTGAGCAATTCTGGGAGTCAAGGGAACTCAAAGGAAGTGTGGGACAGACCTGCATCTATAAACAGTTGCTGAATTAGGGAGAGTATTATTATTACTGTTGCTTCTTACAATGACATGCATGACAGAAGTTTCTCATTTTGAAACCCATCCACAGAGTTCAGCAGAACAGATAGAAACTGAGGTTTCAGTATAATCATGCAAGTGTCCTGGGCATCATGGCATTCTGTGGGATGTTTTTTCTTTGACTCTGTTAATTTTCAATTCTCTGTTAGTATGCTTTAATGATTTTAAAATAAAACTTTGGGTTGCAAAGAAACTTGAGGTGAAAAAAACTATAATTAGGAAAAGACATTTTCACAACAAGAAAACATGGTGGAGGAAATCTTTCTAACTGCAGTGGTTTAGACTGGAATGAACTTTGAAGGAATACAAGGAGGAAAGAGTACAAACTAAATCAGAGGGGAAAAAAAATGAGATTTTGAGTGCCAGTGATGTTATCGTGCAAATAAATGTATGGTGGATAAAAAATGTATAAGCAAGTAAGCTCCCTATGTTTGTCATGTGGTAGTGGAAGACGACATAGAGACAGAAAAGGGGTGCCTCACATTGCTGAGGAAACAGTACTTCTGATGTGCATCCTGAATTCAGAGGATTTTGTTCTGCTGAGTTAGAACATAGAACCACATGCAACTCCGTTAAATAATTTCTGGCTCTCTACAACAGTAGAAGGCTGATATTCATATTTCATTTTAAAAATTTGCCTAAAACCATGTACCAACTCTGTGACCTCCACCAAAAGTGGGTTTTGACACAGTCCTACAAAACTCATCTGCAAATCTTTCTGAAAGACTTTTTTTTCCTCACTTTAATACACAAATTTTATTTTCTAAAATACAGTGTATTTACTCATGACTTCATGTGACTGTTCACTTGCAGTGTTCCCAGTAGGGAGATTTTTGTAGAACATTTTAGAAACAAAAAGCAAAAAAAACCTCTAAGAATGTAAAGCCATATATTTGGCAATTAATTGAAATGTGTATGTACACATAGTACATGCTGCAAACTTTCTAGCTCTTAAAGAGCTGGTTTTTAAATTTATTTAGAAAAGGTTAGGAATTCAGTTTCCTTGCACTGTAGATATCTTATGCAGTCAACGTTTTGAAGCACCCATTATTTGACAGTGGAAATAGTTTGGTTTATCATTTTGTCATGAAAGCACTTTCTAAGCTGGTGAATGTATTGTGGGGGAATGAAGCATTTTGTATTACAGTCTTTACTGCTAAGTATGGCAATGAAAACTAATAAAAGATATCTTGAGATTTAACTGTGCAAGGAGGCTTCACTTGCAAGAGTTTCAAGAATTTTGAATTTTTATGATAAGGATCAGTGTAGTAAATCATAGCTCACCTACTAAGTGAAATGCTAAGAGATCACTCGAATACTTTTGTGATGTCTTCAGTTTGGGAGTTCTATACTAGACAGAGTAATATGAATTAATGGGTTTATTTAACAAAATAATTATCATAATATTTTCTACAATCTACTTTCTATATCTATTAGATGTCTCATTTTAACAAGACTAATTCAGTAGTAGTTGTTGGGTATTAGAATTCCAGAGAATGTGCTGTAATAGCAGCAAGTAATTATGTATATGTAGGCTTCATGATTTATGATCAGATATTAATAGTACCCGACTTCACTGTAGAAATTTTGTGTGCTTTCTGTACTTTAGTTCATGTGTATTTGTGCATGTGTGCATATATATTTGCTTTCTTTTTCTTTCTGTTGTCACAGAAGGATGAAGTCTAGGTGCTTAATGATTGTTTTTGTAGCTTTTCACACCAATGTGCTTTATAAGAATCAACTGCTGTTTTCCCTACTTGCTCAGCTCTATTATTGACTAAAAAGGCAAGGATGATAAATTATCTAAAATTATCTAAAACCCTTTACAACATTTTTCTCATTCCATATGCTCTACCAATCATTGTTCCTTCAGACTATTTTTTAATTAACATTAACTACAGTTGTTTCCTAACTAAATTAGATATCCATATACTATACTATATAGGCAATATCCAAAAAAAGTACTCATCTTATTTGAAAGTTATCCCACATATTAGGTGTAACTCGGAGAAGAAATTGGTCACTTACCTAAGTCCATGTATTTATTGATGAAATCAGTATGCTCTTTTGAAACAGTGCTGGTATGCATCCCCTTAATGTTATTTATGCCAGAGAAATTAGATTTTTAGCCAGTTTTATCTGTCTAAAAAGATGATAACATCTAGGTCCAGGTGAGATTCTGGAGTGATTTCTAGATTGGTTTCAGATATAACTTAAATCCCCTTGTGTTCTTTTTTTCGGTTGCCCACTTGTAGTGTGTTTCTGACGGAGCAAGAGAAAGGAGGATCACAGAATCACAGAATTTTAGAAGGGTTTGGGTGGAAAAGGACCATAAAGACCCCCTATTCCCACCCCCCCCCGCCACAGGCAGGGACACCTTCCAGTAGATCAGGTTGCTCAAAGCCCCATCCAACCTGGCCTTGAACACTGCCAGGGAGAGTGCATCCACAACTTCTCTGGGCAACCTGTTCCAGTGTCTCACCAGCCTC
>Ga0181612_170924_pt1 | contig 12204 bp, 7 predicted proteins | sample HoacroProtozoa21_FD_119630 | JGI IMG/M metagenome (GOLD analysis project Ga0181612, IMG submission 119630) | Hoatzin crop microbial communities from Cojedes, Venezuel. Combined Assembly of Gp0051906, Gp0051904, Gp0051908
AATTCTAAAATTGTTCTCCCAAACTCCAGGCCACCTGCGTGCCATAGCCAAGCAGAATAACAAGGAAGGACATCATTTTGTTTATGGAAGTGAAATAGCTGCCATTAACTTTGTTACTCTATGGTATCAATCATTCCACCTCCAAAAGTCTTACCATGCTATATGTGTCAAGGATGGAGGACTGTATGGAAAGTTTGTAATGAATCCAAATCAATGTCACATAGAGTCAAAGTGACCTTATTCCAATCAGCAAGAAAGGCAATATAAAATCACCCACATTTGCAGTCACTTGTAGAAGCTACTTGCATTATAAATCATTTAGTCAATAATGATTCGTAACAGAGTTTATTTTAGTTTTGTTACAGCTTGAACTTGTAAACTCAGATGCACGTAGACAACTTACTTCAAGTAGCTTTCTATGCTGGAGCTGCTGTTGCATGCCTACTTCCCCTCTGCATTAGGCTCTTCAGGTTTGGGTACACCTGCAATTCCTGCAGCATGTGGTATTTTTGACTTTCCTGATCAGTTGATCATTGTAGTTATCAGCAAGTTGGTTTTGTTATTGTTTTAAACATACTAAATCAGCTTTACTGGTTCCGTTTCTATGTGTCAGTGATTTTTATGAGCAATCATTTTAAATATTAATACCTTGATAACATTTTTGGTTTAATTTCGCTCTTGACTGCATGAATGCAGTGATTGGCGAGGTCCTCACAGGACCTACAACCTGCACTAAAACCTGCAGTGATGCCAGGACAACGTAATTCCATATCTTGATGGCTGCCAACCATCCCAGAAAGCCTGCTGCTCAACCAAGCCTGGACCCTGCTTCTTTTGGGACTAGAAGCACCGTGAACCGTTCTGGACTGGCGGCAATGCTACTTCTCTGTGCTGAGGAGCTGATAAGTCACGCAGCCACCAGTCATCCATCATTCTCTCAGGTCAGAAGACTGCTTTGCAAACAGGATTTAGCCCATGAGTCACTATTTGGCATTCTGTGCCAATCTCAATTGAAAAATCAATTACCAGCTCAGATTGCCTTTCCTCTGTGACTCCAAAGCCAGAAGGAAAGCATCTTGGATGCCCTTTCTTCCAGAGTAAGAGAGAAAACTATAGCAGGTTTATTACCCTCTTTGATCTTTCCCACTCTATCGAGGTCTTCCGTACCAAAGTGCAAAGAGCAACAAATCCTTGACTTTCCGCAGCAATAGTCATTACACTCCATGCATTTATTGACAGGACCTCTGTAACACTGATGATTAGCACAGAAGAGATAAAACTGTATGTAAACATGTATCTTCAACTTCTGTGCAATTGACCACTTTCGCCTGAGAAGCAGGAATGAGTGAGGCACCTCTACATAATCCTAATGAGTAACACTTCAGCAACATACTGGAAACACGTTAGGGTTAGTCAGCAGAGCTGGGAAATTTTTTACTCAAAGTTGAGTATATTCCTTAATGCATTCAAAAACATGATGAAACAGTGAATGTCCTGCACAATCAGGCTTACATCTCTCCATCCACAGCAGAGATGCCTATGGAAGTCACATACAGAAACGTTTTCCAAATTAGCCACCAGTAATGTCATTGAGAATTCTTTTGCAAAATTCTTCATAGATACTGTTATGTTAGTAAATCTAAAATGCATTTTCCTAAATTTAACCAACTAATTTAGCACAGGCAAATTGAATGACTCACTTCACAAGTGCTTCACGTCTATTTCTCAGCAAAAATAATCCTGAAGAAGGAAAGTTGCTTATGTAGTAGATATTAATGTATTTAGCACCATACTTGTTCCTCCCTGCTTTGCCTCCTTGGTTTTATATTTTTTCCACACCAAGGAAAACAAATGACATACCACAATAAAAAGTTGGTATCAGTTTAAGCCTCAGATTCAGGCACTGGGGAGTTTCCAGAAAAACTCCAGTATGCTTAAAGATTTCCCCAATGTCCCTGTGTCCTGAAGTCACCACCGATGTCCCAGAATACTTTGTTCGCTACAACTTCAGACCCATGAAGTCTCATGGATTGAAAACAGACACCACATACACTTTTATCATAGAAGACAATTGTGAGGGGACTCAGAGGGCCCTTCACCCATCCCTGCAGCCCAAAGGCAGGTGGCTAAGTGTCCCCAGTGGGATAGAAGATTGTCAATCTTCACAATTACACAGAAGAGAAACACTTTTACAGACACAGACTTAAATCTGATTGCTGAATCTGTCAGCCCAGAGAAGCTGGACAGTCAGTAAATACAAAATTCCACGTTTGATTTGATAAGGGATAGTAGGACGTCACATTAAATAATTCACTTCCCAGTATCAGTCTGACAACATGGCACTTGTGCTGCAGACTGGGTACTGGCTTATGCCACGGGTTTTTATATATGCACATTTTGAATTGTGGGTGCCCGGGAAATGCATTTGGGATTAGCAACAGGTGTTTTTTGTGCAGCAGTCAGCCCCCCCTGCAGCAGGCATTGCTTGTCTTGAGTCCTGCTCCCACATCTGAAGGCTGAGGCAATGGCACAGCTCAGACACCAGAATCTTCCCCTCCATCTACGACAAAAAAAAAAAAAAAAATCAAATAACCCAGCTCCCTGGAGACCCTGGGCATGCAGCAACTGAGGCTTGTCTGCCTCATCCACCTTTAATCAGATTCTGTTGCTGAAGCTTTTTTAATTATATCTCAGTCTTTACATGTTTTTAAACTTAATTTATCCTAGAGAAAGATTTTGTATGGGAGCTTTTCCAAGGTGTGAGGCGTACAGTGCAGTGATTCACCCCAGTGTCACTCTGTCCATTAGAAATCCTTGGTTAGAAGTTAAAATTGAAGTCATCTTGCAGAAGACCATTATTTCTGCTGTGCCATGGTACTGTCATAGATCTCTGCTACTACATAACTATGACTTGTAATAGCTGTGCAATTACGTAACAGTGAGTTCAGGTTTTACCTGAATTTGGACAGAAACATATTCCTATCTTCCTTTTGAAAAGGCATTTAGTCTGTTTTATAAGTCTCTATTTTGGGAATAATTATGAGTTGACTGCAAACATGGATCACTAGATTAAGAAGATGGTAAAGGTTCTTTTAACATCTAGACTGCTTTTAGAAAAAGAGAATTTCTTTTAAGAACAGAGACATGAGATAACTTTGATGCAGATTCACTCATCCACAGTCAAATACAGTTTCTCTTTATTGAACACAATCTCACCTTACCCTTCAGAATATCAAAACCCTCACTTTCATGTGCATGTATGCGTGTCAGCAAAAAAAGGTAAATTTTGGCACTAAATTCAAAATGCTTTCCATTCACTTGGAAAATAGAAAAAAAGAAAACACAAACGTAAATGCAAAAATCACCAGACCAAATGAGATTTTTTTGAGAGACCTCTGCAATTAAACTAAAGCAGAAGCATTGCTAGCTGCAATTTTTCCTCCTTCTGGACTTAGCATCATGATATCAAGAAAACAAGTAATTTCAGAGATATGGGACCATTCCTCCATCCAAAGTATAATTTTCCCTGGCTGGTGTTTAACTGCATGCCGCCAAAGATTTCTTTGCAAGCATCCATACAGCTTCAGATTTCCACTGTGAAACACAGATGGAGCTGAAGCATGCAAAGCAAATAAGGCCCTACAAACTCACTGCACGCATGCCGTTGAACTGCTGCAGAATCTGTGCAACCACCTTCTCGGCTGCTACTGTATAGGAGCTTCTGACACTGGCACAGGAGAGCAGAGGGACTCAAACGCTCGAGTTAGTTAATGGGCACAGCTTGCTGCTTTGTGGACTCTGTGACAGGTTTAACCCTGCTCAGGCAGTCCCTGCACGTTCAGGCCAGCGACTCCAGCATCTTCTTGCGAATGGAGTTACTACAGAAAAAGCATCAGTCAGACTGATTCAACCCACCCATAAGAGCTTTAAAACAGGAGAGGAAAAACTGTCAAGTAATTTCAAAGGCTAGAATGAGTTTTGATTTGGATTTCATCATTAACAATACAGCTTGGAAATAGTTGGAAACAGTTACCAGGGAACGAGATGTACATTAATAGAAGGAACTGCATCTTTTTTTCATTTAGAGCTTTTTTTTTTTAAAAAGCAAGTCTGAAAAAGATTTTCAGGACAGAGACCCTCTTGAGCTCCCCTCTCCTTATAAGCTTTCTCAATAATTGTACATCTAATTGAACCATTCCTTTATTCCACTGATTCTCCCACAAAACATATCCTAAACAGCCTACCTTTGCAAAGCCCAAACGGTATGAAGATGCTTTTTACGGCATCATAAGTTTTTAGAAGGCTGATGTCCTACAACAAGCACAAAGCCAGCCCATACAAATTATTGACTAGAAAGAAGTACTGGAAAGTTATCATTTTTAAGGCAACATTTCATATAAGATTAAGAATCAAGTAATATATCCAGCTCAAAGCTATTCCAAATGCAAAGAGATATAGCATACATACAAATATCATTGGCTTCTAGACAAAGCTAGTAGCTTCTTTTCTGGGAGCAATTCTGATATTTCTAAAGATTCTGAATCAGAATAAAGCCTTAAAGATGCCTTATTTCCTGCAGGAGCAAAATTGTGAATATTATTCTTCTGGAAACTGTAGGTGCTTTTCCAAGAAAAAGCAGCAGCTTGCTTCTCCCAGGAACAAGCACATACTTCACCTCCCAGTTCTGCTGTTTCCAGAGCTCTGACTACATTTGGCCGGGTCGGGGTCTGAACCACAGTGGTATTAGCAGTGACCCGCAGGCCACTAGACAAGCTGAAGTAAGTCTGCCAGGGTTTCATGGGAAGTTCATGTAAGCAAAAGAAATCTTCTGCAAAAGACCTTTGGATATGGACAGATCTTAAACAAAAATAGTTTTTCAAAAAGTTTTAAAGCTTTTTGCTGAGAAACTCCAGTTCTCTGGTTTTAAATCCACTGATTGGAAAGTTCATTGGATTTTCTAAAATACTGCAGAACTGAAAAATGCTCTAAAGGAAGCCACCAAGCAAGCATATATCCCATCTCTATCAGATACAAAAGGTTGAAATCCATTTGCTAGGGTCTTGGCAAGGAATGCCAGCGCTGTCTTTTTGATCAAAAACTTCTAAGGTTTCTCCAGAGATGCTTTCATCCATCAGTTTCCATTTGGGAAGATTAGTCGACCAATCCCTTCTCTAACAGAATCTAACATTAAATGCTTTTAAATGTTAATGTTTCCTTTCCAACTCTAGAGATGTGAATCAAGAACATGTCATGTTTTTCATACTCTTTTTTTTTTTTCCCAGCCTGCATTAACTGGTAAGAAACACCACTCTGGAAATGGAAATACTGCCAAGCTAGTAATCAAGAAGTGGCAAGTAGTGGTGAAAACCCCAGAAACATGCTTCTTTCTAGCTCTACAACTTAGATGTAGTGTAACATCCATGTAGATGAAAGTCTCACTAGAGGCCTAGATCAGTTACCAAGCTGAGTACTATCTTGACTTGTGATATCAGTGCAAATTAGGGTTTCTGCAAGAAAAAAAAATAGTTTGATTTTGTAATCAAGACTATAGGAACTACACTCCTTGTACAATGCACTCAAAAATAAAATTGCCTTAACTTTGAAATTCAGAATTAAGTGACATAGCCAAGGAACTTCCTCAAGGTTTTTGGGAAATAGAGGATAGACTTTTCTCTTGTGAAAATCAGAAAAAAGAACAGCACTTCAATTTCAAGTTAAATAGCATCTGGGAAACAGCTTTTAGCTGAATTAGGCTTAGAATGTGGTGCTTAATTAAACTAATCTGAAAGCTGGGGGCTATTATTTAATAAGAAAAGGTTTCACCTTCTGAAGAAATCACTACTATGCTTTTTGGCTGACAGCAATTTTGAGCAATGATCACTCTAAAAGGGTTGAGGATTTATAGTTCTGAAAGAGAAGGTAAGTAAGCGGGGGAGGGGCGGGCAGGGAATCTATTCAGACAGTGCATCATGGCTACAGCTTTGGCATGATAATTTTTAGTAATTTCCACAATCCAGGTGCAGAAAACGTGCTCCCAGAAAGGTTACCAGGCAACAGAGCTGCTGGCAAACAGCGGCTGAACTACGGCACCGCTGACCATATCGCGCCTCTGCAGCTTTGTCTCGCTGGAGCTGCCCACGGGAGAGCAGCTGGGCCGGGACTGCTGGCACAGCAGTCACCCTGACGCTGTGGGGCACCGTCCAGCGCCGAGTCACAGGGCAAGGGACCCAGCAAAGGTTTCATGCGGGCAACCTCAGCACCAGGTAGGTGGCTGCCATCGCAGAGCCCGCCATAGCTCACAGGCTTCCCTGCTCTGCTCACGGGCTGGGGCAGAGTCTTCTCCGGGTCACCCAGCCGCTGCGACAGAACCGCCGTGCGTCGATCTGAATGTACAGGAGACACGATTGCCTATGGGGTCAGTTACTGCATCTGCAATGGCACAGCGGCCTCCTCCCTGACGGGCCCCGCAGTCCTTCAGTCCAATAAATTTCAGTTTGCCCATAATAAAAGGAGCAAGAGCAGCAGCAAGCACAGAAGAGAAGCACAGTCAGATATTGCTCTTTACTGTTATTCTGCCTGTTTTTATATCCCTGTTGCTTTCTTTTCCTCTTTTACTTTTCCACTTTGCTCCAATGCTTGAATACCTCTTTATTTATCCTGTGCATCCGCACTGTTCCTCAACTGAATCACATTCATGTTCCTTGCCTTGTTCTTACAAGAGTAACACTTCTTGCTTTCACTCATCACACTAAAATTGCACACTTAACTTTAATCAATAAGGTTGTTTCTCTTGCAGCCCTGGCACATTATCAGGATGGGTCCTTATAAACAGCAGAAAATATTATTTGTCCTTGAGCTATAATGTTCTTGGGCACTGTCGTCTTATATTCAAAAGCTTTTGTAACATTGCACATCCCAGCTTTCTCCCACTGGCAACTGAAGAAACTAACAAATAATCTTTCTCAGGTAAGAGACATTTGTTTGGATTTGTGAAGATGTGAATATTTGCATATGGCAGGCCTTCAGCCCCAGCACAGACATCTTGCAGGGGTTTTTGTCTTTTGCTGTAGCTCATTCCCACAGTCCTGTCTGCTCTTCCCCTGTAAGTCTGGTTCAGTCCAAGAGTCTTCTCTAGGTTCCTTCCATCAAAAGAGTAACTGCTCTTTCCAGCTTGGAAGAATTTAAAAGGAATAGTTTGATGAAGCCAAGAAACAACTTTGGCTATGATATTTTCTGGAAAGGCAGGGTTCTCGCCCATACCAAAAGGGGATTCCAACCAACAGACACTGCAGTTCCCCACACACAGGGGTGACAACGTGTGGTAGCAACAGGATTTTCCTCTTCCTTCTTACTCTTGTTGAAAGAAATTACAGCCAGTGGGATCCCAGGAGTATTGTGTGCCTCTGTCAGGAGGAACCCTGTGCAGGAACACCTCATGACAAGGAATACAGAGTTTGGAGCCCAACCTGCAACTTGATTTTGAGTTTCGCAAAGGAGTTTCCAAACAATTTTTTTCAAGCACAAAGGGTAGAAGTACAGCAAAGCTCTATACACTCTATAATACTTCTGTAGGAAAAATTTGTTCTCTTTGTCCTTCCTGTTGTCGATCAGAATGACTTAAAAGACAGTTTAGAAGTTTAAATCAGAGCAGACTGCATGTTTCATATGTCACTTCAAGATACAATCTACAAAACAAGTTGGAAAGCAGCATCTTGCTGCAAAGAAGCTTCACTATGAAAATTTATTTCCATTATTTCATTCTCTGCTCTCAAACACTTCCACCTCTACCTTCAGAGGAACTTAGTTTGTCAATAATTACAAAGTAGGCATAGAATAAATAAAAAAAAAAAAGACTTTAGTAAAAGCTTCCTTTTCCTCTTCAAACAAGCTGATAGCAAAAACTTCAAAAGTAATAACTGTAACTGAAGACTATCTTGAGTAAAGTCTGACATGAATATATCATAGGTGGTCAAGAGCCAACTTTGTTATAGCCCTCTAAACTCTGTGCTTGCTGAAAGGGTTTCCATCGCTCACAACGGTTTACAGACAGCATTTGAAGTTTCTTCCTGACTCAGCATAAGGAGGCCCTTTCAAAGGGAGCAGTTGTCTTGATTGTTTAGAAGGAGCTTACCCAATGGAAAACCCTTGAAAACATTGTACATGTGACTCATCGTACATTTATACAATCTGATGCAACAACACATTTGCTGAAACAGGGCACCAATTTTCCAGAGGCTGATTTATCCCATTCTTTAGTGGATGTGTATTTAAAAAAAAAAAAAAAAGAAAGAAACCCGACTTTGAGATTAATCATTCAAGATGTTTCTCTGAAGGGATCCACAATATACGCATTTCACTTCTAAATGTCTGCGTTAGAGGAGATAAAGTTTACCTAGCAACCATTTCTAAACTATTCCTGGGCACCGCAAGCATCTAAGCCACAGTAAAGGAGGAAGGCTTTCAAATTGTGGAAAAAGGCTTTAATGTCTGTGTAATAACTCAAGACATCACACAAATCTAGTAACTCTGACTGCAGAAGGGAGAACTGAGAGTGCAATCACGTTCTGCAGTCAGGTCACTCCAGCGCTCCATATAATCATTCTTCTTTCAGGTCCAGGTTTCTTACAACCAATATACAGTAAGAGGTGTGATTATCAGCAGTGACCATTTACTGCCAGACACAAAACCATCAAGAATGGAGTAAAATAAAAAAGATTCTCATTCTGGAGGCAACCAGGATTATTACTGCTTCATCCATTTGTTGCTACTTCTTCCTTTCTTAATACTACTGCCAAAGAATCACAAATTGCAGTTTGCTGCGTCACAGTATTTGCTGTAACACACATAGTTACAACTTTGAAAATGGGTTTTCCTTAACACCCTGTTACCAGGAAGGTTTTGTGGCTGGATCTACACTGAAATATGTGACAACACAGGTACAAAAGGACTGCAAAGGCAAAAACAAGAGGGCAGAGACTCAAAGGCAGAGACAAAAACAGCCCCCAGAGAAGTAGGATGCTAGCATCCTCGCAACCAGCACAAAAGCAGAGAGCTCTGCACGCTCCACAGAGATGGGATGCTACATTCTGCAGTGGCTGGTGATGAATTTCCCCATCACATCCATATCGTGACTTCATTTTCCTAGAAGCAACAGTGATCTCTTCTTTACTGTAGTGTACATGAAGCAGAACATGGCTTAATATATCTTTGCAGACTCCAGACTGAGAGACTTTCAGGATCTGCAACTCTTCCATTGACTTTGTCATGCTGACCAATTCTCTGAAGTCCAGTCTGCAACTCAGAAATCAGCTGCCAGATTCCCAAAGGAGATCCCAGATTTTTATCAGAACTATTACAGACAGAAGTCTTTCTGAATAGGTTCAGGTTGTTGCAAGGTACCAACACCACAGACCATAAGGTGGCTGCCAACAAGATTTCAGGAATGAAGACAGGCTCCCTAGCAGGCTCCCTAGCAGTAACAGCTGTACGATACGCTGTAGCCTACTACAGAGCTATCACAGCTCTTCCAACATTCTTCACTTCCTCTGTATTTACATATCTTGCATATATTTGCATGTCCTTATTTCCTTCTTTTATAGCAGAAGAAGCCCTTAAACCTATATTTTGGTTTATAGCAATAGTGTACCACACATCATCTAACAATAAAACAGGCAATAGAGCTCTTAATACGTATTTGGTAGTGAAAAGACACACAGATCCTTTTCATATGCAAGTAGATAGTCTAAAGCGAGCATTTTATATAACACAAGCACTTGTCTGAGCATTAGTCCCATATTACATTAAATTCAAGTTTTGATAGAAAACAACAAATGCAATGTGTGATAAGCAACATTTTTTCCAGTGAGGTCCTCATTGCAGTTAAAAAGTTTAACATTTGGTAAAATGTAAGAAGTCAGATGCAAAAGAAGTCTTAACTAATTACATAACAGGTCACTGAATTTAACACTGGTGTATCCTGCCAGTTCTTTCTAGGTAACGTCCTGGGTAAGTTTTGCATATGCAGCAGAGCAGTATTGTACCAATGGATTACAAACTCTAAAAAGGAAACAGATTTTTAAGGGCAATCCTGAGGCTGGAGAACAGAAGCAGAGCAAATTGCAGTAGGAAGGCAACCTGGAAGATTTAGAATGGGAACATACTGGTGTGTACTCGCATGCTGTAAATGGTAAGCAAAACCACAGTTACTAAGTGGACTAAGAGAAGCCACTGCAACGGTAATATAAATCATAGATCCGTGTAGAAAGACACCGTGATGTCTCTTCCCTTGTCATTCCCCAAGCCTATAACAGGCATTGTCTAGCCTCCTCTTCAGAAAAAACCTTCTGGTGACAAATTCTTTATGATAGCCTTTTCACAGTGATAGGACCAGTACAACAGACAGTACTCAAGATGCAGGTACACAAATACCATAATGTTTTCCGGTTTGTTTTCTGTCCCTTTCCTTACAAATCCTGCATTCAGTTTGCTTTTTTGGGTGCTGCTGGCATTTTCATGTCATTATTCCTTATAAATCCAAGAGAACACGCTTCAGCATTAACAGCTAACCCATCCATACTACTAACCAAAACAAACAAGCTTTGTCTTCTGGCTACAAGGCCAAATAGCAAAACCTGGCCACCCTATGGGTCACGCAGCACTGAGCCTCCCTGGACCTTGCATGGTGCCACTGTGGGTGTAAGACAAGACCCCACAATACTAAAGGTATGCTGGGATCAAAAGTCAGGAAGAAGAAATAGAAAGTGCACTTTCACACAAGACAACTGACATATCCCTAACAACGTCATGGACTGAACGTCTTTCTTTTGAAGTCAATAGCAGAATGTGAATTAATTTGACCTCAGCTTACTATGTCACTGAAATTTTAAGTTCATTAAAATATATACATATGTAAAATATATATGCTACTGCTTGTGCATTGTCGCAAAAGGGCTATTGCCTTTAAAACTTTAAGGAAATAGCTGCAATTATAATGTACTAACAAGCTGCAGTTGTTATAACAACATGGCAAGGTTAAAGGTTTGGCAGAAGCTGTACACACTGGAGTTTATAATCTATAGCAAGTAGGAATGCACTAAGAGGACAATGAACAGCTGCTGCTTTCCAGTTAAAGTGTTTTTAAATAAAGGTGCTTTCCACGTCCCCCCCCAACTTTCCACCTTCTTATTGATAAGACTACTGCCTGCAATCATGAAGACCCATTCCACCTCTTTATCAAAGAGTTGAGCCGAGCTTAGAAGGGGTAGCAATGAATTATCTGGTTTTCGTAAGTCTGGAAACTAAAATTATTTTAAAAAAAAAATTAAGCATCTTTCATGTACAGTAGAACAGGGTTTGTAAAGTAGACTAAGAAATTAGAAAGTTCAATTAAAGGAATCACAGCTCATGCTGTCTCTTTTCTAAATACTACGCAATTACACTGCTCTGAACTTAAAGTGGGAGAAGGGTCCCATAAGGCACTCTGCAGACAGATTTACACTAAGCTGACAGTTACCAACGGTAAATGCCTAGGGCTTATTGATAAGTTTGTCCCCTTTAAATAAAAGGCAGAACCATAGTTTTCAGAACAGGCCCAAAATTAGCAAAGGTGCAAACTCATACCACAAGACAAAGTTCATGAAGTACTAAAAAGCAATGAACAATTTAAAATATATTTCATTACTTTAAAACAAACAAAAAAACCCATCCAAAGTCAATACCTAGTTTCACATATTCTCGAAGGAGAATGGATTGAGAGCAGCCCTGAAGAGAAAGACTTGGGAGTGCTTGTCAATGAGAAGCTCAACATGACTCAGCAATGTGTGCTTGCAGCCCAGGCGGCTAACCATATCCTGGGCTGCATCCCCAGCAGCATGGCCTACAGGGCAAGGGAGGGGATTCTACGCCTCTGCTCTGGCAAGACCCCACCTGGAGTACTGCCTCCAGCTCTGGAGACCTCAGAGCAGGGAAGACATGGACCTGTTAGCCACAAAAATGATCTGAGGGCTGGAACACCTCTCCTGTGATGACAGGCTGAGAGAATTGAGGCTGTTCAACCTACAGAAGTGAAGTGAAGGCTCCAGGGAGACCTTATAGGAGCCTTCCAGTACCTGAAGGGGCCTAAAAGAAAGCTGGAGAGGGACTTTTTACAAGGGGCTGTAGTGATAGGACAAGGGGTAATGGCTTTAAACTGAAAGAGGGTAGACT
>Ga0181612_117018_pt1 | contig 12203 bp, 6 predicted proteins | sample HoacroProtozoa21_FD_119630 | JGI IMG/M metagenome (GOLD analysis project Ga0181612, IMG submission 119630) | Hoatzin crop microbial communities from Cojedes, Venezuel. Combined Assembly of Gp0051906, Gp0051904, Gp0051908
CGCGCGTGCTGCCCGGAGGCCTCTGGCCTGGCGTAACCGGGTGGTCGTTTCCGCGCCGTTTTCTCACCAAACCCCTTCGTTTCACGCGTGCCTGCTGGCTCCTGGAGGCTGCGCGCACAGGCCGCCCGAGGAGCGCTGCCGCCCGCCGCCTCGCCCGGCAGGTGGAGGGGAGCAGCAGGGAGCTGAGCAGGGTTAAACCCGCGGGCACAGAACAGCCAGCAGGGAGCGAGCCGTGGCTGAACCTTGTTCTCGTTTGTCACCAGTATAAATCCGAAGCAGTTTCTTCAGGTCTGTAGAGCTGCTTTGGCGGAGAATGTGGCCCTAGAGTTTATGCTGTCTTACCCTCCAAGAGCAGACAGTCTTGGTGGTGGGTACCACAGGAGGGCACTCACCGAGTCTTACTCACTAAATGGAAGGAAATGCCCCGAAAGTGTGGGGACCAGACAGCATTTTTAGCAGGAGGGTTTCCCAATCTGTGCTTTAGCCTGTGCCTCATTGTAGAGTGTATTAGTGGACAGACTGAGTGTTTGTTGTCTTATCGCTGAAATAAGGCAACCAGGAAGAAATCCAAGGCCTTTCCTGCTCATGGTTGGGTGTTCCCCAGTGACTGGATCTGATGTTTGTGTAGGGGATGCTGGAGAGATTTTGGAGTATTGGTGTTCTCAGAGAGGAGCTTTGGAAAGACCACTCGTTAACACGAACACGGCCTAGTGTGAAGCTGAAACTGTGTTTTCCCATTCCAAAGCTCAGCTAATCTGTTTTGGATTTTATCTTCATATAACTTTTGTTGGAGAACTAGGATGTTTTAATATCTAGTAAGTTTTTTTCTGGTCTAAGGGTGGTTAACAAGGAGGTGTTGGTTGTTTTTTAGAAGTTCCTCTGTGCTCATAGTAAGGAGATGCAGTGCTTGGAACAAGAGATCCACAAAGGCTCACTTTCTGAGAAACCATGTAGGAATGGGTCTGTTGTACAGGGAATCACCTGGCAGCATGCTTTTCCTGAATGAGCCTGCTAGACTAATTTTTTTCCACGTAGTTTAGCAGTCATTGAGTCTGTGCAAAAATGCAAAGGAGGCTCGAGTTCTGAGGATGTCAGTTGCCGTGGTAATGCTGTTTCCCATGGATTTTTGTCCTGTGGTAATTGTGTTCTTTTTCTAACGTGATCTGGGAGTTGTGCGATCCTCGGGGATGTTGGTGGCAGAGTTACTGGGAATCCTTGCCCTTACCAGATTGATCCAACACTTCCCTAAAAGACACAGCTGCTCGTTGCCAGCTCTGGCTGCTTTTTTGCATGCATCACAGATGATCAGGGGAATTTTTTGGGAAAAGTCCACAGATGTCACATCTTGGCGGGGAAATATAGGAAGAGAGAAATACGACTTTAGGGAGCTAAATATGAACTGTGCTTTCTAAGCATGTAGAGATAGCTCTTTAAAACCCTAAATTGTTAACAGCGGAAATGTAACATATATGGCAAAAAGCAATTTTTGTGTGGATGCGGGGAAGAAAGAAAAAAAGTACTTGTTTGTGCTTTACTGACTTGCCAAGTTTTGATTCAGGGTGCAGCGTTCCTCTTGCCAGCATCACTACTCGCAGCTTCCTCACACTGCACAAGAAAGCATCATGGTGCTGTGTGGTGTGTGATCTTAGTGATGAGAGAAGCAGACTGCAGGAGTCAGATCCTGGGTTTAGCCTGACTGTGTGCTGTCAGACACGTGACACTGCAGCTTCTGCTTCAGTGTGTGTGGCATGCTCCTTTTGTAAACTGTGAGTAGCCTTACTACTGTCCTGATACAGCTCTGGTGTCTTCCAGAGGTCACAATCTACTGGTACCTCTCCTCCTTCAGATGCAGTTGGTTGGATTCCATCTCAGAGTGGACCATATGATCCATGGAAATATAAGAAACTTTTTTTTTTTTTCTGAGCTTTGATGTCCTAGATTTTTATAGACAGAAAAGAAACTATGTGCTCTATTAAAAAGACATTGAGCCTGCACCCAGAAAAGGAGCTGAGCGTAAGGATCCAGAACATCACCGTTCCTAGCTTAAAGTGTCGAGCAGTGGGTTGCAGAATGTGCTTGAGAGGGTTTTCAGGAGGGCCTGTCAGGAGGCTTGCGCAGTCTGTCTGGATGCGTTGGAAGGGTCTGAAGTGCCAGCGGTTCTGAGCCTAGGCACCAGTGAACAGTCCTGTGTCGTGAAAAAGGGGGCAGCAGAACGTGAAGGTGTCTGGCTGGAAAATTGAGTTTGGAGCTAAAAGCTATTTTTTTTAAGCTAAAGGTGCTTGTATCTCTCTGGTATGTTAGTGACTGTACAAGGTGCAGAGGTGTTCCAGAATTGTTTCACTTCTGCTCCTTTAGAGCCAGAGAAATACCTTCCATCTACTGAGTCTTTCATCTAAGCTAGCGGGCTGGGTGAGGAACCATCTTCCCTAGTCTGGTGAGAGTGGCAAGTGAATCCAAGGAGGCCTTGTTTAGCAGATTTTCTTAGTAACTGGAATCATGTAGTCATCGCTGGAAAATTGCCCCCACACAAAGTGTTTTTGCTAATATTAACTTTAGTTCCATCTCAGCTCAATGGAGGGAAAAACTAGAAAGTGCCATAAATTCAGCTGAGCTTGTCAAAGCTGTCAAATTACCACCTGATAAAGCTCCTGCCTCCTAATGATTACAGCCATCAGCCAGAGAGGAAATGTATGCCGATGGGGCTTTCGAGCGACAGCACCAGGGTTCAACATTGTTAGACTTTTAATGTAGTGTCATCTGGGGGCTCTTTGGCTTCAGTGGAGGGTGAAGCTCCAAGCAGAGTTATTTCTTTAAAAAAAAAAAAAAAAAATCCAAGGTAGGCTAGCATACTACCCCTCTCATCAGCCAGATTAATGCTGACTACTAAATTTTAGTAAAGGTCTTCTTTGGTCCCATTTGTTAGTATTAGGAGTCTGTAGAGATAATGTCTTTTCACATATAAAAGATGATATTGATTTTCTGTTACTGTTGTCCTGAAATGTGCACAGTGTGTCTATGGAGCAGTGACAATCCTCCATCACTAGCTTTATGGGGAAAGAATGGTTATTGAATCTCTTCCCATAAAATATAACCTCTTTCTCTCTTCCAGAATTTGCCAGCCCCTGTGGGAGTCCCGCATGCTATCTCTTTGAGAAAATTGATTTTTTTTTTGTCTCCGCTTTGTACACTTGTGTTTAGTTTTATTTTTAATTTGGCTCGTGTGATAGGAAATGAGGGCTTCCCTAATGTTAAGCATGCTTTCTCAGTGTTGTATTGCTTCTTTTTCGTATAGATGAACACTTTCAGAATGCTGTAAAATAAAATAAAGAAATTTGCTTGGCACAAGTCTCTCTTGTTGTTGCTGGGAATTTTTTTACTCCGGGTGAGTCACTGCCCTGCTCTTTCTTTCCAGGCAGGTCTGAGATACTGACAGCTTTTCAGCTGCTTACAGGTAAATTTGGGGTAAGTTTCTAGAGTCAACACAGGCTGATTGATTTTGGATGAATGACACCGCAGCAGAGAACACAACTTGCAACAGAATACTGTCTGCTCAAGGAGCAATGGTCTTTGAACAGCGGCAAAAACACTCTGTCAAATTTGTCCTTTCCTCTGTGTAGCAAATGACTGACTATGGGACTTTTTCCTTTCAGGGAGGAAACGGCAACATGAATTCATAGATGATGAGTAGGATGCCAAAGCCAGAGATGACAGTGCTCTTGAAGAAATGCTGGGTAGAACAAAAAGGTAAAAGGAACAGCTAATTGAGTGCATTTTGGAGCCTGCGGGACTTCATGTGGTACCTTCCCCCATGAGGCAAATGGTGCACCCCCTCAAACCGTGGCTGGGTTCTCTGAATTCCCTCCTCCTCCATTTTGCATGAAGTCCCAGTGACGCCTTTCACTTCTGACCTACTCTTTGCTTAGGTCTTCCCCAAAGCTGCATCATTCTGTACCTGAAACCACTGCCAGGCTCGTACTTTCAAACGTGTCCTTGCATGCACATGCTTGCAGGTTCAGCAGCCGTCTCATCCTGACTTGCAGCTCACGCTGCCAAATTAGTGTTGCAATCATACCCGGTTGTCTGCTGCCATGCTTTGTGAAGAGAACAAAAAGAGTAATAAGAGATGAACTCAACCAGTTAATTTGCAGCCAGTGCTGTTCTCCTGTGGTGATGGTTCAGTGCAGCTGTTGCCTGTGCCGTCTTCTGACTTAAACCCAGGCAGATACACACGGTTAAAATGTTTGGAATGCATTGCAAACAAGTTGCCTCCATGAGGACTAAATTGCTTTCTGCTACTCTGATGCTTTTTACTGTGTTTTGTGTTAATGCTGTTGCGATGCCCAAAGGAATCGCTTCTTACTGGCTCTTTCATTCTGAGAAATTCTCTCTAACTGAGGTATGATAGTCCACCTGGGGACTTTGGGGAGCAAGAGGCAGATTTAATCACACCTGCAGAGAGCCAGGTAATAGGAAGGCCTTCCTTATGCTCATCCAATGGCAGCAGAAGTGGCTGAAGCAACGGACAAGAAGCAAGAAAATCCTCATTAGTAGCGTAGCTCTCCTTGGGATATTTTCATGCTTGTTTATGGGAGACCGGCTTTAATCCCCAAAAGTCAAAAGCAAACATTCTCCTTGAAAATGTTCCAGGTTTGTAGTAATTATCTGTGTGTTGCCCTCTGCTCTCAGCCTCTCGGCTCTTTCTGGCAGCAAGTATATGGGACAGAAGGGCATGTCTGTGGCAAGCAGAAGATCTTGACAGTAGAAGCAGCAGAGCAAGGTGTGAATGGTTGAGATTGTGTATATATATATATATACACAGATAACAGTTGTATTCTGCTGGGAGTGTCGTTTCCAAAACAGCCATCAGGGAGGAATTTGCTATAGTTTAGGTGTTGGTGCCAGTTGTATTTTTCATGTGCTTAAACTGTTTCTGGTCAAGACGTGGTCTGTCACACAGAGCATTGTGCTGGGCAGTGTTAAGGCTTTTGAATGTGCTAACACCACAGCCTTTCCTGAAGATCGTTAGTGCAGTTTTGACAGTGTCAGGAGCGATTTCTTCAGGCTTCACACTGCTAGGAAATTTTGTGAAAGATCCATAATTCCGTATTGCAGTGGATGTCTGGGAAGGGAGATGCTGGCTTTCTGTTGACCTTTGGCACCTCGTTGTTTCCCACTAACATGCGTTTCCTGTAGCAGTATAGCTTAAACCAGCGCTCTTGGTGTGTTTGGATCCTCTCAGCCATGTGCGTAAAGAGCCTGTCATGGGGACGGAGCTCTGCGTTAGGGCATCACTTTTGTCTGTCAGAAGCTGTTTTCAGAACATACAGAGCTTGCCAGAAAGCCAACCTTTTACGCTTTGAAGGTGAGAAACAGACAGGAATTACTTAGATACTATTTTCCGTGGGCAACCCTCTGGATTTCATGCAGTGTTGGTGGGAACCCTTGTTCTTTACCAGGTCTTCTCTCTCCAAAACAAGCCTCCCGTTTACCTCTAGTAGAATAGTTCTCTGAGAAGTCAGTAACTTCTGCTTTGTCAGTGAGAGTATTATTTGGGCCCAATTCTAAAGTTTAATTTTGCCTCTGTCTAGTGAAATACTTTCCCATTGTTGCCATGATAAGGAGCTGCTCTGGATGCTACAGGATGTCCTAAAATCCTTATTATGTTTATGCCACATGATGTCACAGGGGAGGAACAACACCAGATTAAACAACACCACCAGATTAAACTATTGGTGAAAAAGTAGTAATTTGTGCGATGTCATTTGCGAAGTATAACCATGTGTGAAATACTATATAAATAAATGAAATACAGATTGTTTTTTTGAGATGACCATAGCGTGCATAAGCTATCATAATAGTTAAAATATATGATTAAATTATTTTTAATAACATCAGAGTTGAGAATTCATGCATGCTTAAGATAGTAATTAGCACATTTCTGTTGTCAGTCCATATTTTGAGAGATGCGATAGTTTTTTTCGTTCTTTTTCTGCATATGTCTGTGTTAAGGCTCTTGGTGTATTATTCAGCTATTTCTATAAACTGGGATGTAAATCTGTTACGCTCTCTGAGTTTCGAAATTTCTCATCATCAATCTGGAAAGCTGTAAGTCTGCTAAAATTGAAGTACAGTCAGTGTTGGCAGGGAGCTGCGTCCTTATGGTTGTGCTGGTTCCCCAGAGCCAGGACGTGTACCTGTTCCCTGTTCCTCCTGCTCGCTGTCTGGGGCCTTGGAGCCCAGCCAGCACAGCGTGGTGGTGGCCTGCAGCACCCTGCAAGTCTGGTGTCACCGCAAGCTGGGCAAAACAGCGAACGGGGAGTTGTTTTCCAGTATTTGCTGTGGTTTCGATAAAAAGCACTATATACTTGTTATTTTACTCTTCATGCCACTAAACAGCTCCTGGTGCTACTGCTTTAAGGTGACTAGTGGCCACTAGCTGTGCTCAGCATCACCACTGCCAGCTCCGGCATCGCAGCACGTGCTGTCAACTCAGCAGTGGCTGGAAAGCTCAGATAGGACCAGATTTGGCACCAGCATAATTGTTTCTGCGGGCGTTGTGCTTTGCATGTTGCCAGCTCCTTGCTGTTTCTTCTTTTTTCCAGCACGTGGCACTTTATATGACCCTGAGGATAGACAGTTGCCTACTAGTCTAGCTTGTGTTTTTTGGTTTTGTTTTTTTCCCCTCAGTCTTGTCAGCATTCAGGTTTTGAATTGCAGGGGAGCACTGGGAAATACGTATTCTGTTTTGCTTGCTGTCCTGCTAATGCTTTAGCTTGCTGGAGTCGGTGAGAGGTGGCAGCAGTGGGAGATGGTGTGCTGTTAGTCATTTCCTGACACGATCTGATAGACAAAGGTCTCGAGCTAGTAAAGGAGGACTCTTATCTAAGAGCGAGTCGCATCCAGTTGTTCAGGGTTGTGTAACCTCACCTTACCACTTGATGCAAGTTCTCTTACTCAAACGCAGGTGGAGCTTTTCAAAACACCTAATGTTGTGTTTGTGTTTAGCCTGTGTCTTGCGAGCATACAAGAAAGGAAGGTGAATCACTTGCTTGTATGCTTTGATCTTAAGGTTCAGTATTACTCCTTTTCTGTAAATGGTTTGTCAGAAAAAATTGCTTAGTCATTGTATTTGAAGATCTTGCCCTCAATGTTAGAGGCAAGGCAGTTGGAGGAGATGCAGTTAGAATTCTTCCATCTTTGGAATACTTCATTTGGCATAGGATATTTCATGGACCCATCAGTGCATTTTAGTAAGACCATATCGCCTATCAGTGGCTGTTGGTACAGTTGTTGCTATTAGAAGGTAGAACTCCAAGGCTTTCTGGCTTTGTGGGGTTTTTTTGGTTTTGTTTTGTTTTTTTCCCCCCTGAGAAACTGTTGACATTTTTGACTAGTACAGATTAGTTCTTCAGATGAGCCATGGACAACCTTTCACTGCAGCTTTGGGTGTTTTAATCCAGATACTTGTTTTTGACAAACTTGCTATGAACCATACAAGCACCTCTTGTGCAGGTAAACTTTCAGTATCACTACTAAGAAAATCAGTTGAAATTTTCATTCTGTGGAAATTCTCATGAGTATATTAATATCTGCCACATGACTTGTCTGCTTACAACCATTCTCTTACTAAGTAAGAATTTGCCCTTTTTGCATAGAAGCTGGCAACGGACTGGCATAATATAAATAAGGTATTTTTAGAGACAGGCAGTGTAGCATTTCCTATAGTAGATGGCGGATCCCTACCACTAATGCACCACTTGCTTTATGGGATTAGTGTGGCTAATGAGTTGTTTATAATAGTTGAATAAATAAGGGCGTTTGTACAGTCAGTGCACAAGGAGGAAAATGCTAAGAAGTCCCCATCGTGATCTGGGATATTTTTCTTTGAATGCCATCACACCAGTTATTCCTGGTGAAAGATGAACAGTGTTTTCAGCATTTCTTAGTCATTGTTGCCTGTAGAAGACTTATTCTTTCTGGAAGTACCTACCTGGCCACTGTGTAAGAAAATCCCTCAGGGAGAAAAACTGTCATTGATTGAGATGCAGTGGTTCTGAGAGTATAGTTCACTAAGCACGAGGCTGTCGTGTGCCTTATTTTCCCAAAGAAGTGAACGCTTTGGGATCTGTCTGTACAGCAGTGTAACCTTTCTTTTGTGCATTTTAGTGTTTGCCCTATATAGTAAGTCAAATATGCTATCTGCGTGACTCCAAGGTAGAGACTTGGAGTAAAGTTATGCATTTTCTTGAAATGAAAGAGACTTGCAGTGCTTGTCAGCATGCCACGTGGCCCAAAGCACTGGCCGTTCAGGCGCAGAGGTGGTGTAGACTCTCCGCAGTGGAGGGAGCTCTGTCTTTCTCGGTCTGTGTCGAAGTCTTTGATGGTGAAGTGGCTTCTACTTGATGTTTTCAACAGGCCTTCCACAGTGTGCAGTTTGCGTAGGTTGTTTCCAGGTAAGTTACATGCGACTAAAACCATCTCGGTTTAATTGTGTAAGCCTCTCCCTGTCCATAAGCAAGCCACGCAGCCTGTTCTGGGCTGCTTGTGAAGCATTAGCACTACTCTGTAGTTGTCACTGTTAGAGGAACAGGCTGACAGGTGCTGCTTGCCCTGTCTTCTAAGAGCAGCCTATCTGACACGTGTGTACTGATTTTGGCAGGTTGAGAGTCCTCGTCTGCATGGTCCACCTAGCAGAGAAAAGGCTGCTTACCGAGGGAAAGGGCAGCTTGAGTCCAGTGTCTGAAAACACTTGCATTCAGAGCATGCCTGAGGCACGGTCCTTGCTCTGGGAAGATAGCTTTGTGTGCCCAGGGCATGACTCCGAGTAGTCCCCTTCCTGTAACTGCTACTGACCTGCCTTGAACTTGAAGTGGGTCCTTCTGCCCCATGCTTATTCTTCCTGGGTATCCAGTCAGCTGGATTTACACTTGTCAGATGTGAGAGGTTTAAATCTCAGTGTGAGAGAGGTGTAAACCACACGTTCATGTATTGCTGGCATGAGGAGCCTTAGCATTTCTGCACCTCCCTGAATGAGAGTGAGTGTATCTGATGTGAGGAAGGGAGCAGGACCGAGCTGTGTGTGATTCCATGTGCAATGCCAGCTTCCCAGTAATGACGATACATACACAGAGGTCTTTGGCCTCTCATGTCTTAAATGGTACAAGAAAGGAAGCAATGTTTTCTGAGCAAACAAGTGGCCAAGTGAGATGGGAAATACTATATTTGCAAAATTCCAAGATCATCATAAGCCATTTGTTAAAAGCAAGCCTTTACGTTCTTTTTTATTTTATACTTGAAACTTTGTGGTTAGTCTGTGTAACTGCCAACCTCTGTGCTGATGTGCTTGTGTCCCATAACACTGGCTGTTACAGTGAGCCGATTCGATTACTGGCACTTACATCTTTGTCTTGTTCATGCAAAACGTAATTGCGTGTATTGCGATGGGTGCCTGAGGTAGGGACATAATTTCATCCCCCAGACTTTAACTGTAAGGGCTTAATGCTGAGAATACCAGAAGTGTAAGTGCAGCTCTCGGATAATACTCCTCATTGGCACTTAAATTCACAGGCAGACTTTGCGGATCTGTTTCTGAAATGTGCTCTGCAGGCTTGTTATCCAGGTGACAGCCGACTTCTATTGATCCCGTACTGATTTCTGCAACTAAGATCTGTTTACTTTTTGAGCTTCTAGTTAATTTTGATCAATCGGTAATGCTACAGAAGGATTAATTTCTAGTTTGTATGTTATTATTAATATACTTTTTTTTTAAGCAGGAAGAGGTGTTATAAAAATTGATATTGTGCAACACTGGGTCACAGGTTTTACTGTTTAATCGGAGGTGGAAGTTGAAAGACATCATTGCAAATATAAAAGCTATTTCCAATATTAATGGTTCTCTTATCGACTAAAAAGAATTAATAATTTTATGCATAATTCTTTTGCTGCTAATTTTGAGTGCATCACTCACTCTGAGGAGTCAGTGGAAGTTCTTTTAAGCTGCATTTTGTGGTTACTATAGGCGAGTTGGTAGTACGTATCTAATCCTTGGTCAGTGCTATAGTGTTGCTTGGTGTTGCATGGTGATGTCTTTTCAGCACCATGAGAATGACAAAGTTTTGGTCATTTGGAGCAAATTTTAAGGTGAGCATGACAGGCTCTTTGTAAACATAAGCATGGATGAAGAGAAGGTGGTGGATTTAACGTAAATACTCAGATGAGGTTATACAACTTGTGTTTTTGGAAGATATTGTGCATTGTTTCCCTAGCAGAAATAGCCCTGTAGATAAACATTAAATATAGACTCACATTGTCCAAAAAAGAGAATGTGTATCACTTAACATGGAAAGTGACACTTCATAAGGACCTTTTTCAAGTTGTAGTTCAATAAAAAGGGTAATCTGTGTAGGCATATTCTGCCCTTGCCCACGGTTCTGCAGTTCTGACAGGATCACGTTCCTGGTTTTACCTTCATGCTGTCCCAGGCTGAAATACTTCGTAGTTAATGCTCTGGGTTCTATAAATTCACCTGCCTGTCTTAGCAACTGAAGATCAGCATCAAATTGTATTGTGGTTGAATAATAGGGTTCTTCTGCACTCTTTACTGCTTTACTTCGTAATTTTCACTCTGCTACTGAGAGTACTGATTGACTCAAGGAAAAAAAAGTATAACTGTTCCAGTCTTTCAGGGGAGTAAGTTCAGGTAAAAATCCAGAACTCGCAAATGAAACCATCTAAGTAAAGACTAACTATTTCTGCGTATTTTCTGCATATACTGTTTGTATATATTTCTCATTCTGTACAACTCTTGTGGCTCATATGGGAAAGAATTGGTTTAGTGGTTAGGCAAGGTTTAGGCAAATCTAGAAAGAAAACTCTGCTCTAGAGCTAAAACTAGTGAGAAAATATTAAAACAATCATTTTTGTTTGTAAGAACTACGGCATGTCCTCGATGACAGCGAAGAAAGGTTTTGTGGAAGAAGGCACCAGAGAGACACCCGAGAGATAACTCGAGTAGCTGCGCTGCCATAATACCACTGTAAGCAAATCACAGTCGATTCTGGTTTGTGACACTGGAATTATACTTCCATTTGGTTTATCTATTCCTAAATAATAATGAAAATTCAGGGAAGTTCCTTCTCACTGTGAATTTACAGCATGGCAGAATCCAGTAGTGGTGGAGTCCTTTAAAGACCTGAGATGGTGATTTCGACAATAATGCTTTTTACTTGAAAGCGTGAGTGCTCTCTTGTTTGTTAATCACGCTTCCACGTAACGCATGCATAGAACAGATGACAGGAGTGTACGAATGAAGCCTTGCTTTGGTCACTCCAGGAGAAGTTTCTGAGCAAAGAACAGAGCCCGAGTGGTGCTGTCATCAGAAGTTCCTTGGGAGCAGAGTGACTCAGTTAAATTTGATTTTGCCTCTGGCCTCCAGTTCCTGGATCTACATGGCCTCTGTTACCATCATCAGTTACTCTTCCCTTGGTTCTCCCTTTGTTCTTCCATCGTCATCTTACATTACTCATTCTTCTCTTTTCAGTGCCTGAGGCTGACATTTTCATACCTTGGTGACAAGTTTCACTCCTAAATCTGTATTTATTCAGTTAACACGGACAGCAGTCCAATTTCAGATGCGTTAAGCATCCTGGAAAGGATATTTGTTTAAAAGTAGGAACAAATTTAGGAGCATACCTTTAGGGATCTTAGATTTAAATATACTTTCCTGTTATTATTTGCTGCAAGTATTGCTAGAGATCTAATACCAAACTAACCTGAAGATTCAGCTATCTTGTACATGTTGAGGGGAAAATGAGAATTATGGAAAATGACCTTTTCCTCAAGTAATATTGGTTATTGTGTGGATTTCTGTGCCAGCTGTTGGCTGGGATTTGATGAGCTGGCACTGCCACCTTTGTCAGGCAGCGCTTCCTGACCAGTCCTGAGCTGGGAGCTGTGGGTCCACTGCCCGGAACGGAGCCAGTTGTGTACCAACATTGCGTACCACAGTGCTGCGATACTGATTGTTTGTAGGATTTATACTTTCTTCTTGCTTCTTAGGTACTGAGTGCAGTTTTGTTACTAGCAGGGGAGAGGGGTTAGGATGTGGGGCAAAAAATTCCCAGAGAGCAGCAGCCAGGCTATACAGCTTGTTACAGGATGATGACAGCTTAAAAAAAAAAAAAAAAAAAAAAAAAAAAAAAAAA
>Ga0181612_125242_pt1 | contig 12203 bp, 9 predicted proteins | sample HoacroProtozoa21_FD_119630 | JGI IMG/M metagenome (GOLD analysis project Ga0181612, IMG submission 119630) | Hoatzin crop microbial communities from Cojedes, Venezuel. Combined Assembly of Gp0051906, Gp0051904, Gp0051908
AAGATGGCATCAGGTAACAGAAATGACTGCTATCTATCTTCCTTCCGTTTTGAACATATTTATAAAAAATAGAAAAAAGCAAGCAGTAGATTAATTATAACTGAAGCCTGAATGCATAACTGAATGTAATTCATTAAACTTCCAAGGTTATTGTGACTCTGCCCAAGGCCTTCCCTAGCATTGTGGACTCCCCTGATCTTCTTTGTAATTGACCTCAACACACCCATGAACCAGAGGAGGGGCTGTTGCCTCACTTTAATGAGTACTGAGACTAAAAGAGTAGGACCAGGTCATTTAAAATATGTAGATGTTTAAGGATAGGAGAAATCTTAACAGAGTTGCTACAAACCTGGCACTTCTGTTCACATGAAAGACAATGGCCTCAGACTTTAGGGAAGTGCCCAGCAGATCTACAAAACCTGAACTAGGCTGACCAATTTTAATTTCCAGATGTTTGAAGCGTGCTAACTTTGGCTTAGAACCAGTCACCAGTGAGATACTCTTGAACTATGTGGCTGATGGAAGGCATATGTCCTCCAATGAGAAGTTCTGCTACCATGAAATCACTTGAGATGACTTAAAATTTCTTCCTCCTGCTACACAAGGATCAGACAAATTTGGTGTGTTATCATAGAGTTTCCAAACTGCTCAGCTCTTGTTGTGACATAAACCTGGCCAGCTTTCTCATCCAGAGCTCACACCCACTGTGAAGGCTTTATAGGAGACTTCATCCAATCTATGAAAACAAGCCTGGATGTTGGAGTGCTGAGCTCTTTGGCACATCTGGCCATCAGCGACGAGGCGGTCTCAGCTGTCTTCTCGCTAATCCTCTGTTTTGGTTCTGTTACCCCCATGTTTAGCAAAGCACTGAGAGAGTTACTGTTTTCCTTATGTTTCTCCTGCTATGTTTCTCCTGCATTGCTTATTGCAAATTATAGCCTTAGATCAATCAGGAAACAATAAACTCTGGTCTGCAAGTTATGAGGTCAGGAAAGGTGATGTGACTGGTCTGTGCAAACTGCTGTGTAAATGGGAGATTGGATTATTGTGCCTTTCGTAACTCTCGTCTCTCAGTAGGGAAAAGAAATCTGCTTTATTTCACTAGCTTACTGCTTTGATGGTTTATGTCCCAAGGGCCTCTGTTCTAACTTTTCCTCAATCTTCTAAATCTTCAAAATATCACTTTATCTTTTTCCATCTATTTCACAGATCAAGTGGAGCTGAAATTATCGCTTCACCTTCTTTCATCCAACCAAATTCCATCACTGCTAAAACCCACTGACAGGTCTGACAAGGCAGGTAAGCGATGAACAGGACATTGATTGAGCTGTAAAGCAAACAAAGTACATTGCCTCCTTCTCATACGAGTAAAGCTTTCTCATCTGTCATGGGCTGAAGACTTAAGAAATTTAATTGGTTTTGAATAAAATGAGAAAGTCATTGCCAAATTCAGCCTGAACTTACCCACACTCATAGGGCATTTTGCACACACATTGCGACTGATGCACTTTCTCCCATGGCTGACATTTAGGCTCTGTCACTTCTGGTTTCACACTGGGCACTGAAGTAGAAGAACACAGACAGTGCTATTAAGGGTCAGAAAAACAAGGGCTGTTAAAGGTCTGCCTTGAAATTATCCTATCAGTTGACCTTAAAAGCACTGAATTATACAACCAGGACATAAAGCCACATCCTGTACGTTCATTAAAAGTATGGAAGAAATCAACACTATTAAAAAGATACGACACACTTTGCAAAGTTCAGTATTTTATCCATGGGTCATGAGTCAGATGGAAGGAGACAGGTCATTTCTGCAGCAGCTATTTGTTTCTGCTAACCTTGGCAGTGCTGAATCATAGCTTGCAACCGCTTTATCATTAGGTTTCAGAGTTACTGGCTCCACTATTGTCACTACAAAAGCTAAGGCTCCAAATTCTTATGTAGAAATATCAACCTGAGTATCTTTATGTGCTGATGGTAATGAAAATTACAAGTTCCATCCTTAGCCCTCAGTCTGCACTATCTTTAAAAATAAAAGCAATTGTGATTCTTGGGGAATTTTCATGATTGCACATGTACTGTTCTTTGAGTTTGGAGTTGTTTTCCAAGCTCGAAAATTAAATAGGCCTTTGCTAAACATTCCTCTGGAGATTTCTGTAGCAAGTAACGCCAAGCATTTGCTGAATCTGTATGGACATACTTTCTCAAGAAAGCTTTGTCCTGATACATCTTTTACATTATGTGTCTGTATTTTTCTACTTTAACATGAAAATCCCTGAATATTGCTGCCTTTAAAAGAAAACCAAAAATCTCTCTTGTGGATTGAGACTTGCCAAGCAAGTTAGAGAGGCAGAAATTGCCAGAGAAGAAAAAAAATAGAGTTGCAGTGCAAAACAGACAGTAGGCATAACCCTGCCTTCCTGCAGAGGGGAAATTTCCACCAAAAAATCACTGCATTGTCTCCATCCATGGTTATATAGTTGGTTATATAGGTGACTGTTACCGACACTATTGTTGATTAAATACTCTCATCTAAATGTCTGTGTGCCACTGTGTCTGTGTATGCATATCTTCTTAATTCCACCCTTCTTATCTCGTATTTTTGTATTTTTAACTGTTATTCTAATTGATATTCTAATCTAATCTAATATTGTAATTCTAATCTAATTGTTGTCCCTTTTTTGTTTTTTAACTTTTGTACTAATGTAATGCTCCCATACAGCCAGGCACAAGTTGTTTCTAAAGATGAAAGCATTTAAAACTGTTATTATTACTGGAATGTGAATATCTGATGTAATAAAAAAACAATGAAAATACTCACTAAAGCTAAGCCTAAGGAGAAATTCGCAATTGTACTTCAGCACTGGTACTTTAGCACTTTCACATCAGTGAGCTCTTTATGTACAGCTATGTGATTCCGTCTGAAATCCTTATGTTTTCTGTGCAAGTGGATATGACACAGTGGCAGACAACTTACACTGGGAATGTCACAGGACCTTAGATCTTAGATTAGAGACCTAATCTCACTTTGACCTTTTGAGGTCTAAGCCTGACTGTCACCTGCCTCTTCCCTGAGGTCAGGCAACCTCAGGCAGCTGTTGGCTGATGAGGACAGACATGAAATGCAGGAGACACGCCTAGTCTTCTACAGCAGTGGCTGTTGTCCCCATGCAAAGGTCTCCTCAGGGATATGAGAACATCTGAGACCTCCAGTGAGGATGTGACTGGCCTGAAGCAGCAAGCTGCTTGGATGTCTGTATGTCACTGACCAGCATTGTAGGAGTGCACAAGAGAAAGCCTTGTCTGCCTTCTACAGCTGGAAAAGATGACTTAGACAGACCTGCTGTACCCTGTACCTGTTTCCCTCTCCATCAGTGCCTGCCAGTACCAAACCGGAGTTTAAAGAGCTGTTACCATGAAACTGAAGCAGCTTGCTTCCAGTTCCTGGAGATTTACTCCATATCAGCTGTGTGACTATCAGATGAGCAAAAGGAGTCATCCACCCCTGTCCTCTCTGCCATGAGAGGCTGTGATGCACTGAACAGTTTCCAGATAGAAAAGCTATACCTCTAAAGTGCAGCTCACACGGTGGTGGTGTTACACAACATGGGTGGAAACTGAAGCATATTTGGGTGGCAGAATAGGCAGCATACATCCCAGGCAATCTCTTAAAATACTGTCAGTGACAATACCTGATAGCAATAGGGGAGTGGGAAGCAAAAAGATGTAAGGAAACCCCTGAAGAAATGTCTTGAGCCATCTTGTTTGAACTGCTCACAGAAAACAAGCTCATGTTTTCTGTGCTTCCTGCTGGTGATACAAATATGGCCTCTCTCACTATACCAGCCATAGCTCTGTCTATACCTTATCTACATCAGCCATAGTCTGTCCAGGAAAGAAACTCCTGCATTGCATTTGGAGGACTGCAATGACTTACCCGGTCTCTTGCACTGGATAGTCTTCATGTCAGGGGACCACTTGAGACTAGGCTCACACAAAATGGAGCTTGCCCCTTCTAAGTGCATGCCGTGTGGACAGGACAGAGTTATTCTCTCACCGATCTCATACACAGGTTTCCATGGCTCTCCTTGCAAACCCCCCTCCAGGACGGGCAGGAGACAAGCAGTTTCTAAGGATTGAAACATTTGAGACAGCCACAGTGAATCAGTGGATTGCAGAAAGCAGTCAAATGTTTTATCTTCTCTTAAATTTCTTATGAAATTGAATGGTAAGATTAGCTGATTTTCCTGTAGAAACATATGAATCATGTTAGCATAGGATATTAACTCATCATGCCAGCCAAGTGTGCAATACCAAGCACAGAGTGAAAAATATCTTCTCCTACTGCCTGCAGGTCCAGCCCTAGCTTGAAGAGGGCTTTTCTGTTCTTAGGAACCATGCTTCTGTTGAAGGTTCATATTAGAGAGTAACGTCTTAGTAGATAGCAGTCACACCTACAGGGTCCGCGGAGACCATGTACTGATACACAAACAGACAAGGTGAACTAGCATTTGTGGGCAGTCAGTCCTGTTTGGAAGGAGGAAAAGATGGCATTGAACTACAGGTCTGAAAATTCCCAGGTCTATCTGATCACACTCAAAGTTGACTCACAAACCAAATGTGCAGGGAAAAAAAGAAACCCTAAGGGTTATTGACTGGGTTAGAGGAAAAGAGTGAAGTGGGGAGATCAGCCAAGATGTAAAGCAATCTTGAAGTTGTGTTCTTATGATAAGGTTGTTATTTGAGAACTTTGTCAATATTCTGCCTACTAGACTTCTTCCTCAGTCTGCTTTCGACATAGACTCACCCCCATAGTTTCCAGATACAGCCACAGGACTGAATTAAGCAACAACGTTTGTTTCCACAGGAAGTAATTCCTGGACTGGAATTTAGTCTCCCTCACTTTCAGCCTTCATAAAACCAGACTTTCTGGGCATGTTTCTATTTCAGTGTTAACAATACCTGGATTGAAAATAAAAGTCAATTTATACCTGATTACGTCTAGGGAAATGGGAAATGCAGGTGTGTATTTTTCCTCCGTTGTTGTTGGCAAGCAGATGTTCAGAGATGTTTCACAGGAATTCAGGAACGGAGTTGTATTTCAAAACAAGAATCAGTTAGACATACCCTGGCAATATCTTTCTCCAACTTGCCACTGTAAATTACTGCCACACTTAGCAACAGGATCACCAACAAGAGAATATCCATGTCTGCAAGCATAAACAACGCTTTTCCCAACAGGGTGTGAGTTTTCAGCATTCTGAAAGAAAGGGAACAGCTGAAATTTTGGATATACAATCTAAGAACCACCAGAGTATTGAACTCCCTTTAATTTGGGATGCAGTAGCTGAGGACAGTGAGAAGTATTAATGTCACTGATGAGAGTGTCTGGAATACCGGGACCAATTCTGATGATCAGTAGTCAGTAAACGGGATCAAAATGACGATGATGATGAAAATAACTTGGTAGAATACAGAACATTCAGGCTATCTTAACTTAGCAATGGGAGGGTTAGAGTTGAAGGTACACTGTGACAGCGGTCTGGCAGTGGTATGTCAGTGATGGAAAAGCACTCTCCTGGCAGTATCTACACTGACTGCAAATGTGGCTGTTCTTAGGCAATAGAGGGGGAACATAAGCTCTTGAAGAGCCTCCAGGGGGATCACTGGAGAGTGTACGGCTTTGCTAATTGCTAGGATGGCATGTTATCAGCTTACTAAAGGTTAGTCCGATAGGGTCACTTAGAAGACCCGGGCTTGAGGACAGAGGTCTTTTCTCATTTTACATCCCACTCCATTCTGAGAATACATTGAGACTACTCCATAAATTGCAGGGTTTTACCTTTAGTTTGTGAACCAAAAATATCGATATGGGAGACAACTATTGATTAATAAAAAAAAAAAATCACTGGCAAAAGAGGGAGCACAAAACTTTGGATCTTGCCTCAGGTTGCAGTTGTGCAGTACAACTCATGAATTTTGAACTAATCCTTTTATCTATTTATAGAGCAAAAAGACTCTAGACAGGCTCATAACATAGTGAAGGCATAATCCACTCCTCCAAGGGAGCAATTTAGTCTCCCTTGTTAAATAGGCCAAAGTTGCCATCAGCCATATATCTTGACAGATCATAGTTTCATGAAGGATCAAGGAAGTGCAATGGTAAGTTACAGGGTGTAGAGTGATGATTCCTAAAATCTGTTTACAATTTTGCTATAGACTTAATGAATGACCTTGGACAGTTTACTTTCTGTGCTGTTTTCTGTCTAGTTTCCTGTGCTTTAATATGCAATTCATGTGGCACAGAAAATTTTGAATAGATGTATAGGGTTAAGGACAAGTAGATTACTTTTCTCTGTAGGTAGAGAGTCCAGAAAAGCAAAGCTTTTATTCTGGTTTTGGGATTACGGCTTTTTTGGTTTTCTTTTACTTTAGTAAGAAGTCTTGTCTAATGTCATGCAAACTTCAGTCCGGGAGTAATGCTGAGAGAGCTGCTATGCAGCAGCTCTGATACTAAGGTTCTCAAGAGAAAAATAAATTTGCAAGTGAATATCTGTATTAACTGTAATAGAGACACTGCAGGTAGGAATAGGACAGATAATAGATTACTAGAATAACTTACTTGAACAAATCCATTTTCCAGGAGAGGAGGAGGTGAACAGAATTTTGTAGGAGTTATGGATAAATCAAAACAGTGTGGTTCAATTGAGCTACAAAGCAAACAAATGTACAATTTAGTTTGAATTTAGTTTCCTTTCCTTTCAAAATTCTACACTTCTTAATAAAGCCCATTTTCAAGACTATTATGCATCCCATTTACATCCAAATTATATCTAAATTAGGCACTGCCAGTCTATCTGAGAGGGCGCTACATAGAATGGTGTCAAGTTTACTGGCTTTTACACCATTTTCTATTCTTACCTTGTATCAGATTCACAGCTTCTGAATTTTGTTTTGTTTCATCTTAAATATGAAAGCCCAGTAAGTGATATTCTCACTGAATTCAGTAGCTTCTGCACCCTTCCGAAATAAATTCTTAAATCTATCCAGAGAAGCTGTGGCTGCCCCCTGCCTGGAAGTGTTCAAGGCCAGGTTGGATGGAGCTCTGAGCAACCTGGCCTAGTGGAAGACATCTCTGCTCATGGCAGGGGGGTTGGAATTAGATGATCTTTAAGGTCTCTTCCAACCCTCACCATTCTATGATTCTATCTTCCCATAGTTGTGCTCCAAATGGATTTTTTTTTCTGCTTACCGAAAATGCTGCAACTCTTCATCTTCGCATGGTCTGCTTTCATGCTGCTCTCCTATGCAGGCCTTTCCACCACCATGTGGGGAAGGGTTGTTGCAGGTTCTGCTCCTGGATTTCCTTCCCCCTGAACAAGGACTCCAGGAAGACCAGCAGCTCCAGTGTCCATCAACAACACCTATGTAATATTTGGGAATATTTCACATTAAACCCCTTTGTAGGCTTTTCGTCCTTTAAGAAAAAAAAATACAAACCACCTGTCCTGTTCAAATCTAGTGATGATCCAAACCATGACCTTACAAAGAATTCCAGATTGCAACAATCTAATCTTACCCAAACTCATCTTTTACATAAATATAATTCCATGCAGTCTGTAAATTAGCTATTTTCATATACTTTTAGACTCTGACATCAGATATAAATAATTACAGATTTAAAGAGCAAACATTTTTAAAGTTATTTCTACTCATTTATTTAGTTTATTTATAGAAAGTTACATTTTGAGTGGTTAGTATTGTCCACTCCACAATAATGATAAAAACAGTTCTTTGTTAAGTACTGTTTGGACATGTTAAGCAAAGACTTGGGCTCAGTGTGACCCTCCCCATGCTGTATGTCTGCAGTGATATCTGACCCATGCATACACTCATTCAGGTTGTGCAGTGGGACAAGCAGACCCTAGAAGCAGGAGATCAGACTTTGCCACTTCTAAACTCTCACAAGTTTAAAGAGTGCTGACCTGGCTGATCTTGCACGAGAGTTCCCAGCTCACAAGCTGCTCCAAAGGTGTAAGGCTTGCAGTAACACACGCACTGAGTTCCTTCCACAGCTGCCTCACCATCATTCTGGCAAGGCTGACACTTGCAGGGATCATTTTCAGCCATATACTCTTCAATGGCTTGCTTTAGGTAATGTTTTTTGACTGAGGAGCAGGGCACTTCTTTTACCAGCTCATATAACGGTGTTAACTACACACAGTACAGAAACATTTATATTAACTAGTTATAGTCTGGATATAAGAGTTTATGAGCACATTTTGTCACGTTAAATTATTTGTGATGTATGCTCCTGCACATGGGAGCTGACAGATGTTCTAATTTGCTAGCTAGCTAAAATCTTCTGTTAGTATTTAATGTTAGCCTTTTTCTGGAAAGTCAGGTCTTCTTAACAGCATCCCTTTAAAGCTAGTGGTAGATCAGTCATGTTTAAACATATCTGAGCTATGACATTACAATTGAGACAAAAGTGTAACACAGACCACCAAAGTACAGTAACTCAAATTCTCACCCAGGTATTTCCAGCCTAAAAAACTGGACATTTAAATAACCCATGATGGTATTTCATTGAGAAGTGATTGAAGGTAATAATAAGTGAAAACATTTTGCATTTCTATTGCCTATTTTATGATATTCTCTGCTTTTACATTTAATTTAAAACTTCCTGACAGAAATCTTTTGGGTTTATGTAATTCTTCAGTATGTGGACAGTTCCCAAAAGGACTCAGACAAGGTAGCAGTGAATACAGTCATGACCAATTTAGAAATGTCTGGCTTCTGGAAGCTCGAGTTTTGCCAAACTTATGGATACAGACAGGAGGAGAGATAAAAGGGATACACAGAAGCTGGCCAGTTTAGTGGAAGCCACACAGACCTGACAATATGCATTTCAGGAAAGAGGTTATCTGAAATCCAGTCTTTCTCTACTGCTAGTGTGACCCTCTCTTCCTAAGCAGAACTCCACTAAAGTCACTGAAGATTGTAGGTATCAACCTGCCAAAGGACCTAGATTCATGATGGAGCTGATTGTGTTAGCTGCATGGCATTTTCTTCCCGTGAATTTTTTCTCTTTTATAAAGTGATCTGAAAACAAAATGATTGCAGACTACAGCCTGATTAATCACCTGCTATAGTTAATCATTTCTCCCCTTGAGGTGATCCCATCTGCTCATTCCTGCTTCAGGAAAATAGCCTTACCTTTTGTTTAATTACTCTGGGATAGTCTGTCACTGATCTGGCCCAGAAGGAGTATCTCTGACTGTTCCCAGCAGGATTATTCAGCTCTAGATAACTAAGGCCAGCAACAGCACCTGGGCTTCCTCCTTCTATGTAGGGGTCTCCTTTAATCTTATTACCGCTGCTTCCTGCAGATACCGGGTGGGAAATACAGAAAATACCAGCATTGATATATTTACAAATGGAAATAGAAACAATACATGCAAAAGCTATACTAGCAAGCACTGAAAGGACTCAATAGTGAAAATCAACCACATGTGCCTGGATCAAGACTTCCTACATGGATAACATGTAAGAAGTATCTGGTTTTGCAGGTGTTTTGTCAGCCCTGACTCAGGATGTCCAGAAAAGCACTATTTACTGGGAAAGCATTAGCAATGATTGATGGATGCTGGAGAGCCTTTTAAAAGAGGCACTTGTTGTCTGTGTTCAGTGTGTTAAGATAGAGTTCAACAAAGCTATCAATACCCGCTCCTCGTTTTGACAGATATTTAGGAGGAGATGAAAGCTGGAGACATGGCAACTGTACAAGTCACTGTTGAACATTTACCTGAAGCAGTCTGTAGCAGTTCATCCAGTTTGGAGCACTTTACTTTCTTCTTTTTCACAATGAATGCATTCCAGCCTGATGTGGTGCACTCGTACATGTCTCTTATGCTCATACCTGTAGACAACCGATCTATTAACAATACTGTACACAGAAATTAATTTCCAAGTTTCCTATTGACTTGAGATGTGTTTTAGAAAGAAAATAACCATGAACAATTACACCTAACTTAGAAGGCAACTAACTAGCACATCCTGTGGGAATTTCCACGTGTTGCTAAAGCCCATGGGTGGAGGCTGAGAGGTGGGAGGTGCATCTGGAAAAACTGTTTCCCTCATCTCTTTTCTCCACAATCACTAATCCTACAGCACCACTCCCCACCAAGTACCATTATATGTGTCACTCTGGTCTTTGCCCTGTTTGTAATTTATTCTCCTTTATATAGTTTTACCCAACCTTCACCTCCAAGTAACTTTTACGCTTTAACATTATTTGAGATTTACATTGGCAGTAGAATTCAAGTTTAGCCTGATGAAGTCCTGAACCAACTAGCAAATCTTTGCTACCCTGAGCACTCCAGGGCACAGATGTGGATCTAGAACTAAATGTTGTGGTTTGAGCACTTTTTCTAACCTCTTTGTTTTCCCTGTGAAGACAATGTAGTGACTAGCAGAAGTCTCTTCTTTGATTTTAGATATTAGCTGGGAGAACATACGAAGAAATTTTTATTCTTGTTTATTCACTTTGTTTCTTGTAGCAAATATTCTAGCACTCTACCTTCTGCTTTCATTTTGTCAGTATCCATATAAAAAATAACTTTATAATGTCCTCCTAGAGATCCAGAGTGTAAGAAATGAGTCCCAAAATGTTCGATAAGTCTTCGGTAGATGTTGTACTCATAGATGACTGGAAGGTTGGCCAGTTCCTTCCAGAAAGGCTCCGCAAGAGTGAGAAAGTCTGGGTGGTTGTTAATAAACTGAGCAACTTCCACACTGTTCTCAACAACCATCAGCTGCTTACTCTGGGGGAAAGAAAAGATGTCAGTCACGATCTGTGTCACTATCAGGGTGGTTCCTACTAACCAGATGACATGCATGTTATATTGGCTACTAACCAACAGCTTTACAGAGCTCTTAGATATGACTAATCAACTCTGTGAATGCAAAAAGAATATCCTGAAGACAGGAAATATCTTTTGGACCTCTATTTGTAATTGCTATATCATCTTTTTTTCCTCCTGTGTACCTCAAAGCTAGCATAAGGACAAATAAGAAAGGAAAATAGCACTCTTCAAAGCTAAGGGTGGTTTCCAACACCAGAAGCCCAGCAGTAGCAGGATAACAAGCCTTGTCTGAAGCAAATCAGAGGCACTAGAGAGGTCTTCTTTGAACACTGTTTTGTCTAGAGGAGCCTTTCTTTGTCAGGGGGTCTGGCCATTTTGAGGATGCTGCTGAATTATAGAATCCTGTATGCCTATACAATAATGGTCACCTCAGTCTCTCAAAGTTTCTTTTGAACTTTGTTATGCTAAGTGTCAAAGTACATCACTGTTCGTGTAGTACAATGAGCTTGTCCTCTGTCAGCTTGGGTGCCATCAAATGTATAAATTTGTTAGTTGATTTTATTTGCTGTAAGGTAGAGGTTACCCTTCATAACTGAGAGTTACTCTCAAATTATTTATCTAATGCTCCTTTTTAAATAAGTCAAAGGCGTAAGCACTGTGACCTGGCTGTTCAAGACACCAGATATCTCTCTTAATGGAGTTCTATTAGTGGAAAATGTATTAGAAAATAAACTAGCTTTAATCACAGAATTATTCTGAATTTTTTTTGTTTCAAGATACTGACAGAATAGAAAAAAAAGTGTGCAGTAAATCATCAGAAGGAAATGGAAAAAATTCATCAATTATGAGAAGAAAATACTTTTCTTCCTCAGATAGGGAGGAAAACAGCTAGTAAATAAATAAATAACTAATAAAGAGGTAAAACAGAGAAAGTAAAAACAGCAGGCAACCCTTCTTAACTGATAGCCAAAACCGTGATCTCTTTGTAAAGGTTTTATGGGATTTTTTTCTGTTACGCACTTTGTGCCAAAATATCTGAATAAAATAAATATTTGCATCTAACTATAAAAGTACATGAAAAAAATGATGAAAATGTTTATGCAAAATACCAAGCCATGGTAATAATTTATACATACCTTTTGGCTGTGTTGCAGAATTTTATTCTGTGAATAACTGTGTCCACTGTTTGATTTTTCATATCTCTCTGTGTGTTTCATATAGGACCAGCTGCTGTTGAAAAACTCATAACTGAAATCATTCTGAATTTTAACCTAAAAGAAGAAAGATAGAATCCTCTATAAAGAGCTTCATGAAGGATATTGAAAATGATCTTAT
>Ga0181612_155276_pt1 | contig 12203 bp, 3 predicted proteins | sample HoacroProtozoa21_FD_119630 | JGI IMG/M metagenome (GOLD analysis project Ga0181612, IMG submission 119630) | Hoatzin crop microbial communities from Cojedes, Venezuel. Combined Assembly of Gp0051906, Gp0051904, Gp0051908
ACACCAGGTCTTTCTCACAAAGGAACACAAGAACACAGACAGGTTGCAGCCCTTTTGAATTGCAATGCTCTGCACTTGATCCATGTCAGAGTCATCAAAGAAATCAATTCTCACCAATCAAATGAGTTACAACAAAATATAACTACTTAACTAGACATGTGGACAGAGTAGTAGTTCTGGCTAATATAGTATATATAAAACAACTAAACTGGGCCAAGAGTTCTCTTCCTTTTTGCAGATGGGTCAAGTAACCTCAGAATGAGTAGTACTGCACCCCTTAACAGACATGGAATGTCTGTATGCCAACAAGAAGAGATTCAAATTTTAGTACTGAAAATACATGGAGTTCCTCACAGGAGGAATTATTTATTGTATATGCAATGTTCGGAGTTCTCAGCAACATAATGTGTGTTTAGAAATAGTTCTTATTAATTGCAAAGGAATTTTAAAATCGCATTTATAATTATAAATACATTTCCAAAATGCAAAAATACCTCATCAGTTATCAGCAAAAATATGTATACTTTGTACCTTTTTCCCTTGTATCTATTCCTTCTCTCGCTACATGACTCACAAGCTTTTTTAAAACAATAGCTCTGCAACATGCCTCAGAATTGGTTCCAGATCTTTTAAAATAATTGCTATCTCAGATATAACTAAAAAGTAAAATTTAGCTAGCATATACATTATTCTTTTATGCAATATTATCTCTATTATTTGATCATGTAAAATATCTGTAAGAAAAATGATTATTTTAACCATAAAAAATGAATTTCACGTTGTCAAAGCATACAGAACTGAAAAAAAAATCACCTCTCATTGATACTGATGTAAGTACAGATTAACCATCTTTGCTTTAGGTTAGAACGTAACTTATCCCAAATTTTTCACTTGTTTGAAATAAGTGAATAATATTCAAGTAATTGTATCTGAATATGAAATTACTGGGTAAATAGTATAACTTACATTAGTAGAAACATAATTAAAAGCAAATACTTAAGACAAATATTTTTTTACTACACACAAATCAAAACAGACATCTTCACCTTGTTGGGCAGAACAGTCTGGAAGAATGATTACAAAACACTACATGACAAAGTAAAGTTCCTGAGGTTGAACTCTCTGGAAAGCGCTAAGGATTTTTTTGTTTGGTTGGTTTTTCCTCATCTTTCTCTCAGATACAGCATTAGGGTAGCTGCAGGAGTTGTATCTGGAGACAACAGGATTCTGGGGACAAAGGACCATACGTGGCCATCTTCCATATTTCCAGACATGGGTATAAGACAAGTATAAGAGGAAAATACATTATTTATAGATACAGGTATATATGGGGAAAAAAAAAGTTGTGTTTATGTCATGTTTACCACAAATATTTTTTCATTGTGCCCACCAAAAATAAGATAATTTTAAACTGGTCATACTGAACATGGCTAATATGCTTCTTCACAACTAAAAATTACTTCTGTTGCCAAGAATCACACTGGCATACAGGAAATCCTCAAGAAGTATATTATTCTTGTCCAACATGTTTACATGAACTAAATTTATAGTATACCTGCAGTGATGGAAGAAGCCAAAGAATTACTGCTGCTAGCTATTTTTAATACAATGTAGTTAGCAGATAACTGTGTTTGCCTTAATGTTAACTAATGCCCCTCCTACTGTGCTTTAAAAGGAAGTGGATCAGCAGGAAACATTTAATTTACAGCAGCTTCTTGCTGTTTATGTGAAAATCAGCTATCAGAATACCAAATGGTTATTTTATGTATGATTTATTTCTTCCTAATTGATAAAAATTCCTCTTTTAGAAGGAAACTTACATACCAAGTAACAGGGAGAAATATTTTAAAAATACATGAAATGTCAAAAGTTCACTTTTTTGCATTTATTGCAGCCTATACTCAGGCTGTTTGAGAGTATTAAGAATATTTATGAAACTGTGTCCCTCAAAGCTGTAGCCAAGGAAACATATTTGTACACAACTATTATATATCATAGAACTTAATACTATTAATCACTTTCAATGTAATTACTGAGAGTGCTCAGCAAGAAATCTGAAAAGCAAAAGGGGAAGGATTTTTGAATTCTGCTTTTATTATTTTAGGATGCTTTGTCTTGTTTTCTTGTGGGGGACCTGACTTCATTTTCTTTTTGTCTGACTGACTGCAGTCCATATACTCATAAATGCCACCTGTGGATATGCTTACACAAAATTCTAGACAGTATTTTCAAGGGCTTTTCAAACTGGACCACAGCTAGCCAGTTTAGAATGCCAGACAAGAAAACAGACACCCCCCCCATCCAATGGCTGCCATTTAGCCTCTAGTATATTGACAGTATTACACTACAGTGTTACTTCCCTTAGTCTTGTTTTCTTACATTTCTACTTACTGTAATTCACAATCACTTCATAGGTTTATCTAAAAAGGTTTCTGGCCTCAAAAATACATGCTCTAAAACTGTTTGTGAAGTCTAGCAGTTTTAGTTTTTAGTGTTTTTGAGAGTGGAGTTTGGTCAAGCAGCTGTTTTAATTTCCTGTTTCTGCCTGTCAACTACTTCCCTGGAAAGCACAAGCATATCTAGTGAAAACAAAACTGGCCAAAGAAAATGATACAAGAGATTGAAAAGGTTTACACATAAACAGCTGGAACCCCACTTGGAATCACTGTGACAAAACAACTTGTGAATACTTCCTCTTGTCAAAATAGAGGGGAAAAAACACTTACTGATACTGAAATTACTTCTCTGATTATTATTTATTTCAAAAACGCTTTTATAATAAACAGTATAGATGAGGTTGAGGTTTCCTAAGTTTCACTTCTTTGATCTTCTACATATGGAACATAGAGAACTATGTCTCTAGTCAAGATAAATGCAAAGCAAATCCAGCTTCTCCTCCCTCAACCCTGCCCCTGTTTTTCCGCTCTCATCTTTTCCAAATGCTCTTTGGCTCAAATCAAGATGAGTTTGGCTAGGAACTATAGCATGACCATTTCAACCTCAATTTTTCAACAGACTTTGATTAAAAACTCTGTAAATTCATAGCTCTTACTGAGTGGGGTCTTTTCACTCCACACAGTTTATAAACAAATTAACTGATCATCTAAGATAAAATCTGTGGCATAGCAATAATACAGAACATAGCCCTCTACTACGGAAGACCCCGAATCACATGATTTAGTTATATGTCAAGTTGGTTCAACTGGTTTTAAACTGAAGCTAGGTCTGCAGAACTATCTCAAGTAAACAATCTGAGACAAAATTAAATGTTGTAATCTTTCATTACACAATGCTTATTAAGATGGTAAGATGGGCCAGTATACTAGCAAGTCATCCTCACTGAAATACACTAAAAGCACACTTGCATCCACATGAACAACAGATATGTAATGACTAACTGAAGAATGCAGAAATATCTTAGTAAATCATTCTGTATGTTAGTCATGATGTTACCAAGTAGTGATGAGTTATTAGTTTGTACAGTTTATTAGATTTCATAAAAGCATTTTTAAAAGCCTACTCCTAAACTTTCTCTTTTATCCAAGTCCATATCTATTTTCACAAGTTTGTTCTTCCTAAGAGAGTAAAAATAAATTCTGGTATTTCAGTGACAATTAGCTGCAACACTTTATTTCTATTATATATTAATAAATTTGGCTTCAATCTACATTTAAATTTATAAATATAGAAGTTTTTCCAATTCAAAAGTAAATGAGATGCTACACCAAGCATGTATATGTAAAAAGTCAAGATTTGAGAATTTTGCTAGCACAGTTAAGACCCTAGCCTTGATACATTGGCTGAAACATTGAGGGGGAGGGGGTTGTCTATAAATACCAAAAAGGGAAACTAAAGAAAACCACGTTAATGTACTGCCGACCAAAAGATTAGACTTATTGCCAAAGGAAACAAAACCTATTTAATATAATAAACTGCTCTCCATCACCAGTTTTCCTTAGAAATGCTTATTAAAATTTCATTATAAGGAAAGTAAACTTTGGTCATTTGGTTAAGACAGTCTAGTGATGTGGGTCTCGCCTCTGACTGTCACTGACCTGTTCTGAAATATTGGGTGACATGTTTCATTTCTTTGACTCTCCATCTTCCTTCTGATTATCTGTCAGCTCTATTTCTACACATTTTGAAATATTTGGAAGGGGTTACCTTTCACTGTATTTCTACAGTGTCCCATGGAGTAGGCTTTTTGATGCACTTAATACATGCAACAAAAATTTACTATTATTTATTAAGATTTTCTAAATTAGTATACACTAATGAAAACCAGGTAAATTTATTGTGGAATTTCCAATACATGGTAGATAAGTAATCATTAAAAAATATTAACAGCTCACAACCAGTTCAGAAGCACAAATCATCCAAACAATAAATAGCTTTCTTTTCAAGTGCTGCTTGTGCTAACACTTAAACCCGAAAGCTACTTCTTGATTTGTCAGCCAGCGCATGAAGACAGCTTAAGGAGTTCCTACCCACATCAAAACTTCAACGAATCTGCATAGCTAAGATTTGTCTTTGTAACTGTTTCTGGGACCATAACATAAGCCCTGTGAATAATTCAGTGTAAACAAATAAAAACCTGTGGTCTTTGACTTTTACTTGTATTCACATAAATATTATATGTAGTTCTCAGAAAGTCTTTGTTTCAGGAAAACTTATAATTTAATTGTGTCTCATCCCTTTTCTTATATATCAGACAGTAATGTTCCTTTTCCTTCCTCAAGCCTTTCTCTCTCATTCTCCAAGTCTCATGAATTTCAGATCCTTGTCAAAAATGGCTTTGGGCGTTTGTAGTCACTCACAAGAAAAAATCAGTAGTCACCCATACTTGTTTCTCAAATGCCTAGAACAACAAGAAGTCCTGGAGCTGTTGCTTAGAAATGTGATCAAATGAAAATGCATTACTGTTCTCCAAGTCTGTTTATAGCAAGTCTTCAGTCACACCAATGTTACCGGTTATAACAATAATTATTGGTTTTCCTCTTTATAATACTATTAATTATATGGTTAGAAGATTGTGAATTATCTCTCACTGTTATTTATCTGACACTCTGTACTCTCAGTCCTCCAACATTGTTTGATTATGTTCTATTGTGAGCATAGCCTATCTGCAAACCTCTTAGTTACCAGTAATAACATATTCATCAACCTCAGCTTTTGTGTTCACATGTAGCTTGTAGAAATAGCAATTAAAAAGTTTTCAAAGTGTAAATTTAACTTAAGGTGATACTAATTTTATGCCATTTTAACATTTTTTTCACATCAGATTTGACCTCTTTGTAAGTTCCAGCAAAGAAGGACTAACTGCCTAAACAGTAGTATGTAAAGTCCTGTACTTCTGTTAATAAGTGATTTTTATAAAATGAAGCTGTACAAAGAACAAGCATTGTTAATTAAGAGCAGCAGAAACTGCAACGGTAAATTCCATATTTGTGTTGAGGTTTGTTCTAATAAATTGTGTATTTTTTAACAAGAAAGCTTATCTAAGAAGTATGACACCAGTATGCCAATTACTTTTAAAACATCTCTACTGAGAATATACTTCAGATCAATAAACATGATGCTTTAGTCCTAGCTGCCTGTAGATTTTCCCCAAGTTTTTTCTATAGGGTAAAAAGGTGCACTAAAAACCTGCTGAAGCAATATCCTACTATTTAGCAAGTTCAACATTTAAAAATAGAATGGATAGTACCTCTGTATCCTCTAGTGGATCATTGTAAAACCCAGCAATTTGGCATGATTTAACATGACACATAAAAACTGCTGTGAATGGAATAGCAACAATATCGCAACTTTAAAAGAATATTATATAATGTAAATTATACAGAAGACCTCACTTACATTATCTTCAGCATTAAAATCAGTTTCTTTCTTATAGCTCTTTCCAGTGCAACTTGAAAAATGAAGCTTTCCAAATCTCCTGTTTAATGACTAAAATAATGCAGTATTCATCCCGGACATCTGCTCTAATTAACAAATCCAGATGAACTTTGTACTTTATGCTTCAAATTTTGCCATTACAGAATGAAATTATGTAAAGGTATACTATTATGTTTATCCTCACCACATTTCTCAAGTAAGTGCTTCCTAAACCCCATTTATGTTCAAATAAATGATCACAAGTATTCTGGACCAAAAATACTCCAGATAAATTATACCACAGAATTCCAGGCAAAGATTAAGTACCATAGTGCCCAATGATGCTTTCATTACTTCATTATTTGGAAGGCAAAGGTGTGCTTCTCCAGTAAGATTCTGTAAAATATTTTTTATGTTCTTGAACCAGGTGTCAAGCAAAAATAAGTATAAATGAACACCTAAGAGTATTGTACTCTCTTCATGCAGTTCTATAAGAAATAGTTCATTTCCTGTCCTTAGACCCTCAAGATTTTTGATCAGATTCATGACATTGCATCAGTTTCAACTTTCTGCTAGTGACATTGTCAATTCATTTGTCTCAAAAAAGAGCACTAATTAAACAATTTTGGTACTAAAAGTGTACTGGATGACAGTCCATTAACCCATCTGTCAAAGACTGTTCATCCATTTTTAATTCTCTCATCTAGGTTAAGATTTCTCTTAAAAGGTCACAGTTAATTCAGTCCTCTAACCTTTATGTTTTGCACAATGGCAAGGAATGTTACCACAATAATCAGTAGTTCTGTGCTTTTAAAGTGAAAATGTTCCTAAATTAAAACCCCTATGTTTATCTCTCCATTCACGCTTCTTTTTTCCTCCAGTAATGACAACTTTTAAATTCTTTCCTATTCCCTATAATAGTTAATTATTCACTAATGAAGTCTGGAGAGATACGGAAGGTTAAATAATTTTCCTTTTTTATGTTGAATAATAAGTATAAAGCATAGAACTTCTAAATTTTTTTATTAAGAAAACCCCAGAAACTCCCCTGCCAGAATAACTTCAAGCAATGGCTCATCTACTCCTACACTTTGTATGGCTGATAAAATCAGCACCACTGCTATTGTCTATGTCTGCCTATATTTCTCAGTGGATTTTTGTCCGTCTCCATAAAACTTGGCTCCAAAAAAAACTCCAGTCTACAACTGGATTCCCATGTAACTGAAGTGCAACATTTTGCCTTTTTAAGTGACTTTTAAAGTTTTCTTTTTGTAGTTATCACAGCACAAAGAGAGCAACGCTTATTTGAAAAAGAGTGAGTAGGAATTAATTCAAGTTCAAATAATCTTGACTAAATGATAAAATTTGCTGTATTATAAAAATAAGATAGCATTTCCAACAGTTTATGATTATAAAATACCATCTTTTGCAGATTATCAAGACAGGAGGGCAAGCAGATTTCATTCTGTAAGATCTTTTCTTCCTGAGTATAGAAAATGAAAATATGTGCATTGTACCTGGCAAAGGGAAAATAGAGGTTAGTGTTATTTCCTTTCTTCTCTTTTTGGAAGGACTTATTTTATACTTCAGAATTTTAACAGAGAAATAGAAAAATATCAAGGCCAAAAGGGACTATAACTAAATTAGCATGACCACACTTCCTATATGGGCCAAAGAATCTCCTGCCATTAAATCAAAACTAAATTTCTTTGTAAAGATTCCAAGTAATGACAACTTAAATCACGTGTTCCAAAGGTTAGTTACCCTCATTGTTAAGAGATATGCACCTTATTTATTAGTCTGAATTTGTCTACCTTCAGTTTCGAGCTTTTGGAGCTTATATTCTTTACTGTTTTAAGGCCATCTAATACTAGAAATCTCATTTTCATGCACCTATTTGTGGACTCTGATCAAATTACATCTGAATCCTCACTCAAACATACTGAACAGATTGAGCTTTCTAAGCCTCTCATCATAACTCACATTACAAGAAGCCCACAAACATTCTTCTAACAATTTCTGAACACTTTTTCAATAATTTTTCCTTTTTGAAATATAACAACCATAACTGAAAGTAATATTACAGGAATAGTCTAACTTATGCCATTAGCTAATGTTGTCCTACTTCTCTATTGCTATACCATTTTTATGTCAGCAAACAGTACAGAAAAAAAGTGATCTACACACCTAAACACGTTACTCTGATCTTAGAGTACAAAAGAGCTAAAACAACTTCAGAAGAAAACAAGTCACTAAATATATAAAGGTAAATGGAAAATGAGATAAAATGACCTGACTACCAAAGTAATTCTGTTAGAATGACTGGATGTCTTTTATCAAAGATTAAATTTTATGGACAAAGAAAAAGCAGGATAGGATTTATCCAGACCTCTGTAATATGCTACAAAGAAGTTTTACATAAAATGGGGATTAATGCTACAATTGTAAGCAGCAAGGAGGTGGCAATGGAGGAGATGTCAAGTCCTGTGTGCTAGACCTCTGCCCTAGAGTGAGGTTAGTAGTGGAGTTCCTCAAAGATCATCTTTGGGAACAGTCTTAAGTATTTTTAAAACAGCCTGGTATAAGAAGTAGGAGTGATGTCAATGCCTCTTAACCATGTGTCAGTACAGAGAACTGAACTATGACAAAGGAAAAACTGAGTGACTTGGGGACTGGAGTAATAGAAGTGTCATGACATTTAATAATACAAAGTATGAGGTTGGGACACAGGCTCAGCGCTCAAGGCTTCTTAGCAGTGTATACCAAATTGGATTTTGATGCCCTCAAGGAGAGGATAAAATTACTTATTTTCTCAGCATGAACAGGCATCAAAACTGTATTTCATGGTGGTGACAGAGGAACCAGAACAGGAACATCTTCCCTGAGAAGTTTGTGTTGCTGAGCTCAGCAACATCGCTGCCACCAGTGACAGATGACAAGAGCCCTACTGCTTTCTGCACAAATCCCCGCTGACCCAGGGCTGAGTCCATGCACCCTGCCAGAGGAGGACAACAGAATGCTGCCGGCCACAGCAGAGAGGTGAGACAGGCACATCCCAGGTCAAAAGAACTTCCAGTTCCAGCATCAGATAGCCAAGATCCCACAGTCTGCTCTGTGCTCACCTCTGTCAATGGCCGAATCCTCCTAGAACACCATGTTGTCTCCTATCTGGAGAAATGAAGAGGGGAGAGTAAAATTGAGTAAAATTTCCCAGTCCCAGTAATATGTGGCTACGAAACCTAAAAAACCCCAGCCCTGCTAGAAGTAGGGGCCAGCTTTAAGCCCTTAAGTCCACCTTCTTCTCCCCCCGTGCTGAAACAAACTGCTTCCTATTTTCTTATCCCCTCTAGCAGTTGAGTTGACAGGGCTGGGGAAGAGGTGTGGGCAGAAAGGGCCGAGTACGCAGACAGCATCGTTTCACGTGGCTGCTGCTAATGCTTGCGTGATCTTGGCACCCTGAGCTGCTAAGAGAGGATGAGCTATCAGAGCAATTCTGTACAGTGATGATTTTGCAGACACATCAGTCTGTCACCATACACAACTATTTATGCCTAAATCTAGTTCTGTGACAGTTCCTCAGAAAACTAATACACTGGAAACCTATTAGGGAAACGAATATCATAACATATTAGTCAATCTCAGGACAACTGAGCCACCAATGTGATGCAACCCTACAAGGCAAACATGACCTTAAATCAGAAAAGATCATTTCAGTAGAGTAAAAGAAGTCTTTATGATATTTTGCATTGCCCCTCATTACTAATAAGACCCTGTGCATACGGATATGCAGAATTCTGGCAACTTACATTAAAGAAAAATGGATTTAAACTGGGACATGTGCAGAGAAATGTTACTAGGATGATCAGAGAATGGAAAATCCCCTGTTCTATAAGAACAAGTAAAAGAAGTTATGCCTGCATAAAGTGATGTCACACTACATTTTTTCCTTCCCCCCAGTTGCACCGTCGGTTGTTTCTGCCTAAGCATCACCTGCACTTTTCTACCAACCCAAATGCTCAGGTAGCTACGTAGTGAACTGGGTCAAGGAACTAATTAGTAATTTTAAAAGCTTTCAATCACCAGTTTCCTGACAGGGTTTATTTTCCGAGCGTGTAAATCTATGCTGGCACACAGAAAATAAGGCCTGAAGGCAAGGTAAGAGTAGCAATGCCAATTTATGGTGTAAGCGGATCATTGTTGGCGAATAAATACACACTGAATAGCAACACCAAGAAGGAACAGATGAAAAACATAAGCCCAAAGAAAAGGGTTATAAATCTATCACAAATCACTTCAGGCTGAAAGTCAGAAAGCTTTTAACTACCACAAAAGTACAGTTGTAGTTCCAGTTAAAGGGACAAAAGCATAACCAGTTCTTACAGCAGAGCTATCCTACCAATAGTTTAGTTCTTTTTCAATCTCATATTTAACAATTGTTCCATATTTTTGATAATAGATATACATTTTGTGTTGGAATGTCATATATTAAAAAAAATTATTTTCCAGGAAGTCCAGATTGGTAAATTAATAAATTTAAAAATTGTATGAATTGTACAAACTAGTATTATCACATCTGGAAAAGTTACTAATAGTAGTACTTATTAGTAAAGTTAAAAGAAAATTCAGACTGAGTATCATTTCTATAAAATTCCAAAACTACTCAGACAGCTTTTTTCAAGGAATTAATCTGCTATACGTGGTATGAGACTTTCAGGTGTTTCTTGTACGCCCTGGAACCCATTACAGTATTTGTGACCTGATTTTTAAGAGAGCTTGGTACTCAGTATTTTGACTTTTTGTAAATTTGTCCACCTGTTTAGGTGTCTAAAGCCATTGATTTCACTCCAAAAAGGCAAAGTATGCAAAAATAAAAATACGTAGTTAAAATAAGAAAACTCACAAAACAAATAAAAAAGCACCGAAATATAGGCAATTTGTTTTCATATATGTTAAATGGGAGTTTCAAGTTAAAAAAAAAAGGCACTCTCCAAAATCTTTGATGCAAGTTTTGCACTAGTTTGGACATGCACTATTTTACATAAAAAACTTGACAAAGTATGGAGTCTCGAAACATATCAACCTGCAGCAAATCGTTTATATTTAACCATACATGGTAAGCTCTTCCTTTCGATACCAATGAGTTGTACAGTTGTACAGGAGCAATGAAAGTGCATTGCTTTGTTTGTTCGTTTGTTTTCACATTCTTTGCAATGAAACAGTGACTTAGGGATTTATTTTTCTAACAGCTTGGTGGAGATTGATTACTAAATACTATTAGAAAAATGTTTTTTTACCATTTTAAAAAAATTCTAACAAATTGAATTAAATTGAGACGTATAGTTTAAGGGTTATCTGAATTATGCTCTTTGGCATAACTACACAAAGTATTTTACACGCCATTTGTTAAATAACATTCATATGTGACCATACAAGCCTACACTGTGTCTAACACATCAAAAAACACTAATCAAGTTTTCAGATTTTAGACTTGATACTGCTTTCCTCCCCCTCAAAGGATGCTGCCCCCTTTGTGCCTCAGAGTTCTACAGTGGTACACTTGAAATACCTACTTTTAAACTACAGAAAATACACACAAAAGAACATATGAAAAAACTGAAAAATATATGCAAAAAATAGTAATATCAAATAAAAGCAAAATTCAAATAATATTTACAAATACAATTGCTTTTATCATATCTTAAACCACATTATTACAGTCTTCTAGATATGCTTTAAAAAAAAAAAAGGTAATGTCTATTCTGGCATAAAGAACACCAGAACTGGGGGTTTTTCCAGTTATTTTTTCGAAGTGCCTTAAGAGTGCAAAGTCTAAATGTGGTTGACAGCAAAAAACATGGATATGGCAATTAAAAAATACGAACCTAATACCATGCTTAACATCAGTTTTAACCAGAACATAAGAAATTTATATTTTTCAACAACTATTATATAAGGTCTCGCTCTTCTCTTGAGCAATACTGTGTCATTATCACCTGCTTGACCCTCTACTACTGGCAAAAAAACCATTTCAAAACCAATATAAGCAGAAGCCAACTGCTTCTGACAAACAAAATAAATTAAGTTATACTGGTTATTTATGACATAAATGTGTTCCTTACCTGCTGAAATATTAACACAGCTGCTGTAATTGATTTATTATGTCACACTAAAGAACAGCATCAAAAAATTTCAGCTTGATTTTCAAATTACTACCTTTTTAGATGTATAGATCAGTGGTCTGTTACTATTACAGAATGAATCACAGAAGCACAGAATCACAGAATAGTAGGGGTTGGAAGGGACCTCTGTGGGTCATCTAGTCCAACCCC
>Ga0181612_183412_pt1 | contig 12203 bp, 11 predicted proteins | sample HoacroProtozoa21_FD_119630 | JGI IMG/M metagenome (GOLD analysis project Ga0181612, IMG submission 119630) | Hoatzin crop microbial communities from Cojedes, Venezuel. Combined Assembly of Gp0051906, Gp0051904, Gp0051908
CAACATACAGTTACAGCACATTTCGATAGTAATCGCAGAGAAGCTTCACTGCGTTATCGAAGCCCATCTGCTCGCTGTTAATCATAAGGTCGTAATTTTCCGGATCCTTCCAGCTGCGCTTGGTGTAATGATAATAATAATCTCCACGCCGACGATCAATCCGCTTCACATGAAAACGCGCCTTCATAAGAGACAATGAGTCCGTACCCATGGTCCGCTGTACCCGAAACTCATCGGATGCATATACATACACCGATACGAAATCCACCTTGGCGGGATCCAATACCGCATTGGCACAACGTCCCACAATGACGCAATCCTCTTCGGATGCAATCTTGCGAATCAAATCTCTCTGGAGCTGAAAAATAATATCTCCGGCTGCCTGTTCACCCTCTACCTTATCGTTCCCTTCATAACGGAGACGATAAACCGCAGGGTTGGGACGACGCTCGTCTCTGGAATGATCAAATCCCTTCACTCCCTGAAGTCCGCCGTACTCAATTGCCATGTCCACAAGATTCTTGGCATAATAGGAAATCCCCAGTTCCTTGGCCACGGCCTCGCCGATATGATGGCCACCGCTGCCGCAACTACGATTAATGCAAATAACTTTGTGAGCCATATGATCACCCCTTTCTGATCCTACTTATATTTTATAAGAAAAATACCAACATGTCCACGAAGAAGGTAGGAATCAAGAAGCATAAGGACCATAACATATATCCGAAGAAGGAAGGCATGCGAATGCCGTTTTCCTCGGCAATAGAGCAAACCATAAAGTTGGGAGCGTTACCGATATAAGTGTTCGCACCCATAAATACAGCACCGCAGCTGATAGCCATAAGCATCTTTACGGAAATGGTACCGGCAGTAGTTACAATACCGGCAGAGCTTCCCAGAGCTCCTGCGGTGGTAAGGAATACCAGATAGGTAGGTGTATTATCCAGGAAACTGGAAAGAGCACCGGTTACCCAGAACATCTGATAAGGCTCGGTTAAGCCCAGTTCTGCACCCTTTGCCTTCAGAATCAGTAACGCTGGAATCATGGTAATAAAGATACCGATAAACAGTACTGCCACTTCCTGAATGGCACCCCAGGTAAACTGGTTTGCCTCACGAACTTCTTTCTTCGTGGTCTTAAAGGACAAGAAAGCAGCCAGTAAAATCAGAACCACTTCAATAATTGCAGGATAGGTAAGGGATACTTCTCCGATAATGGGAATCCCCTTTACAGATCCATCTGCATTCATAAAAGCATCCATGGAAGGAAGCACACCGCTTAAAATAACGGCTACGATAATCATAGCAATGAATAAAATATTGTGTGCACCGTTTAAGTGAAGTTTCTCACCGGAACCGGCGGGCATTACAACACCCTCTGCCAAATCCTTCTTATAAGCACGACGGTCCAGAATATAAAATACCGTCAGAAGAATGGCTGCATTCAAGGCAAGAACCGGCGCCAAGCGAAGACTCCAGAAGAAAGGAACACCTCTCATAAATCCCATTAAAATAGGAGGATCTCCCACGGGAGTTAAACATCCACCGATGTTGGACACCAGGAAGATGAAGAAAATCATAATATGCTGCTTACGCTTCCGCCAGGAATTGGCCCGAATCATAGGGCGGATCAAAATCATGCTGGCGCCGGTGGTTCCCACCCAACTGGACAGGATGGTACCGATTAACAACATAACCACATTTACTGCAGGACGACCCTTTAAGTCGCCGGCCAGCTCAATATTTCCTGCCACGCAGAACAATCCGAACAGAAGCACGATAAAGGTAAGGTAATCTCCTACCAGGCTTTCTGCCAACTGCTCGAATGCAGTGGAAGCTCCATAATTAAATAAGAACGGTATAAAAAACAACAAACTCCAGAAGGCAACCGCCCAGGGCTTATTCTTTTCCCACCATTCTTCTCTTACCAAAGGGAAAATCGCGATACAAAGCAACAGACCTACGAAGGGAATGCAGCTCCATAAGGGAAGACTTGCACCTAAGTTCTCCATAATTCTACTCCTCTTTTCTAAAGATTTTGATTTCCCACACTTTTTAAACCCGCAAAGCAAAAATCCCCGGCCCCACACCGGATGAAAACCTCTTTGCGTATGCGATTTTAGCACGATTGTCGGTGGGTTTCAAGTATATGCGGACGACAGTTTTCGAAGGTTGTCCGTTGTAATTTAACCGGTTGAATTTTTAAAATCACCGGCGGTTCCCGCCCACCGCAAACCCCGGCACAAAACGCCCCGCAAATCACAAAATTCCCACTGCCTCTTTTGCCAGTCGGTCTGCCTCCTCGTTGCCGGGAATGCCGGTATGAGCTGCCACCTTCCGGAAGGTAATGGCAATTTTTGCCATGGCTTCTTTCATAAAATCCCGATATTCCTGCGTCCCTGTTTTCTTGGCTTCCCAGGATCCCGTGGCCCAGCACTCTATTCCCATATAATCATAGCAAACAGTAAGTTCCGAAAGGCCGAGATCCATGGCCTTTTCCACTGCCCTGCGACAGCCCAAAATCTCTCCTGCCACATTTCGCATAGAGGCCATTTCCGAATCTTTCCCGGACTCCTGAATCACAAAACGCTCTTCCCCGTTTACCAAAAAGCCTCCGCAGCCGTAGACCCTGGTCGTCTGATTATAGGAGCCGTCCACAAAGGCATAGGGGCCGGAAGGAAGATCCATCCCCCGGGCATTGATGCTATCCGCGGCCTTTACACCGGTATTATCCGTTGCCAGTGCGCCAACATCAGCCCTTGCCTGCGCGCCAACATCAGCCCTTGCCAGTGCCCCAACATCAGCCCTTCCCTGCGCCCCGGCACCACCGGATATGTAATTTTCTGCCTCCGCCTTGCTTTGAAAGGATTTATACTCGGCTCCGGAAAAATGATCCACCTGAGCCTTACACTCTCCCCAGGTTTCATAGATTCCGGGTTTTAACCCTTTTCGGACTGCGTAAAACTTTTTCGCCATGAAAAAACTCCTTTTACAGAAAAATTCCCGCGAAGAAATCTCCGCGGGAATCTTTACTTGTCTTATAAATAAACTAACCGGAGCTTACTCCTCGTCGAAGGTCTCCTCTGCTGCCTCTGCCTCGGCTGCTGCCTGAGCGGCTGCTTCAGCTGCTGCCTCTGCCTCTAACTTAAACCGGCTTACAGTAGTGGTTAAGTGATCTGCAATCTCCTGCTGACTGGAGGACATACCTGCCACACCACGTACATGCTCGGAAGCATTGTCAATAGACTCCATAATCTCAGAACTGATACTGGAGGTCTCCTGAGCAGCTTCGGTAATGCTGGTGATTGCATCCGTTACCTCATTCATGATGCTCTTAATGGACTCAGACATCTCGGAGATGTTGGCTGACTTCTCTTCGAAGGCCTGCGCATCCTTACCGTACTGATTTGCCACACCAACGAAGTTATTATAATCGGGTGTAACGGTATTCTGTACGAAGTCTAACAGTCCGTTAGCTGCACTGGTCAAGTCATTGAATGCACTCTGTACATCACTGATGGTATCCTGAATCTTACCAACTGCCTCGGAAGTATTACCTGCCAGGCTTCCGATCTCTGTAGCAACTACGGCGAATCCACGACCTGCCTCACCGGCACGGGCTGCCTCAATGGAAGCATTCAAGGACAGAAGGTTAATCTGGCTTGCGATATCACTAATGACATCGGTAAGTTCACTAATACTCTCAACAACCTTGGCATTCTCAATACTCTGATTCAAACGGGTAGCAAACTGATCCGTCAGTTTCATAGCCTTATCGTAGGAATCCTGGCTGCGGCTCTCCACCTCGCTGGCACGCTGCATGATTTCCTGGCTCATGCCCATGCTGTCTTCGGTCTCCCCTGCAAGAAGGTTAACGTTGGAAAGAACTTCCTCAGTGGATGCATTTACCTGCTCTGTAGCAGCACCTGCATTCATCATGTCCTCGTTGACCTTCTTCATATCCACTTGAATCTGCTCAAACTGTGTAAACAACTCCTTGGACGCAGAGCTCAGACGGTTACTGGACTCATCAATATCCACTGCATACTTGGAAATAATACTGATAACGTCCTTATTGCTGTCATACATGTCATTTAAGGAGGTACTCATAACACCAAGCTCATCCACGGTCTTAACCTTAATGGGCTCAACGGAGAAGTCGCCTTCTGCCAGGTGTCCGGCAAAGGTCTTAACTTCAGTAATGCTCTTGGACAATCTGGAAATCAGAATCAGTACAATAATTACCTCTGCAATAATGGCAATGACTGCAACCAGAAGAAGCTTCATAGTCAATGCGTTTACAGGAGCGTTAATCTCGGACTGAGGCATCTGAATGATTACCTTCCACCCGGTGGTATCGATAGTTGCATAGTAAAGGTTATAAGTCTCACCACCATTGGAATAAGTAGTAGTACCACTGGCATTTGCGGTAATCTTCTGACCTGCGGAAGCCATGGAGGAATTGGAATCCTCGGTAATATTTGTAGCGGAGGCAATTACATCTTCACTAACACCGGCTACATAGGTACCAACACTGTCAATCAAAAGAGCGCTGCCATTCTCGCCAACTTTGATATTGTCAATAACAGCGGTAATGGAAGAAAGTTCAATATCAACGGTTACACAACCGATGGCCTTGCCGTTTACAATGATGGGTGCGGAACAAGATGACATAACCGTTCCGGAAGTCTCATCATAGTAAGGATCCGTAAATACGGCTCCATCTGCTGCCATAGCATTGGTGTAATATTCCTGAGAGAAATAATCATAATCTGCATTGGAATAATCCCAGGTAGTAACAGTAGAATCACCATCCTTATATACATAAGGTCCGTAATACTCCTGCTCTGCATCATACACATAAGGCTCGAACCAAAGTCCGCTTCCCAAGGCCATGTCGTTATCATTAACGATCTCCCCCAGCATAGCCTCATAGGAATCCCAGCTTGTAGTGGTGTACGTATTAGCCACCGTGCGGGCGATTACCTGAGTAGATGTGGAAATTCCGGTTAAGTAATCGGAAATGGATGCATCTGCTGCATTTAATTCTGCAGTCATATGCTCGCTGATTTGCTCGTCGATGATCTCCTTACTGGAGGTGGTACTGATAATGTTGATAATAAGCATCGCAGCTACCAGAACCGGCACTAAAACCACCAGAATCTTAGAACTGATTTTCTTCATTTCACAAGTCCTCCCTAATCAGATTCGAGTGAATTTACACTCTGTTGTTATATTTTACCATTCCAGACCCAATTTTCCAACATTTTTATAGAAATCCTGCCTAAAATTCACGGTCCGGATTTTTTTTCAAGATTTTTTCACATTTGGGTATTGATTTTTATCTTCATATCATATATTATTTTATCTGTTTGCGGGGTATGGCTCAGTTTGGTCAGAGCGCACGGCTGGGGGCCGTGAGGTCGCAGGTTCGAATCCTGTTACCCCGATTTTTTATGCCCGGATTCGCCGGGCTTTTTTATTTTTCAATGCTTTTCCACTTCATTTTTTTCACGAACTTTCTTCCAGCAGACTCTTATAGGCATAATATATCCCGTCTTCCAGAAGTTCCGTAAAAACCTTCTGCTGCTTTTCCGAAATCATTCCATCAATGGACAACTTCCCGTTTCTCATCTGAAGACATCTGTAATCCTTTTCCCCGTAAGAAAATTGCCCGGAGTTTTCCGATGGATCATCCGCCACTTTCACAAAGGTAATTTTACCGTTTTTCCCCTGACGTTTTTCAAAATGATAAGATGTCTTTTCTTTATAATCACCGCTTTCAAACTCCGCTTTGGTTAAAAGCAGTTTTTGATCATAAAAATAACGCCGCACTTCCCGGCGCACCCGCTCCAGAGGCACCGGATAGTCCAGCGTTTCAACGATTTCACTGCATGAATAAGAAAGGTCTGCCAAATGGCGGATGGCACCGCCGCAGGCCGCATCAAAAGCAAAGTCCCATAAGGCACGTTTAAAATAGGTTCCTTCTTTTTCAGGCCCCGTTTCTGTCATAGTTCCCCCGTTCTTGTGCACAGATTACTCCAGTTCCACCAAAAACATTTCGTAAAGATTATCCTCTCCCTGAAGCAAGGGGGAATTTTCTCCGCCGCCATTGGTGCTTCGCCGCATAGCCGCATAGGACTCCTCTCCCGCATTTAAAAGATCCATAATATAAAGAGGAAATCCATGCTCCGTACAAAGTTTGCAAAAAGCCCTTTCGGAATACTCTTCCTCACGGGTACGAAGAAGGGCCTTCCGAAATGCTTCATCCTTCCCGGCTTCTTTTTTTACCAACTCCAGGGTATCCGGTACGTTCATCAGTCGTTCCCTTTCTTTTTCTTTCCACCGGTCATTTCATGACCTGTTACAAAGCAAAAGAAAGCTGCCACCAACATAACAATTGCCCAAAACTGGTGCTGTTTCAAAAGATTCATAAGCGCTCCTTTCTTCCAAAAAAGCCCCGGTGAATCCACCGGGGCATCTTTGCCGTAAAAATCCAATGATAAAATTATCGCTTGGAGAACTGAGGCGCACGACGTGCAGCCTTGAGACCGTACTTTTTACGCTCTTTCATTCGAGGATCTCTGGTAAGGAATCCTGCGGACTTCAATGTGGGACGATACTCAGCATCCACCTGAAGAAGTGCACGTGCAATACCGTGACGGATAGCACCTGCCTGTCCGGTATAACCACCGCCCTTAACATTAACGATTACGTCAAACTTATCAGAAGTCTTGGTAAGCTCAAGAGGCTGACGAACAACTACCTTTAAGGTCTCAAGACCAAGGTACTCATCAATGTCTCTCTTGTTAATGGTAATCTTGCCGGTTCCGGGTACTAAATAAACTCTGGCAACGGAAGACTTACGTCTGCCGGTTCCGTAATATTTTGTCGTATTCTTAGCCACTTTTCGATACCTCCATTAAAAAGTCAGAACTTCCGGCTTCTGAGCGGAATGCTTATGATCCGGTCCTGCATATACAAATAACTTCTTGTACATTGCTCTGCCAAGGGGTCCCTTGGGAAGCATGCCCTTAACACCGTAAGCAACCACACGCTCAGGATGCTTCTGAAGCATTTCACGAAGAGTGGTCTCCTTCATTCCGCCAACATAATCGGAATGATGATAATAAATCTTCTGATCCATCTTCTTACCGCTGACACGAATCTTCTCAGCGTTGATTACGATTACATAATCACCGCAATCCTCGTGAGGTGTATAAATCGGCTTATTCTTACCGCGGAGAACCTTGGCAATCTCAGAGCAGAGACGTCCAAGAGTCTGACCCTCGGCATCAACTACGTACCATTTTCTCTCGATCTGAGAGGGATTAGGCATATACGTCTTCATGGAAAATTCCTCCTGTAACTTGCTAAATGTACTCTCACCGGCCATGTCCGAAAGCCTGTAAAAAGCACGAAATCTATGGTGAACATCGGACCTTCGGGGCTATTTGAAAATCCGAAAAACCACATCAGCCGTTCAATTATAGTACAGCCCTTTCCTAATTGTCAACCACTTTCTCACACCTTTCATTCATTGGAAGCCAGTTATCTCCCGTAGCATAATCCAGGATAATCCCCGGCTGCACATTATAGCAAAAAACGAAAAAGCAAATTTCCTCATCCTCCATGGAAAGAGCCTCCATAAAAACACCCCGGGCCAGAAGTTCCTCATCCTCGAAATAAGGGGTCACCCGGTACAACACATGATGATTTGTATCCCGGACATAGTCTCCCACTTCCTCTTCCAAAGAAAGCATCCCCTCTGTATTCATATACCGGGTTCCGGTAATAAGGTTTTTCTCGTTAGCATTTTCTCCCGCCAGTTGAAAAGCGATGAGATGACACCGGTTATACAGGTATAAATCCTCAATCACAGACTCGTCGTATTTTACCGTGTGCCAGCCGGTGGGGTGAATCATGCCAATATACTGCCGCTCCTCCGTCGGCATAAGATCTGTCCCGATGCAGGCATAGGCTGTGCCGCAGCGCCCCAGATTATCCAGATCACTGTAGGACTCAAAGGATTCCGTGGTGTACTCCTCCTCTGTAAAAAGAGGTTCGTTATTATTCACAGTCACATAAGCATCCCCGTCGTATTCCGGGAGAATATTATATAGAAGGGACAGAGATTCATCGTAAGTATCTTCCGACGAAACCGTTTCATTTTCGGAGGATGACTCCTCCACGGTTTCATTTTCCGAAATTTTGCTTAAAAACCTGTCTTCATCCGCATTCTTCGTTTCGCGAAGATTCCAAAGAATTCCCAGATCCGACACCACAAAAAGCAACACAAACACCACAACAAAGAAGCTCCTTGCGGAGCTTCTCTTGCGTTTTGTTTTCTTTTCTGCGGAATCATACTTGTCAATCCAGTACTGTGCGTCTCTTTTCAATCTGTGTGCCTCTTTTTCCCGTCAATATCGTTTATCGGGCATTTCCTCAGCCCTGCCGTTATTGTTCAATTCAGAACAACGCTAGTCCTTACGCTGAGTTTTCATTCGAACCTTCATTTCGTACATTCTCCGGTCTGCCAAACGATACACTGCCTCGCTGCTTTCTCCCGGAAGTTCTTTACTCTCGGCCAGCCCATAGGAAGCACTTACGGAAAACTCCTCTTTAGCATCTGCCACACGAAGATCCCGGGAAACTTTTTCAATTGCCTTATCGATTAAAGGAATATCACTTTCCTGAACAAAGACAGCAAACTCATCTCCCCCCATGCGGGCTACGGCCCCCATATGAGAAAAATGCTGCTCAATGGCAGTGGAGAAAATGGTAATCAGCTTATCCCCGGCCTGATGACCGTAGGTATCGTTGGTCTTTTTCAAGCAGTTTAAATCATAATTTACAATAGCATACCCGCACTGGCCTTTATCCAACTCTTCCATTACCCGGTCTGCACCGGCCCGATTCAAAAGTCCCGTCATGGAATCATGATAAGCCATTTTTTCCAGAGCATATACCTCGGCCTCTTCCACAATCCGCTTGTTTAAAGATGTGCTGTAACTAAACAGCACGAAAAACACAAATACCAGCACACCGTAAGGAATCACCGTATAACCATCGGTGTGCGCATGGAGAATATACTTCTGAATATTAAACCGGGCCACGTCCACAATGCCAAAGGCACTGAGGACAAACAGTCCTACCCGGAAAATACTTTGCCCCCGGTCCCCTTCAAGCTTCACCTGGTAAAGCGTCACAAACACAACCACTGCCGCAAGAGCAATCAGACTATGATATACCCAAAGAAGTTGAGAAAAATACAGAATACCGGTGTAATTCAAGATAAAGGCCACGATCCAAAACACCACAAAACACATGGTTGCAATATGAATCCGAATGCTCTTCTTCCGGTAGCCCGGCTGATTCATCGTCATATCGGTCAGTTCTCGAAGGAGCCAAACAAACGGAATCATGGCAAAATATAAAGACATATATTCCAAATTTGTGGAAGTATATGCATCCCTTGTTAATATCATAATTCCATCACTGTCACAGCTGGTCCAGATTCCCACACAAAAACTAAGAATGCCAAGGGGTAGCAACATATTCCGATGTTTCTGAGAAAAACAGTCTGCCACACCGGCTACAAATACTACAATTCCCAGCCAGATTAAAAATACAGCCACGGATAAAAGCTGCACTCCGCAGACCGCATAAACCTCGTTGTAAAGGGTTGCCGTGAAAAGATACGGATTATCAACGGAATAAAAGGCATTGTCAATGGTGGGAATATATTCAATGGTAATAGGCCTTCCCGCATCCTCCTCTTCCAAGCGCACCAAATAGGTAGCCACCGGTGCTACATCCTCATCCCCGTCTATAATCCGTGAATCAAAAATCACCTCATCATCCAGATATACCCTCACCTTACAAAAGTCCTGATGCAGGTACATCTCCGTATATCCATGAATCTCCGGAACGGTATTGGAGAATGTAATAATTTCTCCTTTTACCACGCCGTTAATTCGAAAATCGGAAACCTTTTCCACCTCCGTGGTGGCAAGTTCGGTGGTAATAATCCAGTTTTCTTCAAAATCCATTCGATCGACTGCCTCTTCCAGACCACCTCGCATCATATCCACCATGACGCCCAGAAGCAAAATGCCCATGACCAGCATAAAAAACAAATGAAAACTCCGGTTAAAGAACACCATCGACCGTTTTGATTTACCTTTGGAATTCTCCCTCATAACTTCTCCCTCATTTTGTCCGGCTTTCTTGTCCTCTTATTTTATCATAAGAAAAAAAGGAGTACCACTGAAAAGGTGGTACTCCCGCAACTACCCATTATAAAGACAGACTAACAAAGCTTCCGGCGGAAATATCGCCCGTTCCGGTTGTCCCCTGAGGAGCTCCGGCAGCTTCCAGGTGATCAAACACTCCCTTTAGGTAGTCCATATCTGCTTTTACAATATCTTTGCGCTCGCTGTTGCGATGCTTTAACTTTAATTTCTGAAGGCTTTCCTTACTCATATGAGGATCCACCGCTTCAAACATATCCATCATATCGGAAAGTTCCTCACTCATTTCATCAGACAAGTCTTCCATCTCACCCATAAGCTCTTCCATGTCGGAGGAAAATTCCTCAGCAAATTCTGTATCGGTGAATTCACTCATATCAGTTTCCGGGAATTCACTTATATCAGTTTCCGGTATATATTCAGATGCGTTCAACGACGCCTCATTTTGATACGCCGTGTTTGTTGCATCGTAATTCAACGAATCCCCCTTCTGCTTCTCCATAGCCTTCTTCATGTCCTCATCAGATATTCCCCGGGCATTTTCTGCTGCAGCATCAATGGCCTCCTCTGCAGCCGCCTCTTTTTCATCCAGGCTCATGGTGCTTTCCACCAGTTCCTCCTGCTGCAGATGGTGCTGCTTTTTCTTTGCAACCCGCTCCATTTGCTGCGCATGGGAAATAGCCAACTGAATCTCCTGGCTCTCATCCTCATCGTCACAGGAGCGAAGCTTACTGCGCAGTGTTGCCACCTGACGCTTGGCCGCAATCACAGCCTTACCTGCAGAGTTGGCATTTTTCGCCCGCTGAATCATGGTGGATACGGTGCGATAGTTGTAATTTAATTTCTTAATGGCAGCCAATGCCTTATCCACATCGGAATCCCCCGTAAATCCCAACTGGGACGCGGAAGAAAGCCCGGTCTGATTCAACATGGACTGGGCCGTAAAAGTTTTCGTTCCCTTTGCAGCGGTGGTACTTTCCGCCGACTCTGTTAAAGTGCGCAAAAGAGACTCCACCTCCGACTTTTGTGAAGAATCACCGGAGACGGTCGTATTACTTTTGAATATACTTTTTGAATAATTGGAGTTGTTGGATCCATTCCTTTGGATACCCATTCCCGAAGCATACATGATAAAGCCCTCCATGGCATACACTTTCCCTCTTCAAAACTCTTATCGGATGAAACCCGTCCTTTCTTAACCTCTCTATGTAGATTCTTTTCCAAATGGATGCAGATACTTTTCTTTCCTTAACATCCATGGGATTTTTCTTCCGGTGGTGTTATACTAGGCACAAACGACTTTATCGGGAGGAAAAAATGACTACTACCAAAGACCAAATCAATCAGCAATTATTCCAATATATTAACGAAAGCCCCACCGCTTTTCATGCCGTAGAGAATGCAAAGGTCATGCTAAGTGATGCCGGATTTTCTCCTCTTTCCGAGAAGGAATGCTGGAATCTCACCCCGTGGGCAAAATACTATGTAACCCGAAATGATTCCGCCATTATTGCATTTGCGCTGCCTAAGGAGGCGCCCAAAGTTTTTCACATGTATGCGGCCCACAGCGACTCTCCTTGTTTTAAAATCAAAGAGAATCCTGAGATGCCCGGCGAAAAGCCTTATGTGATTTTAAACACGGAAAAATACGGCGGCATGCTGATGAATCCCTGGTTCGACCGGCCCCTATCCGTCGCAGGACGGGTGATTGTTTCAGATAAAAACGCACCGGAAGGATTTCAAAGCATACTGATGAATGTGGACCGGGACCTTTTAATGATTCCTTCTCTGGCCATTCACATGAACCGGGATGCCAACGAAGGCGTTAAATTAAATCCCCAGAAGGACCTTCTGCCCCTCTTTGCACTGGATCGCGCGGTCGATTCAAATCAGAACAAAGATTCCAATAAGGACTGTTTCTTAGGTCTCATTGCAAAAGAAGCCGGTGTC
>Ga0181612_117643_pt1 | contig 12202 bp, 11 predicted proteins | sample HoacroProtozoa21_FD_119630 | JGI IMG/M metagenome (GOLD analysis project Ga0181612, IMG submission 119630) | Hoatzin crop microbial communities from Cojedes, Venezuel. Combined Assembly of Gp0051906, Gp0051904, Gp0051908
AATAAGAGATAACATTTTCAGAGACACGATTCCTTAGAATGTAAAGATTCTGCCATGTGACCTGCTTAAGTTAAACTAAAGTTTCCCAAGTATACTGCAGCATATTTTGACTGCACGTAATATAAGCATTTATACCAATGCACTTAAAACCACAGATTTATTAATGCTGATCACTTGAAAAACTTAAAAATATTGTGTTCTTTTAAGGTGGATTCCAGAAGTGCAGAAAATCTTGTACCACGGTAATAAACAAAAACAAGTACCTGGCAATGCCAGCATCGCTAAATTAGAGTCTTTCTTCGATTGTGCTGCCACTTTAATGACTCGTCAACTGCAGCAGTTACTTCTGCATTCAATTCAAGACTTTACAGATTTAATTGTTCAACCAGCAGTAAGTAGTCTTTCACATGCACACTAACAGCATTGTTTATCTGTGTACATAAAATTTGTTTCCTGTTTATTTTCCTTCTTTGGAAAAAAACTAGTAGGAAAAAATGTATGAACTGTCGTGGCAGGGGCTTTCTGTGAAAAAAGGAAAAGTATTTTTAGGAATGCATTATTTATTAAGTGGAGTTAAACCAGCTTTTGCTTTTTTTTTTTTTTTTCCATGTAAGAAGGGAAATACCAACATATTTTAAATCTGATATCCTCCAGAACACACTGCAGTCAGTTAGACATAGGGTAGAAGTTCATTAGGATGGAGGCCGTTTGCGTCCTGCGCTAGTGCGCGCTCTCTGTAATACGCATCTGTGAAGAAGTCTTACCTTCTCTCTGCTGTGCCTAGCTGTCTACTACGTGCTTTGGCAGAATGGTTCTTGGGGGGGTAAAAAACGTAGGAAAGAAGGAGTTTCTCTTTTGCACTCACATAATGTCTGTTGTAGAGGTGGAAATTTCCCAGTGGTATTTGATGTCTTGGAGTGCAACTGGATCTTTGCTCAGCTTTTTGTTAATACAGCCTTGCCATGGCTCCAGATAATATTGATGAAAAAACACGCAGAGAACGTAAGGAAGTAAGGAGTCATGTTGTGGAAGCAGAGTATATGTTTTTCCTCTCCTACTCCCTTGTAACTGCTTTGTATACTTCTGAGTTAAGTGAGCTTTGATGTCTATGGTACCGTTTTCTGTTATTATTAGTAATGGGTATGTATTTTCTAATCTTACCCTTCCTAACGGTGATCCTGTGCTACCTAGTAGTGATAAAACACTTGCTTATGTTTCCTAATTAAATTTTGGTGTAGTTAGAATGTGTTAGCAGATGTGGGAGTGTTAAGAGATGTCTGATCCAGATTAAAGATATGATGAAATATCAATTTACGTCACTAGGGACAAAAGCATACGCAAATTTTCATACTCGAATACATGGGAATCTGTACTGCAGATACAATCCATGGAATACTCAGTTTTGTTTTTGAGGATCGGATTCTTGTTTACCAAATAAATTTGGATGTAACACCTTTTTTTTTTTTTTTTTACATTAGTAGATTTATAGGGACTGCTCCAGATGAGGAATTTGTGTACTGCTGTACATATAATAATTGATATATTGCTACCTTTGTGAGGGCTACTACTGTAAAGCTGCTTTGCCTCAACCTGTGCAAACAACTTTATGTTGTTGGCTGGTATATAAGGGATGCCTCTTGTGCCTACGAAAAATAACATTGTATTTCATCTTAATGAACGTCACTTTCTGTGAATTTTATCAGAGACACACTTCTTACTTGCACAAGTATTTTTATTAGGATTATAGCATGTCATTTGCAGTTACAGTCCTGACAGCTTAAAGTACATATGCTGGAGTAATTCTTAATGATGCTTTGAGTTTTGCTGCATCAGTTAGGTTAACTAATATTTTACCCTCTTTTTTTTTTGTGTGTGTGCACGTGTTAGATATCAGTCCAAGCCTACAAACACCCAGGTTTAATCTTGAGGCTAATCCTTGAGAATGACAGTATTAAATTTGAACCTGACTTCAGTGACTACGAGGATGTATTACTGAATGTTTATGCTGTTATGATTCAAGCCGTCAGTGATATACCAAGAGCTGAGACCAAATTATTTCCTAAGCGGGTAAGAAATCACGATACTGATGGGTTTTGTTTTATCATTATATTGTTGCTACATTTAGTTCCTAGATATTTTAATGAATAACCCTGTTGTCTGAACTCACGTAGTAATATCATAATAATCTTTCAGATTTCTTTGAAATACTCTTAATTTTATTATTAAAAGGCCCAATCACTGTTCTCTAAGCAAATAAAAAGCCAAGAATTGACTGGTTTCCTCTGTGAGTTATTTTCTGCAGCAGCTACTACAAATGTACTACAAACAGAATTGATGCATTTAAATTTTAAACATATTTCTGCAGTATTTTGTTGCCCTTTCTGTTTAGCACCAACTTGAATTTTAAAGAAAGATACTAACCCTCAACATTTTTGTTAATATGCTTGACCACATGACCAAGCAGAAACCTGAATGGTATGCTATGCTTTATAAAAGCACTAATCAAGAACCTGTGAAAAGACAAATTAGAAGCATCTTAAGCATGTCTAAATGCACCAGAGCAAGGCTTCAGGTTTTCTGGGGGATTGCAGCAAAGTGTTTTCCATATTTCTCATGTTACAGATTCATCAGTTGCTAGCAAAAATGAGGTTGTGCCTGTGGTGTGGGAAAAATAAAATCCGTGAAGATTAAATTTAAAATTGTTGAAAGAATTGTTTTGGGTGGATAAGTATGTGGACTTCTGAGTTTCTGAATGAAGCAGCTCTGATTTCTTACTTGTTGGAGGCAAACATCCGTAAGCTAGGATTCACAAAAAATTTGGGAGTAGAATGTAAATAGCTGTATCTACTAAATTAGGTTTGTAATCGAACAGTAGTTAGAAATATTTTAAAGTAACATTTAGTTGATTTTCTGTCCGATTTATCTTCCATGATGTAACTGAGCTACAGACATAACTGTAATTTGAAAATGTGTTTGGTTTTTGTGTGTTTTTTTTCAAAGTCGAAAGGTGAGCCCTCATCAACTGTGTTGAAGCCTGTTATCTTGGATGAGATCTTGGATGAACACAAGAGAAGGATCAGAGAAGAAATCATCAAACAACGTGCTGCACCTGTGGACCATCTCAAGCTGTATGACAAGTACAGCTTCCTGATGAACAGACAAGCTGAGCAAGATGTTGATCGGTTCCTGACAGAGGAACATACTTTTGAAGAAATGAAAAGGGAAATTATAAAGTACAAGCAACTTGCTAAGGAAATAAAATATACTTCTAGGAAGGTAAATTATAATAATATTCTTAAAGAGATATTGTTATCATTTTAATGTTGTTTTTTATACTAAGAATCTTGTCAGTTGAAGGTGATGATAATTAGCTGTGAGATAAAGTGAATTAAAATTTTTTTTTTTCAGAAGAAGAGTTTTTCAAGAGCTAGCATTTCTGGGGTGTATTTGCCATACTGAAGTGAGACTTAGTTATTTTTGCTAGAAATTGTTTTGGGACTTCTGGAGGCACGCAGAGTATGCTTTGCTTAGATGTGAAGGAGGAAGAGAAAGCGTGGGTCCAGCCACCTCCGGATTCCTCCCAGGCATCTAAGTCAGAGAGAGAATCCTTAACGTGAGCCGCTTTTTTGTCCCTGTAAGGTTATTCTGTGGTAAGAATCCTTTGTCCGTGCATTCTGAAAAAGAACTCGGAAGGCTAAAGTGGTCTTCCTGAAATTGTTTCTCTCCTAGCATTCAGTGCAAACCTCAGTTCTGGAGGAACTAGAACTTACAGGCCAGTCCTGAGGGCTTCTGCCTGTGGAAGTCGAGCTCCCTTGCTAACTAGTCAAAGAAAGCGTTGGATTCGGAGGCTTTTTTTAATCCTGAGGAATGTCACGTGTCTCTAACAGTAAAGCAGGCTTACCGCATTTTAGATGTATCTCAAACTCTGTGATTTCACCAGACACCATTCACTGCTACAGGCAGTAGAAGCCCTTCTTTTTTGAGGAAGTAGATTACTTGTCAATGTCAAAAGTGATAGAAGAAAGATGTGTAGACGCAGAAAAATGATTATTTGCAACTCTAGCTTTTTCTTTCCCTTCTTCACTTGAAAGTTTTAAAAGCATTTTATGATTTAACTAAATTCCTAGGTGACATTCCTGCTTGAGACAGTGAGAGAGAACAGGTAAAAGCTGTTCAGTGTTCTGACAACTGCTGTATTTGTTTTCCAGTGTCTCTGTCTAGGAATGTTTGAATTGCGTTGTGATGAATTAATAAGTGCTTTGGTAAAGCGAGCAGACAATATTTGTGAAAAAGTTATTTCCAGAATATTCAAAGACCATCAAGACGTAAACGCGAGGTAACTCTCAAACTTGAAAATGTGTATTGAAATGTACTTAATTTTGTTTCCACTACTGAATTTTTTCAATCCTGAAAGTATATGTTGATCCTATTTTTTGCTGTTATAAATGTATGTGATTTGTCTAAGGATGATTAAAATAAAACACATGTGCCAAACTGGTTATCTTATGTATTTTTCAGACTATGTGATGAGTTTGAGAGAATATCAGAAAAAGCCCTTACTGCTCCATCTAATACACAGGAACTAATGGAACTTAAGGTACTGTCTTCTTTTTTGTGAGTGCCAATACTATTGCTCTGGCCTTAAGCAGTAGCATATGCAAGGTGCCCCCTTTAAAGGTATGGTTCTGGCCTTGTTAAAGTCACTGGTGCTGCATGTGAGTTACAAAACAGGTCTTTGGCCATGAGACTAAATGTCGTAGCCTGATGCATATAGGTACGCTCTTTTCCCCACCAAAACGTCATGGCTGCAACCAGACTGCCTATTTGGAACAGTCCTTTGTCTGCACTGTCGCTTGCCCTAACCAGTGGCATTATTGGCAAGAATACCAGTTGGCATAGACCAAAACCCTGTGGGGCAGCTCTCTCTGAAGTGAGGGTGCGTGCCCACGGGTGCACAAGATAGTCCATTGGAGTACGTGAAAGAAATAGTATTTATTTTTAATCTTTAAAAAGTGAGAAAGAAATTGAGCTTTACTAATACTATACATTATTATATATACACATTGTTATTACACATTTTTATAGATACACACTGGTGCTGTCTGTAGGTCAGAGGCTCCTGCGTCACATACGTACGTGAGGTGTCCTGAGGAAGGAGTGGGTGTTCCACAGCGCGGAGGGATTCACAGTGGCACCCTCACTTGGTTCACTTGCTTTCAGCTTATTACTATGTATTGCAGTTTGTCTGCCCAGTTAAGTAGCTTTGTGGATTATGTTAAGCTAGTTTTAACTAACCTAACCCTCACAAAATGGGCATGTGCCTTACAAAGATTCGCTCAAAGAAACTGCAGATTGAAGACAATACTAATAATGCGAGCACAAGTGATCAACAAGAAAATGGCAGAGCTGACACTTGTACCCCTAGTATGAGCTATTCATCATCCACGTTATGAGGTAAAAATATGAGGTCTAATCAGATTTCACAAGGAGGTAAAAAAAAAAATCTAAATTATCAGGAAGAGTATTTGAAATACGAATTTGCATCTAGTGTTTGTTAATGGTGAACCTTACCTGAAATGTCTGTTGTGCCTTGAGATATTAGTTAAATAGTATGAAAATGTCACACTTAACAAGACATGTAAAAACTAAGCATCCTGATCACGTGGAGAAACCTCTACAATTTTTTCAGTGAAGTTTCAAGTCATGCGACACTCAATCCAGTAGTCTACACAATGTAATGATCCATGCTCAGAAGACTCAGAAGCCGCCTCTTATTTAATAGCGACAGGGGAAAAGCCACATTCCTTTGGGGAAGCACTTGTTCCTCCTGCTGCTGTTTCGGCAGGGGCTTGGACTAGGTGACCCACAGAGGTTCCTTCCAACCCTGACCATTCTGTGATTCTGTAATATATGAAAAACAATACGGTGATAAACTAGAATGCATTTCTGTGTTAGCAAATACTGTCAGAAGGCCCGTGGAAAACATTGCTGCAGATTTGCAGAAACAAGTGCTAGAACAAATTGAGTAGTGTGGGAGATTTGCTGTACAGCTGGCTAAAACTACAGATGTTTAACAAATCTCAGTTTATGGTATTTGCTAGATTGTGTTTCAGTAATGAAGCACAGGAAGAACTACCTTTTTCTGAGCCACTATAGGGAAGGTGTATATTTACAAATACCACTTCTGTGATCAAAACCCTGCTGTTTCGTTGATGTGTTCAGGCTCCAGTTCAGCAAAGCACTTAGATTCACACTTGAGATGTAACGTGTCTTAGTCTCTTGCTGTTCAGCAAAGCTCTGATGTATCTGCCCAGTATCAAATGTGTAGAATTAGGTGTGTGCTTAAAATAAATTGGGTGCCTGAGTGGTTGGCTGAATTTGGTCCTAGTGATTTGAACTTTTGCTACAGTGAAGTTTATTAATACAGGATATAACTGGAGTAATTTTTTCAAGTAAAAGGTAAAATGTTTAGAAGTTGAACGATGTGCTGTCTGAGAATATGGTGCCTTTAAAATGCATACATGTTATGCTATAACTTGGTGTTGGAGAATAAACGAATTTCATGTAATACTATACCAGCATCATACCCCTTCTGCTTCCATCTCAGTGTTGAAAAGATGTATCGGTCGTTGTTTGGGGTATTCTTTTAATAGCTGAATATTTTCTAGATCCGTAGCAATGAGTATATTCTGAAGCACAGAAACTGCTGTTAAAAGAGCAGAAGCATAGATTTACTAGATTATTTATTCCTATCTAAAAATGTTTCCAGTGATACCACATTGTGTCATCGTATTAAATTTTTCTGTATCTTCAATTGATGGATATTAATTAATATTTTCCGTATACTGGTATACTAATCATCTGTCCAGTTGGCCAGCATATGTACTAATACAGCTCTTTTCTTGTTAAGAGGCTTTCAGAGTGCTTTGTTGTGGATTGTTGTTTAAACTGGGCTGTGTTGCTGTTCTGTTAAGAGAACCCCACAGAACGCTCTCTGTCTCAACGCGGTTTCCTGCCAGCTCTTGAGGTCTGAAAGAACAGCGTAATTTTAATCATAATGAGCAATACAGTGGCTGTCTATATTTCTTATATTCTTACTCTGAGGGAAGACCTAATCTTGGGCCATCCAGCGTGTTTCCCTTTCTGAAGTGAAGTGTGTCCTTCTTTTCTCTTGTAGTGATTTTACTGGATTTTCCTTGGTAGCACCACGCTTTCTTTCCCAGCCCTGCGCCACTTCTAGCAGGCTGTCTGGGTTGGCTTCCATTAGTCCAAACCTTTGTGCATGCTGCTTCACCCGTTCTTTGGAGATCTATTCAATAAAATAGCTAGTAAGACAGTTGCATTAACAAGTTATATCCTGTAAAAATGGATAATGCCATTCCAAATAAACACCTTTTCAGATCGTGTATTTCTAATTTTATTTAATTTTCCTTGTAAAAAAGAAGCTTTTAAAGTTACATATTAACTACTTCAGGCATTATTTTGGCATTAAATTGTATAAAAAAATGTCTTTTAAATTTCTGTTCCCCAGGCTTGTCTGCAGAAAGTGGAAACATGTGACATGCTTGAATTGGAGCAGAAGTTAGTAGGTGCTGTAAAGTGTGTTGCTTTCCTGATAGAATGCGTCAACTTTTCACCAGCAGACATTCGACTGAACAGTAATGTTTTTCAATGGTATGCACGGATGCCAGGTATCTTTGAAGAGCACAGAAAGATAATTAAAGAAAAAACAGATGAATTTCAAGATGGTCTTAAGGTTTGTAATGTCAGTATTTTAAAAATCCTTGAGCTGCTGATTTTGAATGCCATATAGGACATGAAATAATGGATGGAATAATCTCTTTTATTTTTCCGTATATTTTAAAAAGAAGTTTGAAGTAGATGTGTTTATATTATTCTTGGTGTCAGCTGATTTTTACCTGCTTTCCACTGATTTAATATTTTTCACATATCCACAAGAACTGCAAGACAAGCCAAATCTCATGCTTTACACTCTGAAAGCACTTTGGTTACAGAACTTCTAGTGATGTTGATAAAAGTTGTCTGTATATGAAATAGTAAAATTCAGATATATCCTTTAAAGACGTGTACGTGGTTTCATTGATGCACGTGAGCAGTCCCTTTGGAGTCAGTGGCAGTATATGGAATTTCTATGATAGCTGAAGTGAAAAATCTGCATAGATTTGTAAGTGCGATTTTGCTGTTAGGATAATGTCACATAAGGCAGGTTTGGTTTATTTGATTTTATTTTTTAATCTCTTACACTTTACATGTATTTTATTTCTGTTAGAATTTTTCATTACGTTTGCTAGGCTTTTACATACGGTTTGTTACAGTATCCAAGCAATTAGGTCTCTCCACAAGGACTGCTAATTACTGGGCTGCTGATCTGTTACAGTTACTGCCCGTGTAGCTGCCTGCTTTGGTTTTCTTGTGCTCCTTAGTCTCATCATCAATTTGTCTTAGATCATGCATATTTTGAGATAGTGAGCTTCTATGTTTATGCAGTACGTTTAAAGAAGAAGCTGGTAGGTGTTATTTGGTTATAATAAATGTGCAGCATAGACTCTGTTATCTTGAAACATGTTATTGTGTTATAGTTTGGTGCTTGGTTTCAGACTTTGACCGTTACTGATGCTCAGTGTGAGCTGCGTGTTGTGGATTTGTATCTATGAGGAAAAAGCTATCCTTGAACTGTGTGGCTTTAAGAGACACCTCTGTCTTGTGAAACTGTTTAGCTTTGTCTGTCATTTGATTAATCCTATTAGTCTATTTTAGTTTGAGATATACTAAGAATTTAAATTTGGGTTTCTCTTATTAGCCTGCTGGCTATGTCCATCACAGAAAGCAGAAATTTCTATATCTGACTATATCCTGTGACATAGAACCCAGTCGCGTCTGTCAGTTAGCCCAATAAGTCACCATAGGTAACGGTAAGATTCAGGGCAAATTCTGTAATTTGGGTGGAATAGATGCTTATGTGCAAATATATTGGATGTCTTGGATTTTCTGCAAGTGTAAAATAGCAAATCAAAATAGTTATTCCTTCTTTTTACCGAAATTTGTTGTGATTTTTGATAAATAATTATATGCTTGCTTGATGTTTAATTAGGTACGCTGTGAACAATTTGTTGAGGACCTGAAAAGCTACTCTAAGCAGGCTGAAGAACTTAGCACATTTGGAGATATTCAAGAAGTCAACAAATATTTGAAGAAAGCGCAAACATTAAACGCGAAATTGGATCTTGCTGCTGATAAGGTACAGGTTATAGTCTAAACTAGTCCAATAGTATAAATTGTAAATCTGAATACTTGTGTTACCAGAATCAAGTTTGCTTAGTAGTGCAGTTACTAAGATGTGGAAGAAGAATTCTTAGTTCAGCTATGAAATACTTTTACATGATTTTCAATATAAACCGCAAATTTACTGAGCACGGTTACTCTGTGGTCATGAGTTAATACAGCAGCACTTGGCGTAGTGAAAGAGTGGATGGAGTTTGTGGAGGTTTGCATGGAAATTATACTTTTATGTTCTTGGAAGTGCAGTTCCTGATACTTATTACTACCTCCCATCTGTTAAAGCCTCCATGGTACTGCAAGTTGTAGAGGAATGCCCAGGTACCATTTTAAACCTCTGACTATGTTCCTCTGTTGACTAACATGAACAGTCAGCTGTTACTGTTTAAGATTGCTGTAACTGGTCTTGGACAGCTTTGCTTGTATTTCAGACCTTGTTTATGTCCCAACAGATTGATCAGTTAAATTCAGAAGAAGAGTCCTTTGGATGGCCAATATCTCAGTACCCTGAGCATAAAAGCATCCGGAATACTCTTGCTCCGTATCTTCGTCTTTTTGATATGGCTGTTGAATTCGACAGAAAACACAAAGACTGGACAGAGGGGTCATTTATAGAAGTGAATCCAGACGAAGTAGAGGTGGATGTAGGAAGCTACTGGCATGGACTGTATAAACTGGAAAAAGTCTTCCACGATTCTCCGAATGCATTAGCTATAACAAGGCAGGTTAAATCAAAAGTAGAGGAATTCAGATGCCACATTCCTCTAATCCAGGTGGTTTGCAATCCTGGTTTGCGAGAACGGCACTGGGAAGAGATGTCCAAAATTGCTGGTTTACCACTGTCTCCTTCTGAAGACTCAAATGTGTTGTCATATATTAACTTGCATCTTGAACCATTCCTAGAAATGTTTGAGACGATCAGTGAAACGGCCAGCAAAGAACATTCACTTGAGAAAGCTTTAACAAAAATGATTTCTGAATGGGATCAAATCGAGTTCACTCTTCTTGCCTATAGAGAAACAGGAGTTCATATTTTGTCGTCTGTAGATGATATTCAGATGTTATTGGATGACCACATTGTCAAAACTCAGACTATGAGAGGATCTCCGTTCATTAAGCATTATGAAAAGAGAATAAGGTAATTTTTCTTCTAATACAAAGTCACCAAGTAATGCTACCAAATAAGAAATCTTTTCTGCTTAATCTAAAGCAAAGGGACTTCAAATGCTTTTGTTTATCCTCTGAAGCGGTGAATTAATCTCATTTTAAAGGGCTAAAGCTTTTGTCCCCTGTCAGCTACATGCTATTTAACCCCATAAAGCTGACTTTTACTTTTAATTAACGATGTAGGAAGTGCTAAAGCATTGGACAGGTTGCTCAACATTTTTAATGCACTCTGGTACCACATCATCTTTGTCTTATCACATAAAACATATCTGAGGTGTAGAGGAAAGGTTGTAGACAAAGAGAATATAGTCTAAACTGTTTACCTGAATTATAAAACTACTGAAAATTTTAACTCTTCAAGAATTAAAAATGTAAGCGAGATGAAAAAAATGAAAACAAGACAAATTTCAGGGAAGCAATGAAAGATTTTTTTTTTTTCCATTGCAGGAAATTAAGTTCCAGAACTTAGCATTGCATGTTAAAAATTCTGTACTTCCATCTTTGAGCATAGACTTTAATGTGATTTTGTCTCTTTTCTCAGTAAATACTTGCTTCTTAAATCCCCCAGACATAGCCATACGGTGGAAAACAAATATCTTTCACCTAAAGTTTGGCTATAATTATCTAGGTATATAGGTACCTCCAAACTCCCATTAACCTGCAAAAATGCTATGTCATATTTCAGCACGTATTCAACAAATACGAATACGGAAGTACAGATACATACATGTACGTTCCAATAAGTATTAATTCTCTGACTACTACTGTACGATAGTGTAAGAGTTCCTTCCTTATTGAAGTAAAATGTTAGGTTTTGCCTGTTTAAGAAGAGAAAGTACACCATGGTAATTTTATCAGAGTTTTTGGTGACTGACAGCATTTGTAATAATACAAGGTATTGCTCTTACTTCAGTCTTTGAGATCTAGGCAATTATACAATGGTTGCTTTCTCAATAACCCAACAAATCTTGTAGAATTCTGGATTTCTGCCAGAGATTATTCCAAATTCCTTATCTTAATTTTTGTGTATTTTTGATGTAAGGAAATTAACTGACCTGCCTAACTTTCCTCTTGGAAAGCTGCATTTTTCTCTGCTTCTTGGTAGAAGCAAAATCACCAGAGATGAAATACCAGTACCTAAAAGATGAATGAGGGACTTTAGGTAGAGGAGAAGGTACACGAAAGCAAAGCCGTCTGTTGTTTAGAATCTGTGGCAGGTAAATGAAGGGAGGAAGGAGTGAAGTAAGCTTTCCATGTGTATTGTTGTATAGAACTCAGTGCAGCCCATGTATGAGTGTCCTGTTAAGAAAATTATTGACAGTGTTCATTTATGCAATATATATTTTAACAGCATGTACTTTTTGTAATAATTCTATCTGTACTATCCAGTGATATGAGTTGTGTAAAAAATTATACTCACTGGTTTTATACAGGAAAGAAGAATATATGTACTTGTTATAGAATTATAAATAGTATTTGGTTTTTATATATTTTTTGCAAATTGCTTATGTCAGTGAATTAGGAATACCTGTGATATTAGAGAACTCACATCTGTCTGATGTTGGTGAGACGGTAAGAAGTATCAAATGGTGGTGTTAAATTTAAAATGATGCAGAAAAAATTCAGGAGACTTAGGAAAAAATGGTAGAGTAAAGGAGGTTGTATTTTTGGCAATCAAAAGGAAAGACTGAATGGCTACTGAATTATAAGATTGTGTACCTATAGCGGCGTGCAGTAA
>Ga0181612_157912_pt1 | contig 12202 bp, 8 predicted proteins | sample HoacroProtozoa21_FD_119630 | JGI IMG/M metagenome (GOLD analysis project Ga0181612, IMG submission 119630) | Hoatzin crop microbial communities from Cojedes, Venezuel. Combined Assembly of Gp0051906, Gp0051904, Gp0051908
CAGCCGCAGCTAGCTGCGTGACATGATCGCCGTGTGGTGGGGGTGGGGGGGGGGGGGGGGGTGGGGGGGGGTGTGACACTGAGGCTGTGAGCAAAAGGAGGACTAAGAAGGGTTTAAGGACAGGCTATGAGGGCAGATGGGTAGTATATAGTACGGTGGGAGACACATCCAGTGGGGACAGACTCCAAGCCTGGAGCACTGATGGGGCTTTTGATGGAGGATTTGATGCCAAGTGTGAATGCAGAGGGCGAGGAGATGCGGTTGTGCCTCAACACTTACTGCAGTAGCCCAGAGTGCAGGCCAGTGAAGTGACTGTCCTCGGGAGCCCTTGCACATCATCAGCAAAGCAAAAAAAGCAATTTATTTTTTTATTCCATTAGCAGGGTGAGCATCAGGCCATGTCTCTCTCCCCTGCAGAGCGCCGGGGTGATGTCCGTTTACCTGTTCATGAAGCGATACACGGCTGAGGACATCTACAGACCTCATCCCGGCTTCTACCGTCCCCGTCTGAGCAACTGCTCCGACTACTCGGGGCAGTTCTTGCACCCAGACGCGTGGGCGCGGGGACGCAGCCCTTCAGATATCTCCAGCGAGGCGTCCCTGCAGATGAACAGTAACTACCCAGCTCTGCTCAAGTGCCCCGACTACGACCAGATGTCCTCGTCCCCGTGCTGAGCCCTGCCACCCCTGCGCCCGCGCCCACTCCCACCCCAGCGCCAACGGTCGCCGTGTCCTGACTCCGTTTGTCATTTATTTTTTAGGCCACTCTTTCAGGGCAATTCTCTATAGGAGCGTAAATATAACCAGAGAGATTGGTTATATAACCAATAATGTATCCTAGAGAATTGGGATATTTTCCTTCCTTTGTTTTTCTTTTTTTTAGTCTTCCCTGCATAACTAAAAATCTCTCCAAAGTCCTGTTCTTTCAGCTCATCCCGCTGAGCAAACAGCAGTTCTGCCTGGGGGATAAACCCAGGACTGGACTCAAGAACAGAAAAAGGAAAATTGAGTAGAACTAAGAAAAAAACAGAAGTGTATTTTTGGTTTAGGTAGGCTGCAAAAGTTTGTGCATTTGATTGTATCATTTAGTTCTAGATTTACTGGCCCAAGCGCCAGCAGGTGTAAAAGATTCGTGTAAATTTCCGAGAAATAGCCATCATTAGAAAAATATAAATTTTCTCTTGATTCAGTATCTACTGGTCGATATCTCTTGTTGCTGGATAACACTTTTAACCAGTCTGTAACGGGAAATAGCCATCTTTCTCAACTATACCTCAGCAGGCTTAGACACAAGCAGGTGGTTGTTTCTCTACGGCCACTTGCAAACTGTTGCTAAATCCCCCGTGTTAGACTGGAGGCACTACAGCCCTGGGGCATCTGGGCTGTTGGGGTGGCTCAGCACCCAATTTCCTCCACCATCCCACAGTCTGGAGGTCTGAAGAGCAACCGGGAGAATTTCAGTGCAGCATTGGGTGGAAAACTAGCAAAAACTTTCCCATAGGGAACATTAGGCATAGGATTTATGGGAAGTTATGGCCAGAAGTGCAGGTTATTTCAGTGAAAGGCGAGATCCCAAACCGGTGTAAAGTGATCTAGCTGAGGTTAATGGCACTACTCCAGCATAGCAAAGTCGTTGGCTTATATTTCATTTTGGCAAGAAAATGGTATTTTAGCTGCTTTTTTTGTGTGTGCGTATAAACCTTATTTTGAGGTTTTAAGTTTTAAAATTTCATATGATGCTTTGGCATTTTGGCCTTAGACAGCTCCCAGAGTGAGAGCATCACTCTGACTGAAAACCAAGGGCAGGGGAGGAAAAGGCTGTGCTCCCTCAAGTGCTCCGGTGCAAGCTGCAAGCTTGTCTACTTGCAGGAGAAAGAGCTTTGTCCAAACTTTATTTCTGTTCTCGTTATTATAAACTTTTCTGAAAATTTCCTTTCTGCAAAACAAACCCCTCCAGGGATTCTTGGTATATTTGACCTTGTTTTGTCTTACTGTAATTAAAACAAATGGAATATACACACTTCTAACCTCATTTGTAGCACACCGTGTAATGAATGTTGCACCTCTTTGTTGTTATGTATAATTTGTTTACTATTTACTATTTTATATTTATTATTTATTTATTGTTTATAAATTACTCCAAAGTAGGGTCCAGGTCCTGGTGCAGCACCACTGTTTGCATCGACTCTGACGCCCGTCCCGTGGGACCTCCCGGCAGCGTAAATATCCAGCCAACTCTTGACCTGGATTGTTTCCTCTCCGGTCTCTTCAGATAAGCAAGTAACGTGTATCTAGTGTCACTGACTCCTAATTTGCCAAGTTTTAAAACCAGGGCATCTTTTTGTAGACTCTGTTGTATTTATCCTTTAGTTTTTGTATTACCCTCAAACGTCTGTTTTCCTATTTTAAAACCCAGTTTGTAAGTGCTACACGACAGGTTCACTGCTGGGAAGGTTCAGGAATTAAAGCACAACCCAGCCCCACCATCCAGTGTCAGAGCTTGCTGCTGGTCCTCATCTGTTCACCCCAGGCAGATAAACCATCAGTTCTCCGCTGGGATCTCTGTTTGGTGTGAATTCGGCTCCAAGAAAGCGCAGGAGTTCACAAGCGATGATATTGCATTTGCAGAGTCCGATCTAGTTTGCTGGGCTTGATGGTAGTGCTTTCTGGTGGCTCGGAGACAGTGGCCTTTGCATCTTCCCTTTTATATTCTCAGTCCTTCTTGGAAGGGAGACCTTTGGGATCACCAAAATCGCTGATGCTCAGAGGCACAACGGCTGTCCCACATGGTGATGTTCCCCCGCACTGGGGAGTTGTTTAGTGCAGTTAATCCTGTGCAGCATCATGAGACGTCTTGGTCCCCAAATGGAATTTTCCTATGTACTGATTAAATACAGAATTATTCATTTTATGAATTAAAATGTCTGCCTACATAAGCAGAAGATGTGGAAAAAAACTTCAGGCCTTCCTCAAGGCCCCAGAAGGTTTAGCAGAGTCTAGGGGAGAATTAGAAAAGTAATTATTTTAATTCACCAGAGAGATTGTCGTCATGTAGCTGCATTTGTGAGTTCACACGTTCACTCAGTGAGCACAAGCCATTCATAAGTGCAGGACTGCTGAAAGAAATTGGTCAAAAGAAGTGTTTGCTGTTGGTTCAGTAAATGCTGCGTTTGGGCAGGAAAACAGGGTGCTTTGTAAAGCACGAGCAGCAGTGGCTGTGCCGCCGGGTGCTGTTGCTGTCCCTCAAACAGTGGGCAGCACAGCAGCAGCTCTCGGCACAAATGGCTATGGGCTGCTAAATGCAGGTATCACATCTTCGTTGACTCTGGAGAAACTTCTCCAGAGCCTCTGAGGCACAGAGACACAAGTGTGGCATGGACGAGCTGGTGGGGCGAGCTGTGGAGCCCAGCCACGCTGTGAGGTCCTTCTCTCCTGAGCATCGCCCCGAAGCTGATGTTCTCCACAGCAGTAAATGCTCGGTAAATAACTGTAGCAACCCCTTAGGACAGGTACTCATTGAAACACCTCTCCAAGTGCTCTGGCACGGTTTCAGCCCACCTTAATCTCTAACACCGCATCCTTCGCTCCCTGAATAACGCCGCTCGGTTGCCGCCTTTGGTCTCTCTCCCACCCCTGCTTCAATGCTGGCCTCACACTGTGTCCTGTCTGTGTCTGTTGCTTGGACTGCAATAAATGAAAAGTGGAGTTTGAGGATAAATTAATTTTTAAAGTAAACTAAAACTAAAAAAACTAAATTAGAGGTTTAACCCCTACAAGACTGAAGTCCTTCAGCTCGCCACTCCTGTGATGGGACGAGGCTCACGGGCTGGTAGAAAGGCAATTGCAGAAAATTGTTTGCACTTAGAAGAAGAAAAATCTCTTGTTTTGCGTGAATGACTAATTGGTGTCAGACCTTTTGTGCATGCGGCTGTGTCTGCTTGAACTATAGCGTTAGAGCAAATTACTGGGCTTAAGGGTTGAATAAAAACTCGGCACTGCCTGAGCCACACACAGTTCGCTGCTCCCTGGTGCTGCTCAGGACTGCAGCAGGCTGGAGCTTTTTCCTCCCCTGCCATCAGCTTCCCACACGGCACACACGTCCATCCCAGCAGCCTGGGTACCACACAGAGTTCACAACACTGGGAGGCATGGATGGCAGCTGAAGAAACCACACATGGGAGGAGAGCAAGCCCCCAGCCACCCTCCCCCTGTGTGTTTGGGGTTTTTAAAATCAAATCCCCTTTCTGTAAGCCCAGGAATGCATTTTGTGGCCCATATCTCCCAGGGCACGAAAGCTCCCCTCTGATAGCATCTCCCCTCCCACCTGCAGGACATGCTCTCCCCCTCGTACCCTTTCACCATGTCATCCCCATCACCCCAGGTGCAGTGGGGCCCCAGTGAGAACAGGCTCCATTTGCCCATTAGTTAGGAGTGTCCTGAAAACCCTGATTGAATCATGAGGTATGGATGCAAGAAGTTCATTAGAGACCAATCATGAGCAGTAATTAAGTAGCCAGGAATAATGAGGCTGTGCTGGGTTGTGTTCTCCCTCAGTTGCTGCTGGAGCAGATAATGGCTCCGGAGCCCTTTCTAGCATAGTGGAAAAAAGTATATAAATATAAATCTTTCTATATAAATCTATCTATAGATATAGCTGAAATGCTATCCAGTGCTGCTGCCGTTGCACCCATGTTGCCAGTGGACATGAGGAGCCATCGGGAAGGTTACGGTGAGGCAAGAGGCCCCACTGGGCAGTAACCCCTCCTGGCAGGGATGCTGACCCAAGAGCACCGCTGAGCTGCTTCAGCTGCTGCTGGGGTGACATGAGGCTTGGGTAGGTGTTTTGGGGGAGCCTGGCCCTGCTCTTGCCCAGAAGGATGGCATGGAGCTGCTGCTTGGGTGGGTGGGGGGAGATCAAACCCCTACAGCTGGGGAAGCCCCAGATGAACCTTGCTGTTGCCTCCTTTGGACACAGGACTGAAGACCTCTACCCTTTCATCAACTTTGAGCAGACAAGACGCAAAGGTATTTTATTAGGCTGGGTTTCAGTCACATATCACTGTGGCAGGGTAAAGAGTGAACACAGACACGGTGTACGCAGTGTGGGGGTTTCTAGTACACAGCGCTCTGCTCGCAAGTCCTCGTGTTGCATTATTAATACTGTTTGTCAGGGTTGTGTATTCACTTCCCCAAATGTGAGTTAGTCCCATGGGCTATTCAAGGTGTGCTAAGAAATTAAATAGTTGTCTTCCTCCCTGCTGATAGCTTGTTAGCTGTGCAGAACCGGTGTGTCTGTGGTGGGGATGCTGTGTGAACAGGCAGAATACTCACCCAGGTAAATACTCCTTCGGTAATGAGAAATAGCTGAGAGATATTTATTTTCTTTTTTTTTTTCCCTCCTTCCTTATGAGAATTTTTTTCCTTGATATTCACACTTGACTAGAAAAAACAGTATTTTCCCTCTTCACTTTTCTCACCTAGTTTTAGGGCCTGCTGGTGGGGTCTCCTTCACCCTGCTGCAGCACCATCCCTCGCTGAGCAGGTAGGGTTGCTCCAGCAGCTCCCCTCTCCTTGAGCACATCAACTTTTTAACTTATCTTTCTGCGAATTGGCTGCACCACAGCTGTCCTGTACAGACTGAAGCTGTGGCTCCTGGGGTGTGGAGCAGGGTGTCCCTAGCACCCTGGCTGATCAGCGGGTGCCACCCGACGTGTCCGCCATGGCTGAGGTGCTTGACTGATCTTTTCTCCATGCACCACGGGGGTTCTGTCTGTCTCTATTGTGTACAAATTGCAACCTGTTCCCATGGATACAGTAGACTATAGAAAGGGAAGAGCTGCCTCTTTGCTTTATCTTCATGTATGGTTTTATCTACCTTACATTTTTGGATTGTAGTGACCTCAGTGGGCAGTGGTTGCAATGGTCAGGTGTTGGCTGCAGCAATTACACTGTGTAGCTTTAATTGGAAGCCAGCCCCTTGGACACAATGCTTGAAAGGAAAGGAGAGGTGGCTCTGGATGGCATGGGACTGCCCATCGTCTGGCCCTCCCCGCGGCTGCAAAATATGGGGTTAGCAAAACACGTGTCCAGGTCACACTGAGTTTGGTGCTGAGTACGCTGACAAGCTGTGCCCCCGTGTCCCTACGGGTGACATGTGGAAGGGCCTTTAGCCAGCCAGTCACGCTGGCTTGTGTCACGAATGAATCCAGTGAAAATAGGCATGGACGAAGAGGAGGTGATGCTGGCAGCATGGCTGTCCTGCAGCCTGGGGCCCATCGCTGCGGTTGCTGTGTAGGATCACTGGGCCAGCATCCCTCTGGTTTTCACACCACTTCATCTTTGAGTCTCCAGTCAATTCGGTCTTCTAGTAAACTTTATAGGGGAAAGATTCTTTTTTATTATTACTAGAATTTGCAACACAGAAAAGCAGTATTTCAGCCAAGAGATTAGCCCTGCTCCACTGTGTCACCAGACTTCTGTCCCAAGGGCTGTATTTGAGGACTACGTTGGCTCTAACTGGATGTTTTCAAGCCCTGAGCAGTTTGTGCAGTGATATTCTGCAGGCTCTGACCAGCATTTTTAATCAAACCACCTCAGAAATCCCCAGGCCTCACCCTTCTCTCCGTTTCCAGTGAAGGGACAAGTATTCACACACAAATTGTGATTAATATACCTTGAAAATGTGCAGCGCAAGCATTCAAGGTTATTCCCCAGTAAGCCATCGCTTTTGTCATGAATCTTCTGGCTGTGATGAGGTGCAGCTGCTTTTAATCTTTAAAGTTAGAGCAGTGTGAATTCTGTTTTCTAAGGGAAAAAGCCCTGTGTGAGTGGTGTGCAGAGAAGGTGTTTGACAACTTGGGCCCGTTCAGATTTGCAGCTGCCACAGCTCCGGCTGCTCAAAGGGCTGCGTGAGCCAACGCGTCTGGGCTCTAGGTCACTCGTTTTGGAACAAAGTCTGTATTACCTGAATTAGTCCCAACTACCATCAAGCACCTGTAAATCTACATGTAGGCAAATCCCTTCAGAGCTTCAGCTCTCTGCTGCTAATCAACAAAGTGCGTAGGCACATGTTGAAATCCCTTCAACTCCAGCAGGATCTATGTCAGAGCCAAAATTAAGCCCAAGCAAAGCTCTGCTGAACAAGAGCTGTCTTCGTGGGCATGTTTAAAAGCACCTGGCAGGGGGTTTCTGTGGCAGAGGAGCTGGAAGGCACAGAAGAGGAGACAGTAAAGAGACATGGCCATAAATTTCTTATTTTCCCATAGTGAGAACATCTTTTAATGAGGTCTGCATTCACGAAAATGTAACCCTGAGGTTCTCACATCTGCCTGGCATCTTGACACATGCCAGCTTCCCATTGCAACTTCAGGGGGAAAAGCTGCCGAGAAAGCTGAAAGCTGTTATTTAATTAATAACAGCTAATTTGAGTAAGTACTGAAATGTCACCCAGCTTCTCTGGAGGTGAGCTTGGTGAGTTCCCCTCCAGAAGGAACTGGGATGTTTCCGAAGGCAGGGGACACTGTCGGTGTCATGCACATGAGCAAGGAGCAGCAGTGTCCAAAGCCTCAGCGTGCTGCCATGTCAGTGCAGGTCAGATCCTGCTCATTTCCTTATATTTCATAAGTAAACCTATGGTATTCAGATTTAGCATAACTGAGCGCTGTGTGGGACTTAATGCTGGTTTAAGCTGTCTCCAGCTTGGCTCATCAAAGGCTGCTGCAAGTGAGAGGAGAAGTGAGGCATCCCGTGGCACTTGTGGGGCTGCATCATGCCCAGCCAAGATCTTACACTGAAATACTACAGCTTTTAAAGCTGCCTTGCTTCAGTACTAGACATGTTCGAATATCTGAGTGAAAGCTCTTATTTACCCTTGAAAAGCAAACTGTGTTTTGTTTTAGCAGGAATTACAGGGTCTGTTTCTTGAGAGAGCATCCCCAGTTCCTGCTATGCATAACGAACTTTGGAATGACCGTGTTTGTCCAGGACAATAAGATTATATATTATTTAGTAATATTATTCATAATTTAGATAAACAGAGAAGGTCTCTCTAGCAGTGCAGAACATGTAAAATCACTGTCAAATTATTTATTTCCATATAAATTATGTACAGTCAAAACTTCTCTACTGATCTGAAGGTTAAAGGTTTCATCACAGAAATGCAGCAGCTCCCCGTCATATCAATCCGAATGTGATTATTTACAGAAAAAGCAGCCTGGCGGTTGTGTATTTCCTATTGATCAGCTTCAGCATCTCTGTCTGGCTTAGAACAGTTGAAATAAAAGAAATAAAAATACTAACCTATGGTTGTTTTATCTTTCCATAAAAAGTAGGTCAGATCCCCAACTGGGCTGTATTTTATTCATGCGAATACATTTTTTACAATTAAAAATGCAACAAAAACTGCGTTCATGTCAACAGAGCTGAGCCCAGTGAAAGTGGGTTAGGGCGGCTGCCCGGGTTTCTTCGGGGCCCAGCCCCACTGCCGCTCAGCCAGGTCCCATCCCGTGCTCCTCCGCCACGGAGCCGGGGGCCCAGCCGCCAGTCTGGGAGCAGGAAAGCTGAGCGAAGCCAGAGAGGGGTGAAAGCGCTTTAAGCTCTCCAGATTGAGCTCCATATAGGAATAGTTATGGCTGCTATTTTAAGAAGTTGTTTAACAACGTTAAACCGATGACAGCCTGAGATTATAACACTGCCACCTCCACACTCCTGGGGGCTTTTTCTTTTCTCCCCCCCCCCCATCAGCTCTGGTATATTTGCATTTTTCTGAGCCTGTGTTACAAATTATCATTCTCAAAAGGCTCTTGAGCAAGCTGGGAATCACTTTGCATGAGGGGAGAAGACGAGGCAGAGAAGCACAACAGCAAAGCTCTTAGCCCCTCTCCTGGTGTGTACCTAGAGAGCGTGTGTGAGCATGGTCATGAGCAAGATTTGCATTTTCAATTGGTCCAGTACAATATTTTGGGGCAAATCCTGCTTCTGACGGAGCTGAGAGGTCAGCCCACTGGTACCACCCCGTCCAGAGACCCACGGCGTGCGTGGGGCTGCAGCCCGTGGGAAAACACACCTCTGCGGTAAGCCGAGGTTGGGCTGTCTCAGTTTCCCTATTTATAAAACAAAACCTGTATTGTTGATTGGCACGTTGGTACTTTGGGAACTTCGGATGAAGCGTGTTTCCCTTAGTATGCATACAGATAATTAACAATGTTTTTTCTGGAGGTTTAATGCTTCGTTTGCACTGCATGGTGATTAGCACTGAGCTAGCTGCTCTTGGCAGGATGCTCCCTCCCCGGTGCGGGGCTGTGTCTTACCACAGCGACAGAAGTTGGAGCTGCTTATAGAAAGTGCTGTGAGACGGATGTCAGGGCTGTCTTAGGGACCTGCACCGCCAGAAAAATGAGGAGCATGGAATAGAGACAGAAGGAAAAAATGTGCTACAAAGAATGGGGCTTTCTACCAAATTTTTCTATTTTTCTGGTGTTTCATTTGTAATAAGAGCAAAAAAAAAAAAATATGGTTCGGTCCAGCCAGCCTTTTTTTGAGAAGGAAGTTGGGGAGGTGATGCCCTGAAGGTGACAAAGAAGGATGTGTGAGGAGGGTTTCATGGTGCTGCACCGAGGCTGGGCTCTGGGCAGCACCTCCTCTGCAGGCACCAGTGGGTCCGTAACGCGGGGTGAGAAACTCTTTATTTCCTCTCCTTGACAAAGTCCGTCCCTGTTTCAGGTGATGCCATTCAGCTTTTGTATACTGGGGTCTGGTTTGGCTGGTTATTTCTCTTTGTTCTGTGGCTAGAATTGCCCTTTCCATGCACAACACCCTTTTCCAGCGGGCGAGGGAGGGCTGTCTTCCTGCTCCGTGCTGGAGCTCTACAGCAAGCAAGAGGTTGGGGGGATCAAAATGCAACTTGAAGTACTGTGAAAATAGATCTCAACCTGTCCCATTTGCTTGAGGGTCTTTGGGTTTTGTCTGGTTGATTTTTTTAAGATGTCAGGAAAGATGCTTGAAAATAAATTAGGTTTCATTTAGCTCAGAGTAAGAAAACTTGGAATGGTCAGGGCCTGTTAAGGCAAATCAATTAAAAGACTGGCACATAAAGGATGTGTACCCTTGTCTTCCACTGTCCTAGTCAGGCTGGGAGACCTTCAGACTGGGATGTTCGAAGGTGAGGCTATTAATCCAACACATATTTCCATCGACTGACCCTAGAACTGTCTTTTATGACCTTCTGGATGGTCTCTAACCTGCTATATTGTGGGCTTCTCCCCCATGAGGTTTTCTCCATCACCACCTCTTTCAGCCTATTTCATTTAAAGCAATTTCGTTCTGCATCTCCCCAGGAGGTTGAAGGAGTAGGTCCATCTCTCCGCCTGCTGGTAGCGCTTGAAGGCATCTGCGTGTCCCATCCCAGGGGTGATGACTTTCCATCAGTGGGGTGACCCATGGGATGGGTGTGAGGGTAATTGCAGTGAAGTAGAGGGGATTGAGAAACCCTTCAGAAGTATGGTCCCTATTTCATACTCCCTCAGTGATGGAGTTAACATTTTTCATGATTTACAGTGAAATTGAGACAAAGCGGCAGCTATTTAAAACATCAGAGAGAAGCTACGGAGACCACGGGTCACAGCACAGAAGACATCAGCCACGAAAGGACCTTTCAGTCTAGAGGACCAAGACTCTGCTGGGCTGGAGGAGGCTGGAATGGGACGAAATTCAACCATAACTCACAGTTATTAAAGAGAGGTTCCTGGTCTCAGCTTCAGCCCTGCAGCAGTGCTGGCGTTCAGGCTCTCGGCTGCTCACTGTGTCCCGGGCACTCAGCGAGGCTCGGCAGCAGGCGTGGGAAGACGGGTGGCTTCTGCGACATCCCAGCGGCAGTGCTCATTGTGTCAAATATTCATGGTCCAAATGGATGCAGAGAGCTCCCGCAGGCCGCCTCGCCGGCAGGTCGCACGCCTGACAGCCAGCAGCACATCGGTACCGGCTGCGAGCGCTCCTTGGGAGGGACTTGAGGGACCTTCACAAGCAAGGCTGAGGGAAGCCCCACAGATTGAAATATTGAAGAGTAGCCAGGGTGGTTCCCTAGTAACTACCTGGAGGAGACCAGTCCTGCACTGGTGGCACTGTATGTGCTCGCGTCCACGGCTGCAGGAGAGCAGCTCAGCAGCTCCAATTGGCAATGGGAAACGCTTGTTCAACCATTCGCAGCACGAGTATCAGACAGGACTGTGTGACAGCACCCAGCATCACTAAACCGCTACCACTGCGGCATCCCTCCTCAACACCCCAATGGATTTCTTGCTCCAGACAGGTTCTGTGCAAGGAGCTACAGCGAATCCGGGATAAAACCTGCTTCTCCTCCGGTTTCAGGGCACAAAGTCTCCTGCCTGCCCCTGCCCCACGCACCTCGCTGCCCGTGGGCTCGCCAGCAGCCGGGCTCCATGCGCAAAACAGGGTGTCAGCAGGATCCGTGTGCTCCCTGCCCGGGTTATGCTGCTTTTTGGCACGGAGGATTTGTGGTGCCTGTACTCCCTTTGCAAACCGCACCAGGGTGCCTGGATGCCAAGCGCCTGGCTGAGAGGTGCTGGCACGGCTTGGACCAGGGGAAGGGCCCATCACCAGGCAGCAGCCCGCTGGGCCCCTCAGCCTGGCACCGGCATGAAGAACCCTTCTGCCAGCTCCAGCGCTTGCATTTGGCCCAGGCAGGGACCAATAACTAAAGAAAGGTACAGGAGGATCCCCACCCATTCTTTTGCTATTAAAGCAGCAACAGGTTATAAAGTTCATCATTAATCCCAGCGATGGAAAAGCCGAAAAGCAGAGGATTTAAAATGCGGTTTTATGAACACTTCCATCTTCTTCTTTTTGAATTCGAGTGAAAAATATTACAGAATGAGTGTGTGGAGCAGTTTCTGTCCTGAGCTCCTTATCGTTGGGATGTTGAAACACTGTGGTAGAGACCTTTTAACCTTTTCCAAGCCCCCCCCCCCCAGGGGAAAAGGGCCCTCCAGGGGGTGGGGGCCAGGGTCGGGGGGGGGGGGGGCGGGGGGGGGGGCCGGGGGGGGGGGGCCCCCCCCCCCCCCCGGCCCCGGGGGCGGGGGCGGCGGTGGGGGGGCCCGCCCGCCCCGCGTGGTGGTCTGGTGGGGCGTCGTTCTCAGCAGTTTGTCTTCTTTTCGTATCTGTATCCTAATGCTAATGTCATTCACGA
>Ga0181612_113586_pt1 | contig 12200 bp, 4 predicted proteins | sample HoacroProtozoa21_FD_119630 | JGI IMG/M metagenome (GOLD analysis project Ga0181612, IMG submission 119630) | Hoatzin crop microbial communities from Cojedes, Venezuel. Combined Assembly of Gp0051906, Gp0051904, Gp0051908
CAGCTTGACAAATCTGAACCTTCAAAACATATGTGGATTTCAGAGGTACTTCTGGGATACCACATGTAGCCACAAGAGATTTGCTTTCTTCCTATTTCTTTGCCACCAGAAAGATTTCTGCTACTGGCTACTGTATCAGGCAAATGCTGTGGTGGGGTTAACACACAAAATAGGTAGGGGTTTTCCCAACTTATTTCACATGGACTGTTATCACACTTCACGCTCAGTCCGCTGATGCTGTTCTTGGTCAGCAGGAAGAAGTACAGGCTCACAATTGCATCTAATTAAAGATAACATGAAAACAAATGCAAAAAATGTTTTGGATGCTGGTGTGTATATGTTGGACTAGGGGCAGAGGAGCAGGAACTGGAAGAAAGGACTGATTTAAGTTACTTGATTTTTAAATTCACGAGGCCAAATAGCATAAAGATGCACAAAAACTCTTTGGCTCCTCCTTGGGTGAGTAAGTCTCACTCAGCAACACTTTCTTAGTATACCAAACCATTGCCTTTAATTTCAGAGTTTCAGAGGGGAAAAAAAGTTGCATAAGTTTGTAATTTCTCATAAAGGACTGTTTATTATGTCAAAAGCCTTTGGTCAAAGCTATCCTTCATTTCATTGTCTAGGTGTATGCATGTCCCCATTTTCCACTAGGCGATATATTTTCAAGGAAAACTGCATGATACTATGTAAATTTATCACATCTGCGTTGATCTGTGCTCAAGGTCATGTTGATTCTTTCTGACTCAGGAGACTATTGGTACAAAAGGGCCACGTACAGGTAGAAAGTGATGCATTCAAAAGGGAAAGTTAAAATACAAGGAAAAAGTGGTAAAAGGGATTTCAAATTATCAGGCCACATCTGCAACAAAAAATGGAAGTAAAAATTTGCCAGAATATTTCATTTTAAGATCTCTCACAATACATATCAACATGAACGTTTGGTTCTTCATTAATCTTCAGCACTGATTTGATTGAGTAAGGTCTTTTAGTCCTGCGCTTTCTGTCTGACTGCGCTGCATGTATGCACACACCTATACAGAGACAGCACATATGTGTCTCTGTATGGGCGTACTCTTGGGAAAAAGAGCACTTGAGCTGAGAACATAAGCATCCTTTTTTGATAGAGGGAGGAGGGAATCTATTTTCCATCAGTATCTAGCATTACTAAAGGTCCTCAGAACGGAGTAAGTAGTCAGGAGGCTGAAATCCAAGGCAAATGTTTCCCTGCAGCAGAATTTTGAGAAGACTGGATGGTGAAGCAAAGCCCTATGCCATTTTGGAGAGAAACAAGAAAAAATGTCATGGCATTGGCAAGACATAAAAACTTCCCATAAATAAAGTCTAGGGCACGTAATTAGATTTGCACAAAAGAAAATAAGACTAACAGAAGGGAATTTTGGGAAAAAAAAGCTGTTAACGATCTTGAATATCCCCTTTTGCAGAGCAGAATTTACCAGAGGTTGGTGGGAAGATCACTAAAGGATGCTTCTACCTCTTGTTACTCTGACAAGGAAAGCAACAGACATATAAACATATAAAAATCACATTGTTTCTTCTGTGTTACAATTATTTTGCAGTTAAACAGAAGACTTCATTCTTTAAGTGTACTGAAGTACACTTCTTGCACTTGACATCTAAATCTGCTGATACTGATAACAGCGTGATCACACTTCACCTCATGCATTACAGAGTATGAGACTAGCAGAGTGTGAGATTTTGTTAGCTGCAAAAGACCAGCTGTGATCTGGATACAGAGTGTGCGTTATTAATGGGCAGAACAAGCCAGAAGGGCTTCAGAAACACAGTACTCAGCCCAGGCCTCTACCTTCTTGCTCCTCTTTCTTACTACTTCATTGTCTTCCACAAGTCAAAATGTTTATAAAATAAGGAGGTGGGAGCTAAAATGCTATGCCCCTTTTGATATAACTTTAGAACAATTTACTTTTTCCCTTCTGCAGCTTGTCAAAAATGAGTCCTTGTGTTATTACCACTTTTAACATGTTGACGTGTTGTGTCTTTTTCTTATTTGGAGTGAAGATAAGGGTAGCTCCATTTTTCAAACTAGATTATCACCATATAATCAGAGATATTGATTTCACTGTAAACTTCTTATGTTTCCTCCATAGGCATGGAGAAAATCAAAGGATACCGTCGTCTTTCTGCTGATGATTTAAAAACTGCTGCTAATGGATAGTGCTGCGAAATTACATTTTCTCTCCCTCTTCCTCTGTGTCTAAGTACTATTAAGAGGTGCTGGATACCTACAGTAGGGAGAAAAAAAGGGCCACTATAATGAATGCATTAATTTTTTATCATCTGATTTGTTTTCTTCTTGTAAAGCTACGGTTTAGGCAATGATAAAAACATTCCTAGCAGCAGAGCAGTTAGTGAGCATTGGTATTCATTGGTAAATACAAAGTCAAGTATTGCAAGAATTTAGATTTATTTGCTATATGCAAACGTAGATGTAAATCACATTTTCCTTATGTTTATATATACTAGTGATGATTTTTGAAGACATTAAGTGGAAGCGATTTTTATGAACATGAAATACACTAGTCCAGCATAGGACTTGTCAGTCCTTTATCTCCCTGCCTGTTCTGGAGAGAGATGGCCATTGCGCTGAGAGAATTACGCTGATCTGAAATCAAGATGACAAAAGATCATTGTATCGAAGGTCCTAAGGTCCTAAAATCGCACCTATTAGTTCTTTTAAACTCCAATCTATTGGAAAATTGCAAATTAAACTTTAATTTCACATGACTCTGTAGTCCATTCATACCACTGCATAAATATAACCACTTGGTGTCAAAAGGGAACTCACAAATCAAATAGAAAATAGGACAGTTAATTGCTACTTTTCACAGCTGAGAAAAATGTGCAATGGGTAACATTACAAAAAATTTGCTGTGTCAGTTACTCTCTGATTTCTACCCTATATCCATTGATTCTGACATAAAGGTGGTATTCTAAAAAGTCATGAGTCGTAGTATAGTAGACTGCTTAAAATTTATTCAAGTATTGACTTTCTGATTTACTGTAATGCAAATGCTAGTTTCTAAAATTGGTAAGTGAGGCTGTTAATCTGTACGTGCTCATACATCAACAAACTATTCAACCTCTATTAATGACATACAGTACTATACACCTTGTTGAAAACAGTACTTCACTGCATACACTGTTCCCTCCCTCCTGACAAGAAAACATTTCAGAAGCCATGTAGAAGCTATGAGTCCACAGATACTTGGCAGAAAACTTTGCACATTCTGAAGCCAGCCAGCAAATCTTTCCAAGGGATCCAACAGCACCCATGGGAAAAGAATGGGGCTTACACCACCACTGAGCTCATTCATCACTTCCCGACAGTGGCCTAGTTAAATTTGTAGCTTTTGCCTGTAAATGCTGCTTTGTGAAGTGTAAGTGCCAGATGCAGTGACTCAATTTCAGACTAATACATTCTTGCAAACCAACATGTAAAGTATGTGGCTTTTACTAATTGCATTCAATCCATATAAACATATAAAAATCACATGAAGAAAGCTATGATTTACATATGTGATGGTAATTACTTTATTTTGGATTCATAGCATATGATTACATGATTTCATTATACATTTTACCTGTATCACATCCTAGATCTGTACCCTGAAAGCTTTTTCTAACTGTTTAACCAGTGTGGTCTTGGATGCTCAGACGCTCACACTATTTAATTACTTTGATATCACCAACAACTACAATATAAAGAATGTGTAATTACATAATTACAAATGGGAATGAGAACAAAACATGTGTTTGCCCAGTTCCCTAGAACAGCTACAATCCTGACTGACAGAAAGAGGGTTTTCTCCTCTTGTCTCTTACTTCCTTATCACCCCAGAAACAGCTCACACGTTGTTCCATAGTTCTTTATGTAAGTGAAATGGAGTCCTGCCCACACTGGTGCATTTTAACAGCAATTCTATTCGTATTCTTATGTTAATGCCCACCATGATGATATCTGAGTATTCTCCGAAGACTCAAAATGACGTATGACAAGAAGTAGAACTTCTTTGTTGACTAAATATCTTCAGGTATTTTTAACTCGCTTTCTCTTCTCCTTGTGCCTTTTTACGTCTATTTTTTATATATTTATATTTAGAATCTTTTAAAGGAATAAAAATAGAAGAGAGCGCTATCCATTTTACAAGGATATCTTTGTACACAAATGTTCTCCATGCACAACTAAAACCACTTAAAGCACAGAAAAAATGTGAGTGCAAAGGATATGAAGGCAGCTTGCTGAACAGAATGCATTCAGGCAGAGGTGAGGTCATGCCTGTGTTATAATTTTAGCATGTTTAACCACTAACTGGTGCTAAAGGTAGAAGAGCAGATAAAAACATTTTTATTCTGAAGAAATGTGAAGACAGAGTTTTGTGTAGGAAATGAGTTGAGACTTCCTCCTTGCATAGTTTCATGCCTCCTTACAGACTATCTTGAAATACAAAATCTATCCAGCACAAATTTTGTACATCTCCTCACATGCTATCACCTACGTCCCAGGTAGTAGTCCTACAGTGAAAGATAAAGTAAAATACTAGTCATATTTTCTGCAGAATTTTGCTGTAGAACACTAAGACTGAAACTGTAGCTTGTCTACAGTTTCTCCTGTGGAAAACACAGAAAGTGTGATCCTAATCACTGCTTTTCTGTGCAGCCTTGACCACATCCCTTCCACCACACAGTGCAAACATTTCTGGTAGCTGAATCTTCACTGTGGCAGGACTGCTATTCCTGAAAAACTCTATCGTGTAAATCAGCATCAACTGAGCATACATGGGCTATAGTCTGAAAACGGTCAAAGAAAATAACACTTCTTTGTGGGTGAATGGCTTTTTCTGATAACCTCCAGCATGTATTGTACTGTATTCTAGTTTGAACTTAGCATTCCTCTGAAACTTCAGTATGAAACCACTGGATTCATTCATGTTTGCTACATTATTGGATCACAGAACAGCGTTGTGATTTTGTTTCAAAACTGCTTGGTCCTGGGGTATGTTCTTTTTAATGGGTTTTTTGTTGTTGTTTTTCACTTTTCAAGTTAATTTATATTGATTTTCATTTGAAAATGTGGTAATAACAAGAAACAAAAAAAAATATTTTTTCTTTTTTTAATTTCATTTTGCAATATATTTTTTCCAATAAGCACATCTAGAAATGCATCAATTTTCCCTACCTACTCATGATTCATGTGACAATTCTCATATGAAACTACAATTTTTATTTTGGTTACCCTTAGCCTTGTTAATCTGTCTAATTTCACAGCTGTTTGTCATCTTCTGTTTCTGAAATAGGATATTACCTATCTCTTTGTACATTTATATCTTGTGTATAACTGGTTTGAACTTACATTTTTCTGTTCTTCAAGCATTAAGGAAGTCACACTGCTATTAAACTCCTCATGCAATAGTAAAATATTTTTCTTGCACTCATCTTTTCTTTTTCTTCCTTTCCCCAAGTCGTAAAACCTCAGAATGCTTAAACAGTAGTTTGCTTGTAGGCTACTTCATCAATATATGGCATGATAGTGAACCATTATGTCTAAACTAAATGTGTAGCTCTATGAAAGAAAAAATAATATCTCCAGAAAAAGTACCCTAAAAGAATCCCAATGAAACTCAAATATGAACATTTTCATAAATGGTAGGAGATAAATCTTCTCTATAAATAAATTACGCTTAAAAACAGAGCTGTAAAATATTCTAATAATATATTAACTAAAAACCTCATCTATGGATATGTTTACACCAATATGAATCACTCCTTTCAAAACTTAATTTCTGTGTGAGGTTCAAGTTTCAAAGGAAACATATCGTTGCACATAGATTAACACCACAGGTTTGGATTAACCTTTTCTAATCATACTTGTTCTATAACTGGCGGTAGTCACCCAAAACTGATCATGTAGGCTCTATTTTCAGTCAATAGAGAAAGACTGACACCTCTGGAGTACTTTCATTGTAAAACATATACATCATTATTTTTACACTAGATTACACTTGATTACAAGACAAGCCGGGAACAATACAAATTGTAACGTATATGGATAAAAATTATGATCAGAAAATGTTATAAAAATATCATGTGGAATCATATAAAATGGCTACTGGCCAAGACATAATTCTGGCACAACAGATGAAAGATAAGGATAAGTTGGGTGACAAGGGATCCATGGTTCCCTGTAACAGCACCCCACCTGGTCTATATTTTATACTATTGTCAGCCTTAGACAATATGCCTTGGAGCAACAGAAAGGCTTTAACAATATTTAGAGTTTATTTTTCAGACAGTGGGATTGGAAGAGCTCCCTGACACCTCAGATCAAAATCTTTTCTTTATCTTTCCCCACTGACTTGATTAAATATCTATGACAATCTGATACTGAAATGTTCCCCATACAAAACAAAATCTGCAAAATTGCTGTTAAGTATCCCCACAGTCTTTCTGTACAAGAGAGATTTACAAAAGCTAGCAAGTCTTAAAAGCATGCATTGCACCAGACTTTAATTATACTCAGCAACACTAAGCACGATACGCTGTAGCATTAAATGGTCCTTCTTAGTGCTTTCTCTCCCTGCTCTTAGCAGGTACTGCTGTGAAGAGAAACTCCTGCTTCTATTCTTTGAAGACATTTTCAATCATTATGTATTGCATGTTTTGTTTCTTCTGTGTTACAATTATTTTGCAGTTAAACAGAAGACTTCATTCTTTAAGAATCACTGAAGGTCTCAGGAGCATCAAGTTCACAAAAATCTGTAAATGGGGGGGAAATATTCACACAGTAATTGAATTAATTGTGATTTTTACTTCTGATGTAGCTACAACTGCATCTTGATCTCCAGTCTTTTCTTTCAATAATTTATTTCATTGCTAAATTCAGCAGGAGAATAGAAATAAAGACATATGAATCAGAAAAAAATAATTATTCCTTACTTCTATTAGAGCTTAAAATGTGATCAGCACATATCTTATGTAACAGCAGAGGAAATATAGTTGTTAAAAACTACCTTTATTCAGAAAATCAAGACACAGACTGCACAACTTGAACTCCTTTGTTCACTTCTCAGTTGCTTTTTACAGCTCAGGTTGTCAGTGATACACTAGTTGTGTCAGCTAGCAACTTTGCGTCATGAAAGGTAAAATATACCAAGAGAAATAACATTTATGTGGAATGTTCTTGCTTGCAGACAGACCATCTTGTCTCTACAACAGCTATGATTTTCCATCTTTTCAATAATTTCCAAACTATGCTAATAAACAGATCCTTCAAAAGCGTTTTAAACTAAGGGAGGGTAGATTTAGACTGGATATAAGGAAGAAATTTTTTACAGTGAGGGTGGTGAAACTCTGGCCCAGAGAGGTAGTGGAGGCCCCATCCCTGGAACCATTCAGGGCCAGCTTGGACGGGGCTCTGAGCAACATGATCTGGTTGAAGATGTCCCTGGTCACTGCAGGGTTGTTGGGCTAGATGACCCCTAAGGGTCACTTCCAACCACCAAAACATTCTGTAATTCTATTCTATGATCTATGTGCGTTGCAGTGCTGATTTGTTCACTCTTGAAAAAAAATTACAGTCAGAACTAATAATATTGGGGTTTTTTTTAATCTGTCACCGTTTTGTAAGATTACAAAAACAAAAAAAAAAACACAAGCAAAAAAACCCAGTACTGTAAATATTTTTGTACCAACCATGAGAAAATGACATGTAGTTAATGGGTCATCTGAGAACGATACTGAAGTATTTTGTCTTGTAGATGGATTTTTAGTAGTAGGAGGAACAGAAACATTTGGGTTTGCATGTCTCTTAAGACCTGTAATTTTGAAGTGGAAAACTTCAAAAAAAAATTATATTTTAATTCATTTTTTATCTTAAAAAGCAATTATCTGAGCTAGATTAAGGATGAGGTGTTGTTTTCAGTCATTTCAAGAGAACTCAAAATAAGTAAAATATGTAAAATGTTTAAAATAATTTATTGAAACTAAAGAATGATCTGAGAAAAGAGATTTTGCAGGACTTAAAAATACAGATAAATCTTGAGATACGTGTGTAAAAGAAACTGTAGATAGCAAATACGTCCCAGATTATTGTGCGATTTCTGACACTTGTACCCCATAAATTCAAAGGGAGATTCATTCTCAAGCGGAGGAGTTTTTGAGCATGGTTCTTTGTTTTCTTTGATTGTCCTTTTTTTAAAAACAATGCTCAGCTTTAAAAAACCCAGAATTTTCATAAACAATTGTGCAATTTCAGATACGGATTTTAAAACTGATGGGCAAAGGTGAGATAGAGCTGACTTATAGCATTCTTTCATAAATCTTGAATTCATTAGAATATCAAATTACTCATGAGAAAGTGACTTCTATTGCATTATTTCAGTCCAACAATGTAAACAAAGATTTTTATTGGTGCTGCAAGTAATGTCATTGTGGAAAATAACCACATCAGTAAAAGCTTGTTTTCAAAACAGACTGATTCTTATTTCATTTTATACTTTTTCTACTTTTTAGAGCTTTTATACAATGACATTAAAGGTTGCTGCTTGGATATCTCTATGTCCACCACTAAGAAAAATAAGTTTTCTAAGCAGTGTATTTATATATTGCTTTCTGAATAAAAATTGATTCAAATCTCTTTTTTTTCAGTTAAATAATACACAATTTAATATGTCTGTTTGCAAAAGTTAATTTCCCTCCCCCCACATCATATTTTGGGGACAAAAGTTCTCGTGTAGAAAATGCTAGCATATTGAATCTCACAAGTTGTTCTTCTGTGCGAGACCTGAATAGCACGTGTATAGCAAAACCACACCTCTCTTCTAGCAGATCTGTTTGCAGAAGCCATACCCTTCTTATGGGATATTGAGGTAAGATTAACAGCTCTTAAAGGAAATAGTTCTGCTTACATTTCTAACATTACTATATTAAGCTTACTTTATTTTTTAATGTGATACAGTAAGATCCTGTATTCAAAACACAAAGGAATGTATTTTCTACTACTGAGGATGCCTGCCATTGAGAGATGCAGCTGTAAGGGAAAATACTGCTTTAGACACAGAGTAGATGTTTTGGTATTGTAACCTCTTGTCACTTACGTTGTGTTCATGTATAAATGATCAGTATAGTTAGAATTCAGAAATTTTTCAGTTTGTCCAAAGTTGAATTATTTTTGTGGATAGGTTGGTTTGTGTGCTGACTGAACTGAAGAGCCCAAACTTACGCACCTTCCTAATCAGGGTTTATTTTTAGGCTTGAAATGCATTGTACATTACGTATCATGATGTCATTCTCAACTTTCCTGGTGCCAAGTTTTATACATTTTATGTTGGCGTCTTCAGAGGTGTAGAACACTAGTTCTTCACTTACACAGTAGCTCACTGGGTGTACATTTTGCAGTGCTTCTTATGACAGGTGGTGATGCCTTGTACATCATCATGATGTTATGTGTTTCTGTGTGCTCTGGTAGTGCAGAAGTAATGGGATTCAAAGTTAGTTCTTTGTCTGACTAATCATTATCACTTCAGTCTTTAGTGTTCTTCGAGTTATTTCATGGTGATTCTTTGAAGCAATTAAATTATTTAAAAATTGTGGGGTTCTTTATAAAAAATACCTATTCCTGGTAAGAATATGAATTGACTCTCCACTTGCTACTGAATTTAATTATTCTTTTGCAAAATGTAAGTAACGTGAAGTTTGTAATTTCTTGCAGCTGTTGTGATCCACAGTTTTCTTAGTGACTACTTCAGGAACTGGGGAATCATAGTAACTATGTTGTTGAAACCCAGAAAGCAGATTTCTCTAGACTTTATGCAGCTTAACAACGAAGCAAACCCACATCATCAATTTCCTCTGATTTTACCTCTGTGTGTATGTATGTATGTTTATGTGTGTGCATGTCTATGTGTTTATGCTTGCTGTATTGTATGTGACATTACTTGATCAGTCTTTCATTGATCTGTATTGAAGACAGTGTATCCAGAATATCAGATTCTGATGAATATTGGTTTGTCACTGCATTATTTTTTTTTTTTAGTGTGACAAACGGAAAAACTAACCATCTTCCAAATAAAATTTGTCTAATTACCATACCTTATCTAAAATACTTACTATTATCTTCACCTTTTAGTTGTTTTTAAAATAAGAGTTAATACTGTGATCAGCTGATGATGATGGGCCAGGGGTTGTTCTGAGTAGAAGATTTGGAGTAACAGATTTTCAGCAGGCCTCAGATGAAACTTTATGCGAATGCTGTTGCTGACATCTTGTGGTCTACCGAACATAGGTACAATAAATGAAGGTTCAGACTGGCTTGTGTGCAGCGTCAAAGATTTCACTCAGTTTGTAGCCAGTTGCGGTTCAAACAGCCTTTTAATCTTAAATTCTTAGATAAACTCTAATTCTGATCTTGCCCTTTCAGGTTCTTGGTAGGATTAGTTTTGATTCTTGGGGTACATCAGAAGAAAGTGGCAGGTTTGGTGTATTACGCCTTTTCTTATTCCATTACTTTTTGACAGCAAATTCTGTCAAGAGCAAGGGAAGGTAATGGTGGAAGAGAATGTAAATAATCACTATGAAGCAGGTATAATTTACTGGTGTTTTGAATCAGTAAATATGTTTAAGCTATAAAAATCCAATACTGTTTAGATGTTTTTGAAAGTGTAAACGGGGCATGCCTTGTATATGCAACTATTTTTCTTATTTTGAATACTTCAGACTTAATCGTTATTTAATAACAGCATCTCTTCTGAACATTTAAGTGAGTTCAAGGAGGATTAAGTGAAGAATCTGTTCAATTCAGCTATTTTAATGTTTAGTTTGGCTTTCAGCTGAAAGTTAAGACGATTGAGATCAAGAAGACTTTTTCCAGTTTGAGAAATTACACCAAAATGTATGTAGCGGCTGCTTTTCATAATGTGGTAAACTCAATATTGCTCAGCAAGTTACACATCTGCTCTTTGAATAGCACAGTCTCGCAATCTTTGGTTGCAGATTTCCAAACAAAACGTCATTAGTATCTTCTCCAATAGAATTTGGAAGAATGTAGTACCATTTTGCAAACATGAAACAGAAATTAGCTGAGATACTAGAAGTAGCACTGTGTATGTAGTTTTGTTCTTTCATAGATTAAAACATTAAAAAATTCCGTATACCAAATTAAAATGGTATCACCCCATTACTTAAATGTCATGTTTAGGAAGTACTGTAGCTTAGCACTTAAGAGCGGTGCTTCTAAAATAGTGGAGCATAATTTGGGGTGTGTGTGGACTCAGTTACTGTTGGTTTAGACATACTGTTGCACAGATCTGTGATGGCAGGCACTCAGTGGGAAGTTGGGGAGAAGTTGGAGGGTCAGCTTATTTTGTCCAACTTCTTATCCCCCCCAGTTCTGATTACAGATGATAGCTCATCTCTCAGACTATCCTTATTGGCTCACAGCTTAGGTTTTAGGCACCACAAGAGTAGTGACAGAAGATAGTGGATTTTTAACTCAGTGCTATTTGAAGTTCTGTACTGTATGAAGTGGTGTCAGAGGAGTGAGATGAAGGGATGCATCAAAATGTGTCTCCAGTCAACTATACTGGAATAAACCGTAGCTGAACACAAAATAGCCCCATTTTTTAAATTAGCTATTTGGATCTGAATGATGTGATATTAAGAATCATACAGTTCAGTTTAGGTATAAACATCAGGTTTATTGTAGGTCTATAGTACAATCCCAAAATAGATTTGCTGTTATATTGGGCAAATTGCTGGAGAAGCTGGGTTGGTGGTTTTATCTACATGGGAAAAGAAAGAGACTAGAGAAGAAAAGGAGGTTTGGGGTCTTTAGAAAGGAAGACGTTAGGTGTTAAGGAGCTGTAATCTTAATTTTCACGCTTGTTCTTTGTAGGGAAAGTTAGGCAGGAGAGTGTTAATCTGCTTGAGGGAAGGAAGGCTCTGCAGAGGGATCTGGACAGGTTGGATTGACGGGCTGAGGTCAATTGTATGAGGTTCAACAATGGGGCCAAGTGCTGGGTCCCACATTTGGGTCAAAACAACCCCCCGCAATGCTACAGGCTAGAGGAGGAGTGGCTGGAGAGCTGCCCGGTGGAAAAGGACCTGGGGGTGCTGGTCGTCATCTGGCTGAACAGGAGCCAGCAGTGTGCCCAGGTGGTCAAGAA
>Ga0181612_115169_pt1 | contig 12200 bp, 6 predicted proteins | sample HoacroProtozoa21_FD_119630 | JGI IMG/M metagenome (GOLD analysis project Ga0181612, IMG submission 119630) | Hoatzin crop microbial communities from Cojedes, Venezuel. Combined Assembly of Gp0051906, Gp0051904, Gp0051908
ACACACTAACCATGATATTCTGCATTTTCAGGGCCAACATAAGGTACACTGATGTGTAAAAACTGTAATTACATGTGGCAAGGCATATCACAATTTGGTCTGAGGAGTAACAAAGTATAGCCCTGTTCAACAAGAAATATAGGGCATATTAATACAAGAAAGGAGAAAAACAAATTTTAAAGGAGGGGCCCCACCATTTCGTTTGCAACAACATATTTTAATTGATATCATCTATATCCTCAATAGATTCAGGTTATAACCAGGGCATTATTAAATACTTACAGATAATCTGATAAACAGTACAATGTAGCTTTTTGTAAAAACAGAATCTCATGGGTTTTAATGATTTATCAAATTAATCTTGCAGGGACTTCCTTTGGGTATAATGGATTCAGAATCTCATATTCATAGTCCATCTGTATTTCTATACGAATCCCCTTATTTCCAATAGATGCTTTTCAAACTGTTAACCCCTCCTGTTCTGGTTATAAAAGATCATGTGCCTAAACAAAAGAGACACTAAAAATCTGGTTTTGAGGAAAAAAATTTTTTACTACTGCATAACTAAATTGCAAATAACACCCTTACTGGTATGTCACAAAGTAATAAGAAAGATTGATTGTATTTTGTACAAAAACTGAAGGTTCATGAACCTATTTTATGGTCTGTATGTATCCTATCATTACATAATATGCTTTTATATTTAGCTTAGTGTTTAAGAATGCTTAAGAACAGCAGACAACTTTGGCTTAATGTTGGAATGCACAAATGATACAAGCATAAACATTTTTCCATTTGGTAAAAGATGCATTAAAATTTCAGGAAGATTTTTGGTTTAACCAAGTATGATTACAAAAATAAACACGCCCAATAAAATACATTGGTTTTGTAACCATGAAATAGATTACCCAAAGGTTTGCATTACAGCAGCTTTCAAGTGACCTAAGCACCAGAGTCTCACATCTTAGTGAAGTCGAAGCCTGCTGTGGGTTAGCCTTCATCTTACTGACCTTTCGATGCTCTTGGAGATTTGTTGCTGAGGAACATTTCTTATTGCACACTGAACACATCAGCTTCTTCCTAGAATTTCCTGAAACAGAAACAAAACACTACCAACATCTCAAAAAGGAAGTGCTATGAAAGAATCTAAATATTTCCACTGAGTCTGTGACTTCTCACAGGTCATTTGACTGACATAAGATTTTTACATTTGTATCCCATCTTCAAAGCGTTCCATATCAGGCGTTCTCTGTGGGTGTCCAACAAACCAGTTACTGATGGAATGTAAATCAAGAAAACAATAAATAAAAAAACCCTTTCAAATCAATGTTATCACACATCACCAATCCAATATGAAAAACACAATTCACAACTAGGAACAACTCACTTTATAACTGAACAGTTGATTTCTTCCAGAAGTCAATACAGGAATTAGTGCAGCAATGACAAAAAAGATCCCAAAGTGAAACAATCATTTCCCATTTTTCTTTATTCAGAAAGCATTAAGATATCATTAATGGTCTTTAACTGAACAAGACAGGGAAATTGTATTAGCATCAGATCATGAATTCAAATCTAGTCTAAAATGTAAATTACAAAACAAGCCACAGGTCAGCTACCAGATGTATTTTCCTTCCCTTTTCACAGTTGCTTTAAAAAGTGACGGAACATTTAATTGTGTTTATCTATCATTCACCTTTTGAAAGTTATTTTAGTATCCCACAAAGCTACCACAAACCTAATTCTTTGTTTACAACTATGTGCCCACACAAGATATTTCCTAGCTTATGTAAAAAATTCGTATTACTCTGAACACTGAGAAGAGCAGACACAGAACAAAAAAGAGGAGTACTGCTTAGGCACACACAGAGGAAGCATGGATCATAAACAAACTCATTAGATGGCTTCTAGCTCAATTTTCCAGATCCTCATCTTCCTACATCTTTCCTGCTTTTGCTCTCCTAAAGAATTCGTATTAGGTTGATTCTTCTTACTACAATGTACCCTGTCAATGGATTGGTTCAATACTTAAATTTGTAGTATAAACAAAGTACTTAATCTCACATATGCATTTGCTGTTATAAAGCTTATGCTAAGTGCTTATATATACTGATATACAGCTAAATACAGGAATACATTTAGTTCTTCAACTTACAAGAAGATTAATGAGACCTTCTCGAAGGACAGAAAGGCGATAGTGAATATCTGTTCATAGCTTTGCACAATGAGCAACACATGTAACAATCCTTTCTACTTTCCCTTGCCACCAGGTAACACAAGCCAGGAAGTAATTCTAGAAATGTCCCTCAACAGTAGTAGGTTATTTTCCTTCCTGCACTGACACTAGTTGTGATTTCTATGCCTCCCAAGTGGTAAAATAAAAGCTCTGCTCATTGTGCAGGCAGAGCAAAAATATCCTCCAGGCATCTGCTCTCAGTTATGTCTGGAGTGATCACTCAAGAAAACTGTGGAATTTGTATACCACTACATAACTGATCAAAGCTAAGCCTAAACATAACAATGTTCATGGATGAAAAAAATCCTTACTGATACTGAGAAAAGGAGATCATCTTTTATAAGAACAGTCATGGAAGGGTTTCTGTACACTGTAAGAGTTTGGCAGAAGGAGGAGATCTCATGCAATGAAAACCTTACAAAGCATCTCAGTGTTGTCGTCATCAACTAAAGACCGTTTTCTTTCACTCTGGTATTCTGCTGTCCCACACATACTGATCTTCCATTGATGTTAAGAGTGGACACGCAGAGAGTTTAGAATGCCAGAACTGAGATCTGCATTGTGGACCTGAGAGCAGTATTTTGCCCTTCTATGAAAACAGAGCGAAGTTTGATTGAAAACTATTGATTCACAGTACACAGACGTCAAAAAAAACCTATGGTCTAACGGGACTAGTGGATTGTCTCATCTGGCTTCCAGCACAATAGAGGCTTTAGAATTTTATGCAATACCCTCACCAAGCCTAATCGTTTGTGAAGCATGTCTTCCAGAAAGACATCCCATTGTGTCCTGAAAATGCCAAATGATCAAGAACTCACCACTTCCTGCAGCAGTTTGTGCCAACAGTTGCATTTTCCTCGCTACTGAAATGTTTTGCTTTATGCATTATTTGCCTAGTTTAAACTTCCCCAGATTCCTATTACATTTGCTGCAGTAGACTAATGATTCATCTGTAATACAGTAATTTCTCCCTGGGGGAGGAGGAATAGTTACTCTTGCAATTAGTTACTTCTTAATTTTCTTTTTGATACAAATGAATCCACTAAAAAATAAACGAAAGACAACATTTAATGTTACTTGCAAATTTAAGGCTAGGAACACATAGGACAATTTTTTTGCCAAAGAAACATTAAACTCTTTCTTACCACTGTGAACGTTTTCTTTATGTTTTTTCAGGGCATCCTTACTCTTGAACCTCTTCCCGCAGCTATCTGCCTTGCATATGAATCTGGCATCCCCTCTGCATGCCTCCTTGTGCTGTTCGTAACTATATGGGATAACCAGTAAAACAAACCAAAAAAAGCAATACATAAAGCGCTATCTACAGAAACCAGACATGTAGCAAGTACTCTGAGCTTAATGCATGCTGCACTGCAGAGTTCCAAGGCCACCTCATGCATTACTTACAGCAAATACGAATGAAAGCATTTAGCTTCTTTCACTGTTAGGATTCATATTAACTAACAAGCTTGAAAGCTAACATGCAAAGGGAGGCCAGCAATGATATGACAGCAGTCCAGTAACTCAGACACAAAACCTCGATTCTGAGCTGAAGGAAGTATTGCAAACAGAGCACTGAAAACTTCTTGAAGAGTCTCCTGGGCTGATATTCTCTGTGCACTGAAGTACACTAAAGAAAAATAAAAAACAACCAAAAAAAAAAAATAAGGGGAACATTCTACAACATACACAGGCTTGCAGTAGCTAAAAAAATATATACAGCTCTACAAATCTTTAAGTAGGTGAGTGATTTCTTTCATGTGTTAAGTCTCCTTGAATTTAGTGGGAGTAATCAAATGCATAAACAGTAAGAATCAGGATGATATTGCAGTATCCTCACACAGATTAATCTTACCTTGCACAATGTAAAATTTTTTTAACTAGCTATACAGCATAAATCCAACTTCCACTATAGACTAGAAGGCACAAGTCTAGTTCAAGAGAAAATACTTAATTGCCTCCACCAAATATTTCTCTGCCATGTAATCACATTTATTTCCACGAAAGAACACAGAGCTGATACAGAGCTGCCAGTTCTAGGAATGTTCACATTATTCAGATGTAAGAAAGATCAATTTATTACAAGAGCAGCCTTAAGTGCATTCTATGCAATATGAGTCTGTTTCTTTCCAACATGACAGTTAAACTAAATGTACTATCTATAATTCAATGTATAATAAAAAGTAATATATCCATTTACCGGCAAGCCAAAAAAATTGTATTATAAACAACAAGAGACAAAAACAGTTGTGTTTTTGTACAAAAGCGTAATTGTAAGGTATATGACTTTAGTGACAAAACTGCATATTTACACTATCAAGGACAGTAAAGATTTGCTCTTAGATGTCACATCTTTCATGTTTCTGTTTATTTTTTTTCATCACTCAAATATTTCATTAATCAAACATGAAGCACTGTTCTACCATTTTTTTGTCCTTCTAGATCACTATTTACTTTCTTCTAACTCTTACTTCAGTACTGTAACGACATCCGCAGCTTAAAAATCACATCTCCCAAACTACTAAACGGCCCACTGACAGAGACCAACGGTTTTGCCAGCCAAACAACAACTCTGACCTGGTCTACAGCATATGATTTTAAAACAAAAAATTACAGACATTTTCTCAATGCAAATTGAAGTCTCCAACAAATACAAAAAATTAACATATTAAAAGACTAAAGTAAAGGGTAAGGATACAAATACATAAGCATGAAAATTACAGGTTAAATTGTGATTAAGCCAAGAGAAATAAATGATTGAATGAAACAGATTTAAACAATACCCCAAAAAAACACTCCTGTTTCTACTCACTGTCTTTGTAGAGCTTGTTTAACAGGGAATTTCTTTCCACAGTTTCGGCACTTAAATTCCTTTTCCTCACTGGGTTTTTGGTGCAAAGTCTGAAGATGTTCAGCTAGAATCTCCTGGCTGGCAAAACTGGATTCACAGTTTGGGCATACATGGTCCTCTTTGCAGGTGAGGGGATCTGCACGATTGGAGGCAAAAAAACAGTAAAGGCATAGTTTTAAGTGAGTGTTTTGGTTACATTAAGAAAGACTTTCTGCCAGAAACAGATTGTGCAAAATAGCATCACAAAACTGATAAAAGACTGTCTCTGAATGGATTATAGAGAGCCTATCTTGAGTAGATTACCACCAGCATTATTGAAAACAGATACAAAGTATGAAGTTGGGTGTGACTTAGGCTGTTAGCCTAATTTAGTCATCCAGGTTGCCTCTACTTTGATAAAGATGCTGAGAATTCACCAGCTTAGGTCACATACCTTTTCTTAGACATTTTATCTTAGGATTGGCTGAACAGTTTTATGAAAAGGTTTATTTCTGTCCCATCTAAGTAAGAGGGAAACTATCCCTCTTAGAGCAAAAACTTAGCTTTCATAAGACTGTGTCAGGTGAAATTAACTCAGTTTTTAGTTCAAAAATTAATGGTAACTTCTCATGAAATCTAGGCTTAGCCATTCACTCAGTAATTCACAGGACTGGCTGCTTATTATTAGGCAAAGACAAGAACGTTAAACCAAAATAAAGTGATAAAGATCATACAAGAGCTCAGACTAAACCCAGGGAGCCTTCCAGTTCCCCAGTCCTATACAGTTTTTGTTCTGTTTCTTCTTTGTTACTATTTTTAAGTTGTCAAATGACCCTATTTTTTTTTTTTTACATATTGCTCACCTGCATTTTTTTCACTAGCTGGTTGCACTTCTTTGTTGTTGCCACTGTCCTCGTCTTCCTGGATAACAGTCACTTCTTCTTCCTCTTCCTCCTCTTCTTCCATGTCACTGTCCAAGTACCCAATTAGAAGTTCTGTGTCTGTTTCAATATCTTCCACAGCCAGATAGAAAATATTTTCCCCTTCCTGTTGCAAGCAGTAAGTAGAAGCAGTGAATAATTATTAATTATATCAGAAAAAGTAAAATCTAGAGACAAGTATGGGACCCTGACCTAATATTAGCCCTTAACTATGGAAGGGCTGGCTCCATTCCTCAGGGAGCACAATGCTAGAACAGCCTTTCTAAGACTTCTTCCCCAGTGCAGCTGCATGGATATTCTGTATTCTGGTAATCTGAAAATATTCCCCCACCTCCTCTGTAAGACTTTTCCAATACGCACTGTAGTCTAGACCAAGGTGAAGGTGGTGTTAAAGTCCTCCTCTCCTGCCAGACACTGCCTGACAAGAACTTCAGAGTTTGAAAATGAAACATTGGAGCATTAGAAAAATAACAAAAATTTAAATAACCAATATAACTTTAGCTCTCTCCACTGTTGGCTGCAGGAATTGTAACCCAGCTTTTAGCAGCCTGTTTACATAGTGTTATTTTCTCTCTCTCTCCTTCAGATTCCCAGCCTTCTTCATAAACAGGCTTCCAACCCTGGTCAATTTTCTTCACTATCAAGTTAGCAGGCATATCTGCACTTTAAACCACTAGATCAAAACCCTCTGTTGGTTTAAATCAGTGTAGATACACAGATCCACAGAAGTCCAAAGATCCAGCCCAGATTCTGCATGAGAGGACAAACTAGATAGTAATAAGCTCCAAAACCTTCTACACAATGAATAAACAAGCTTCCAAGTAGGCACGTAAGCTAACAACTTTGGTCTTTGACAGTATTTAAAGTTACCAAGGTTGGCACGGGGAGGGGGAGCGAGGAGAGGGAGGATCTGTAGCAAAAACCAGCTGTCTCCTAAACTGATATACAAAGCTGCTTCCTTTTTTTGCCATATGTGAACCAACTGCTTTAGGTACTACCCAGAATGCCAAAGGAGACTCATTTTTACACAATGAAGGCTTCCAAGTTCCATTATAAATCTTAAAGCTTATCTGATTAACATCCAGAAAAGTTAATTGAAGCTTCTTTACACTACATCTAGCCATATATTTTGCAACAAGCTTCCGAGAACAAGGACAAGATAATAATTTTTAATTTTTGTAACATACCAAGATTAATTTAAACTGTCAGCAGGGATGTAGTATTCCCTGGGCTTTAGAAGGTCTGTTACACATTACACAAGATATTGTCACACAAGAGTGAAATCTATTTAATTCAATAGACTTGATAGAGCTGCTGCTTTCAAGGACACACCGCTTTTCTGTCCTTATCTCAACAGGAGCACTTAAAAAAACCACAAATTATGCACTTTTTTTTTCAATATATATTCTGCAGTCCAGAGGTCTATCAGCACATCACCATAACTTTTGCATATATCTCGAAGTTGCTCTTTTTCATATACCTCTGTCAAATTGCAGAGACCTTTAATTTTCTGCAATCTCAACTCAAAACAAATCATGTACTGAAACTCTAGACATGAGGAAAAGTAAAAGGTCTTTCTACACTCAGTCTCCACTTAGACAGGATAAAACCACTGGGGTAAACCTCCAGTACATCACTGTTTAGGACAACCTTATTCTAAAAGCAAGACAACCCTATAAACGGAAGCACGTACCTTTTACTGGCTTAACAAAAAAATAATAAAGAAATCCATGTATCCTAGGCAAAAATAAGAGTCCCAAACTTACTCATTAAAGAACCATATAGCAGACCTTTCAATTAGATCACACATGACACACCTTACACCACACAGGAAATCTGGGAGAACAGCAATCAGAACTAAGTATTCAGGTTAACCTAGACCAAGTGCATGAATCCCAACAAGCAAGCTCTTCTCAATACTGCTGCATCCTCACCATCTCTGAACTTCCTTATGTGCATCTGGGCATTATTTTATATCTCTGTATCTAAAAACATCCTTGTTCTTTCCCATTTGTGTACTTTTGGTTAGTAAAACGATTAATGGAAGAAGTTCTAAGGACTCTCAATGCTCGAGTGCTCTTGGTTGCATTTACATTGAAAAGAAATTGGCTTTGGTGCCAGCCCAAACTGAAACACAGCTCAAACTCATTTCTCCTCCAAGACTAATTTGTTTGACTTTTCCAGCCAAACAAGTGGTAATAGTCAGGTATTCCGAGCCCTAATTAATCCAGATATACCCACAGTGTAGTAGTTCCTCAAGGCAGCATTGTCAGTGCAACCAATGGAAGTTCTCCAGAAACCACAAAGGAATTCAAGCCTCTCCCTCTGCCAGCAGCGCCTGCATGAAGCACAATTATCTACGCGTATGCAGACACAGACATAGTGAACACAGTAAAAAAAGCTTTCAAATAATTTTTATAATCCTCCCATTTCTAAGAACACACTGCAGTTGTTCCACCTGCCCATCTGTTGAGGCCATGCTGGTTGTTTTGCTAACAACATTCACCTGCAGCAGGCCACAATGGTCCTTGGGAGAAAGCTTAAAGCGCTGGTGATGGTGGCATCCCAACCTCCCTACATACTATTCCTGGTTTATTAGTCCACTTTGCTTCTCGCACCCCCTACCTTGACTGTCATCCTTTAAGCTATGAGCCACAACTGATCTGGCCAGCAAATACAGTTTTTTGTTCCAACAGCTCTCGCCATTTCGTTTTTGCTCCACTACAGGCACCTCTCCCATTCAGATTCTTGGTTTTTCCATACAGTTACACAGCTTTACATGGATAGCACAGAGACTGTTGGAACCTTTTCTTGTTTTCACACTAGTTCATACATTGGAAAATGCTTGACTGTTTAATCCCTGTCCCACTCAGCCTACTCCTGGGTATGCACCACGTTTGTAGCTCTCAACAGCTATGAAGCAGATGGATTCTGGAGAGACCTCTCTTCAAAAAAAAAAAAAAAAAAAAAAAAAGGCAAAACACCTTTAACACATGTGTGTAATGGAGACATTCAGCCATGGAACTCAGACTATGTCTAATCTGAAGTATAGCACCTGAACCACACACAGAGGACACACAGAAGCCTCAGCTCTATCTACTGATCTATTTCTGTTGTGCTGTACTGTGTGTTAAGGTAGGCAACCTTTGACATGAACATGAGACTAAACACAGCACAAGAACGTGAGATTAAACATAGCATGAGGTTAAACTAGTATGGCAATTCCTACATTTGCCTTGTGTTTTTACACCATACTGCAGTTTTTAGTGATAGTTTCCACTGAAGGCTAGAATATTTTTCCAGCTGAATATTCTGTATGGTGATTGACTTTTTTCTTATTTTTTGATTGCAGTTGTTATCTTGCATTAAATTTTAGTTTCCCATCTGCAGAAGAAAGCGTTTTACTGCAGTAATGATACTACATACTTAAATCTTGCAGTTAAACTCCTCATGAATTTGAATGACGTGTACACTAGCAATACAAATGAGAGTTGGAAAAATTTCTTTTCCCCTGCCCAAAGGTATTCCCTTCCACCATTCACTGTATATTTCAATTCAGTACACATTTTACAATTTTCCAGCTTAAAAAGAACATATTCTTGTTTCTCTGTGCGTAGAACAAAAAAAAGAAATTAAGTGGGAGTTCAAAAAGTAATTCTGGCAACATCACACTTCTGGTGGCTCTGTAGAAAAGCACTGAAACTTCTGATTATTCTTCTCAACAAAAGCTTTTGTTTAGATAAGTAAAACACGTTTGGTTCCCTCCCCCCCACAATCTTGGGAAGGTTGATCTCAGCAGCATTTTAATGGCACGTGGTCTATATGTGCCCAGTATGGCACCCCTTCCAGTACCAGCAGACCTTAATGAACCTATAGGATCCTGAACTGAGACACTGCAACTTACTCTTGGAACCATTAATTACAAATAAAATAATCCATTTGCTTAGATTTGAGCAATGTGCTTTCATCCTTCTTTCTATAGAGGAAATCGACAGGTGTTCCAACTTTAGTTATATCTTCTCTCAGAATCACCTCTGGAGGTCATCTCATCCAACACCCCTGCTCAAGTAGGGTCACCTAGAGCAGACTGCCCAGGACCATGTCCAGACAGCTTCTGAATATCTCCAAGGAGGGAGATTCCACAACCTCCACGGGGAACTTGTGCCAGTGCTTGGTCACTCCCACAGCAAAAAAGTATTTCCTGATGTTCAGAGGGAACCTCCCAAGTTTCACTTTGTGCCTGTTGCTTCTGGTCCTGGTACTGGGCACCAAAAAACACAGACCACTTTCTGCAAAGCTGCTTTCCAGCTGCTTGGGCCCCAGCATGTAAAGGTGCATGGGGGTTGTTCCTCCCTAGGTGTAGGACTTTGCACTTCCCTTTGATAAGCTGCATGAGGTTTCTGTTGGACAACTTCTTCCCATTTCTTCTTGGGGGTCCCTCTGGATAGCAGCACAGACCTCTGATTTATCAGCCACTCCTCCCAGTTTTGTGTCATCAGCAAAGTTGCTGAGGATACAACCTGCCTCACCATCCAGAACATTTCTCTCTTGATATATGCTCTCTCCAACTATGCCACAACATCCTTCTATAAATCTAGTTAGAGGATATCGCTTTCAGCATGCATCTGTTGCAGAGGATGTTAAGTACTCCACCACTAATACAAAATCTCACTCCATTGTGTATTTCCAAAGCATCAAAGGAGTGACCCAGCATTTTTTATGTTCTTTTGAGAAAGCATAATTTTCAATTTCTTTCCCTTTTACAACTAAAAAAGAGGAGCAAACCAAAACCACAGGCATTAGCTTCCACTTTGGATCTAAATCCCAATTTTCCCCAAAATTTACAGACGTTCAGATTCAGAGTTCCACTCCAAATCTATCTTTAACTAAAGTGGCATTTCACTGTTTTAAGAAATGCTGACTTAGTAACACTTACAACCACGTAAACCATATACAGGAGTTCAAATACGTGACTTTCACTGCCACAAGAAACCACTGAACTTAGCAACTGAACAGCTTTCAGCAGCAATGAACCATCCTGTATGGCACCATATGCTGTAAGAGATGCCAAGCACTCTGTTAACTTGCACAGTCCACACATCTGACGCTGCTCAACACCTCCGGGAGCTGTTCAGCATGATTTTGACTGGGCAACTTAGATTTAAAGCCTTCCAAATGCAATGAAAAGATTTCCACTGATATTAAATGTAATGAGATCACTCCTCACAGCAAACAGGAATGTCTGAAGCTACAAACAGAAGTAGCAGGGCTAGGGTAACTAGCAAGCATGAAGAGCATCTAATCACTAGGATGCTTTGGAAGACCAGTAACTCAGCCTCCTCAAGGCCTTTGCTTCTTCAGAAAAAAGTGAAGACCCTTTTGACTTGGCAAAATAATCTGACTTTGGCGGATAACATGAGCACACACATCTTCCTGCACATATTCAAACATGTTCATCTTCCTTATTGCCATCTTCCTTAAAATTGCTTGCGTTCCCAGACATGCCTGCAATGCTCTGAAGGAACAAGAATCTGATTCCTGCAGGGGTTTCTTTCCTCCCTTCACATGCCTCTCTCCCACCCTGCTCCACATCTAAAATAATGCAAGCAGATGGCAACAACTTCATCTACTTTAAAAGTTATTATTTAACATACAATACTAAAATAATTGTTTCTTCCATCGCGGACATTTAAGAAAAAATTGCACTGCTCATAACAAATGCCATATTACAAATTTTTACCTCACAACACCGTATCTCAGCAAGAAAAAGCACTTAGTGATGGCAAAACTTCAGAAGAGAGGCCTTTAGAAATGCATGGAGAGATAAGAGTGGTAGATCTTTTTGAACCACTCTATACACCAACTTAGTAATAAGAAACCCTAAAAATCAGAAATTAGTTACTTTTAAATTTAAAAAAAATTCTGTAACCTTAGTGCTGCAAAAGGTCTAAATGATTTTCACACTCACCAGTTCCTTAGTATTGCTGAGGTTCCTACTGCAAAAATAAAAAAATGTAATAGATATAGTTCAAGGAATCTCATGGAGATAAACACTTATTTCACTCTTCAGAAACTTCTTATTTTGAATTCCTCAGTAACAGAATACCTGAACAGCATTAGAATGTATTCAACAACAGATAAATGCATATGAACCTGGAATTAAAAAATTCTCCTTTTTCCTAAAAAAAAAAAA
>Ga0181612_116728_pt1 | contig 12200 bp, 5 predicted proteins | sample HoacroProtozoa21_FD_119630 | JGI IMG/M metagenome (GOLD analysis project Ga0181612, IMG submission 119630) | Hoatzin crop microbial communities from Cojedes, Venezuel. Combined Assembly of Gp0051906, Gp0051904, Gp0051908
CATCTTCATATTCTCAGTGTGCTCTAACTGGGAGGTAATACTATCATCATCTCTCTTTTTCTGGAAGCCAAAGTTTCCTCATCGCAGTGCACATGAAAGGGATACCCATTAAATAAAAGGTTTAGCTTCCTTTAATGTAGCATTTAAATGACTTAGAAGAACGAGACTGTCAGAGTGGCCCGTTCCTAAGCATATGCCATAATTTTGTATGATTGTCCGTGATACCTTCTCATGTTACTGATGAAAAGCAAGGGGATAAAGACTTCAGAAAAATCCCACAGCTATGTCATCCCAGATCTATCCCAAAAATCTACTCTCCTAATTTCTTGTTTAGAAATGCTACACCCAGACTTTGCCTTATTTTCTAGTAACAGCACCTTTTGTAAATTTGCTGAAATTCTCACCTGATCATGAAGTGTTACAAATATATATAGCCTACACAATCTACTACAGAAAGGAAATCATACAAATAAAAATACAGAGAAACAGCAATATCCTTCTCTCCTTACCCAAGCTCCTTCTTACTCAAGAAATGCTATTATACCGTCTCTGCTGACTTGTCAATTTACCTGACCTTTATTAAAACACAGACATATGACAGCAGAAATTATTGCAGTCTGAATTACTTGGAAAGTGTATGAATACTATGCAGTAGACCTTGATTTCACTGACATTTTCAATTAAAAAAGAAATTATTTGTGAAAACTAACTACTATGATATTTATTCTTTTTTGACCTATGTTTTCTTGAGCTTCAAAAGCATGAAATAATGAATGAATTAACTTTTCTATTTATGAACACTTTTTATACTTACTACACTAATTACTTTGTGTTACTGCTTAATACATCATCAGCACAATGTGAAGAAAAGGCCTGGTACTGAAATGAAATTCCAACTGTTCATAAAACTGTTTTTGACTAAACAGTCAGGTTTGCATTTGCAGTCTCTTCGATAGGAAAGATGTAAAGTGCCAAGCACTATTTCAAAAATCCCGCTTCATAAATATTCCAGCATGACATTTTTACCCTTTCCTTACTAATTAGGTATACATGTGTATAGAAAGATATACAAAATCTATAAAAATGCAAGATTACATGGAACAAGATCTCTAAAACATATTGTTTATTCCCAGACGTCACCCCTCCCTGCTGTTTTCACACTATCATTGCAATCATCAGTGGGCCTGATCCTGCAAACAGGGCTATTCAAATAACTTTATTCAGATGGAAAATGTCTCTGAAATGATCTGAATTATTTTTCTGACCACTGCTTCTTGGATACGTAAATGTCAAATAAGAATCAGTGTTTATAAAAGGAAATTAAAGGCATTCTGTGCATAATGCAAACAGTAACAGAATGTACAGAATTCTGCTATAGAGAAAAAACTCCTTTTTTCTTAACAATATGATTTGAAGATAAGCATTTGTGAGAAACATTTGGACACACCATTTCTACAGCCTTGTTTTAAGAGGTTTCAAAAGTAGGCTGGGAAAAAGCAAAGCATTTTAATAAGAAAATACAAAATAGCAGGTTCGCTGCCTGCAAACCCAGAATATTTTAAATTTTCTAGACAGTGAAGGTTAAAGCTATCCTGCATTCTCATAGTTCTCTCTCTCCTTTCAATCAATCCCATTGATTTTTTTTAAGGGTCAGAGGCTATACCTTCATTGATCAAAGAAACAGCCTGACACAGCGAAAGAGTCTGCCAATTCCAGACAGATCAATCACACCTTTGTCTGCTTTTGATACATTATGGTTATTTATTCTGCATCACCACGGCTTGCTGTCGCATGGCTCTTAATGTAATAATGCTGCTCGGGGACAACAATAAAAAAAGGAGGAGGGGAAATATTCTATTTAAAATGTTTTAAGCCTCTCTCTGGTATTTCTGAGGGTGGCTTATGATGGAACTTGGCCAACTTGCTTGATTTCATTTTTGCCTTGGAAAAGAACTCTTGTTCTGGTGTTTAGCTCTTCGTGGTCAGCGTTTTGTAGGATATTATGAAGGCGCTCCTTTGAAAATGATTTGTGCAAACTGTTTTTAGAAAAGTAATTAGATCTTGATAGGACAACAATTATGATCTAATCACAGCCATAATTTTCCACGCTTATACACTGTTTTAGAAATATTTTAATAAATAAAATGTAACTGACACCCAGCTACAGATACTGACTGCTTTATGACCGTAAGATGAAACTAGATGGTGAGCCTAAAATAATTGCTAGGAAATATTGCTGAATAAACAGATATAAGTGCTGAAAAGCTCCTGGCTTTGCAAACTATTGTGCTGAAAGCCAGCTAAAGATTTTTAAAATGTGCTATATGTTCACTGTCTGTCATGACTGAAAGTTATATGCTATTACTTATCTTTCCATAGCATCTACAAGCAGCCTTTAAAACTACTGTTGGTCTCATATCAAATCTTTTGCTCGTATTTGGTAGCCTATCGCTTCACAAGCAGTTGTACTGCATAAGAGAAATCACTTGTGGGTCTTGTGACATTTGTTATAAGTGCAAGCATTAAAATCCAGTTCTAAAGGTGAAATTGCGGCCTAAGAGAAGTCAGTGGCAAAATGCCCAGTGACTCCAGTGGAGTCAGGATTTCACTGCAAGAAGTCACGCCTAAGCTCCTTCAACCCGAGCTACCTTCACTAGAAAAGGCAGCTCACAGGATTTTACAGGAACATATCCTTAGAAAGAATTTAAAAAAAATTAACACATTTGTTAGCAAAATAGCTAACAATGCTGTGATGAGCTGTATGCACCAAGCAGCCTTAGCAAAGACAGTGGAAATGTTCAGTAAAATTAAGCACGTAAATCTTAGAGAATCAGGATATAAGGTAATAAGACATAATCACTGTCTTGAATAAATTATTCACCTACGTCATTAGAACATTAAAATAAGATATACGATAATCCAAACACTTGGCATTAGTTTCTGATTTCATTGTGCCTACTCTGTAAATTATCGTGCACCCGATTTACAATTACATTAGCATTATTATGTAGAACAAAAGGTAAATAGTATACAAAGCTGAAATATTAAACCCATTAAAACGTTATGAGTTTGACAAAGTCCCTACATACATTTGTGTGCATGCCAAGAAATGCATTTTAAAACCTTTAACTAAGGGAAACTGCCCTCCAGTGATAAACTGCAACGCCTTAAAGACACTGCTAAAATGCTACTGCCACTCTCGAAGGCCAAGAGACCTTAAAGATGGTTGCTGGCTGACAGCATTACACAAAAACATACAGTTTCTTCTGTAAAGAAATAAAGCTGAATGTGCAACATTTCAGAGAAGTTTTGAATAAGTCTGTTTGTCCAGCTTACTTTGCAAAGGCTCTGTAGAAAACAGCACCATAAACACTTTCAGTCCCCACACAAGGGCTAAACAAAGAGTCCCCTTTCTAGCCATTTAATCCAGTAATTTATTTTTTCAACCATCACATAAATCGAAACACAGCTGTAACCAATGACTTGCAGATCCAGTTCCCTGCCAGCTGGATCCTGTTCTGCTGAAGCAGCAAGATTTTTACATTGTTCACTTCTGTACATCTGGAGAAATCATTTGGGTTCAAAGGTGAATTGAAAAGCTCTTTAAATAAACTCAGCCAACGGTGAAGAGAGGCCTAAGTATCTACAAAAGCTACATGGAGTTCCATTTAAAAAGTTCTTTTTTTTCAAATTAGCACATAGAGCTGTTTGCTTCTTTAAACGTTTTCTGACATTTTAATTGAATTATACACGCAAATACATATTTTCATAATAAAGAAATGATCACTATTTCCCAAGAACTTCCAAACACAGTGTCAATACTCAACAGTGATCACAGTCAATAGTTTGTGTACTTATCACATTTCACAGAATCGTCAGAAATATAGCAATGGAATGAAATACAGTATAAAAAATGTACCTCAATTCATGCATCTTAGCTGTTGCCTGAAATGCCGCTTGACTTTAACAAAAAAGCAAACAATAAGAAAGCATATACTGTAGTTAGATACGCTGAACCTGAAATCTCTTGGAAGTTAATCCTTAAAATAGCCTTATTTCAAAAAGTCTGCATCATCCCTTACTGCATGAATCTGCTAGTTAAGTAACAAAAATGTCCCTGACATTTAAAACTGCACACAGTAAATTGATTACAATGCATCATTTCTTTTAGAAAAGCAATCACAAAGCAAGTGAGCTGAATCTTTCAGAGGTAAATAAGAATGAATATTGAAGATTCATATAATCTGTACCTTTGGTTACTTTTCAGACAAAACAGGTACTCAAATACATTTACAATGCAGGGGTTTCATGCCTAGCCCAGGCCCCGCTAACAAAAATACTTACAACATTGAAAGTCCCCATGCTAGGTCTAATATGCAAATTCACATGCATGAGCTCTTGATTACAAAATTAACCTAAATTTGTCATTGGATGTGTGTTTCCATTTAAGCAGGTAAGCAGGACACATCCAGAACGTGCCCCAATTGCTTAGGTAAAGATGTAGTTCCTTTACCGCACATTATTAAAAGGTATTTCAAAATGCAGTTAGGGTTCACTACTATAATTGCTTCTTATTCTATTTTAATACTTACTGTTATAGCCGGTTTGAAACAATGCTGATAAAAGTATGCTTTCTGTTTGCCACTCTGGCCACATCTCTGCGCTGGCTTCATGTTATTGCCCATTATCTCCTCCTCACAGAATAACTGAGTAGCTACCTCACCTTCAGCTCTTGCTTCGTGTTGTCTACTCTTGCCTGCGCTTCCCCCCTTCACTTATAATTATAGGAATGCACCGTTAAATATGCTATCTGTGCTATGTTGTGAAAATAGGATCATTAAAACAGTAAAAATAAAAAAAAGAAGGAAAATATCACATCTTTAGAAGCCAGATAAACCAGATAAATCATCTGTAAAAATTAACATGCACAACTCATAACCAGGTAATTACTACATCACTCTGGGGCAAACTTCAGGGTATTTAGATGTGCATTTCTGTCCATTAACATCTACAGATTTACGTAAACGTTCTAAAATTAAAAGTGTGTAGTTTGCACTTAATTATGATGTTTCTGGAGAGCTTCCTCCCTTCAGTTTCTGATGTGTATTTAGCCTTAACTGTGGATGAGTTTTTGCCTGATTATTAATGTAAGTACCTCAAAAGTGAGTGAATTTTGACAGAACATAAGCTGCCGCTGCCCAGTGACTGAGGTTCTGCAGTGCCTCCTGTGGCTGACTTTGTCAAAATCATTAGCACAATTAAACAGTATAAACTTCATTTATCATCCATTGACCACAGTTCTTTCAGTTCACCATCAACAGTGCTCTCTAGTTCAGACTCTGTCTTGTCAAACTGTTTGCCTCCACTTTTCATAAACAGATTAGGATTTATTATCCAATTCAGACATCACCTATGGCCCATTACGTAACATTATCTGCCTGCCTGCCTGCCTGCCTGCCTAGGGTTTCAGGTAAGTTAAATCTGGGTAACTTTGAGTCACAATCTGAAACACAGCCTTCAGAGTGCTGGGACAGTCAGGAAAAGTAAGGTAGCCTGGAGAGAGGTATTACCTACTTTTGTTAGGTGCCTCTGGTTGCTTAGAAAACCTCGTTGATCTCTCTCACGTGGCAGTTGGCAGTACAGATGGTATTCTGATTTATCCAGGAATGTGACTCCCATGGCAGACCCTGAGGCAAAGGCTTTGGTGTTTTTTATATATCTGGTTTAAAACCTAAGCCCTGCTGAATGAATCTCCCAACTGGAAATCCAACTCACTGAGCTAGAAAGACTGAATCAGAGATTCTGAGATCTGACATGCCAATTTCAGAATGTGCTAAGCCAGATCTTCCAACTATCTGAATTTTTTTTGGCAAATGTTATGGGTGCTTCTATCTAGGGGGTTGAGTAATTATGCTTAGCTTTTATAAGGCATTTAGTATGCCACTTTACATTGCAGAGAGTCCTTTATGTAACCTGTACCATGGGGTGCTCTGCAGCAGGAAAGAACAACTTTCTAAGGCTGGGGTGTCAGACTTCACATACGTCTCCCGTATAAAAGACAAAGTTTGTCAATAGAAACAGAACAGGGAGTCAGAAGCTGCTGACATTTAAAGATGAGTGATGCTGCCAGCCACCTTTTTGGCTGACTCTTGTTCCCGTGCAAGGCAGCAATTCCCATTTGCCAGTTCTCAGCAAGTGTGCAACCCCAGACCTTCAACTCGTAGCATAAATCAGGCCATCTGCCAAAAGAGGTGGCCTTTTTTGCCCTCCCTCCTGACCTCAGCCACTTGTTCCTCCACCTTGTTTGTGCTGACATTTGCATCTTACAGCTGCATCGTAAAGCAGATCAGGGAACCGACCCAAAAAGCAAACCAGAAGAAATACAAGATTAGTTTGCATCTGGATCAGTCCTCGATCTGGCTCACCAAACAGCCACATAAACTAAGTGCCAGCACAAAAGGCCAGGTGGAAATGAGTGCCACTGGCAAGAGGATGGAGTTCTTCTTTCAGTGGCAACATGAACTTTGGCAGAATATAAGTGGCCCCATACTTAGTTGGAACCAGGAGCCATGTGAACCATGGCCTCTCAAAGTCACCTCTTTAGGACACTAAGGGTCCCCATCTTCTGTCTGTGCACTAGCCTTACTACACTCCCTGGCATCCATGTAGAACCCTGCAATACAAAATTGAAAATACTGTCTGAAGCAAAGATATGAAACTCTATTACAGAGAAAAATTAGAAGATACACCCAAAGGATAAATGACTAGACACTCCAGGAAGTACTATGTAGAGTGCTGTTAAAGGTGTTCAGAATAGTAACTGAGACATTAGCAACAGTCAAGTAATACATCAAGGCTATAAATAACTGTGAAATCAGGTATTAACAGTAATTATGCAACACACAAAGGAGGTGCTCAGAGATTCCAGTACACTTGAAATGTAAATTACTGCAGAGCTAAGGATAGTTGTGACAACAGATTTAAAATCGAAATTAGATCTCTGATTTTCAGACACTATGAAGAAGTTTATTTGAACTTTGCCAAAAAGGGCTTAAATGTAACATATACATATAATTACTTGTACAGTCTTCTCCTTGCATGTATCTCATTCCACTTACCTAATTTAGAACAGTGTTCTTATTCAATTATTTACAAAGATAAAACAGACTGGCTTAGGGTTTTCATAAGTCAATCATAGCCATAAACCATACAGACAGAATCAATAAATTGTATGTTATCTCCATATTGCATTCAGCATTTTGCTTTTTTTTTTTTTTTGGTAAGTAATATGCCTATCACTGATGTAGTCAGTACACTTTCCATTGGATTTTGATCTACAGGCACGCACCACAAGGCAAACATATGCCTTTTCCTTCACAAATAAAGTGCCATCAGACACCGCTTCGGTGTTTGTAAATCATTTTTGAGATGCTGTGTTCTCACACGTGCAATCTGAGAGCAACAACATAAGACGGATCATATAATTGTGAAACATATCACATCCACTACTTATGAAAAAAAAAAGTGGAATGGCACGATCCACAGTTAGGTCTACGTTGTGCCCTGAATTCCTAAGCAGAACATCTCATTGCAATGACTGAGCATTTCAGCCCAAAAAGGACCATGCCTCTGTAGGGATCATAGCATTTGCAAGTGCATCGGAGATCCATGTGACACATGCATGCGACAGACTCTGTCTGGGAACCCACCAGTTGGCTGAAAGAGTGAAGCAACCTGTGCAACTGGGCAGCTTGAAGAATTATTGAACATATGGAAAAAAACCTTCCCAAGCCTACACCAACTGACCTATGAAATAGCCCCCAAAACATAACTTCCTTTTTAAGAAAGTAAATTTGACACAAAATGTTAGCTTCAAGCACTTCATCTGCACATCTTTGAGAGGATATGGCCTTGAGCATGGACCTGAGGCGATGCAGGTGTCGGAGAATAAAGGCATCTTTTCTGCGTCTTTGGTTATTAGGTTGCAATGGCACCTGGAAAGGCACAATTTCTTGTCTGAAATCCTACTGTAGGAGCCTTGCCTTGCCTTCCCAGGGTCCAAAACAGCAGCTTAGGATGGAACCACATGGAAACTGAGTGAATCCTTCTTAATATACCTGTTTTCTCCATGAGGAAGTGAAAGTTGCACTACACTTTAGAAAATACGCTTCCACGCCAGTAGGAAAGATCCCTGTAGAATAACCAGCAATAGGAGGAATGTAAATTTTAGTTTGTTAGGTTGCATAAAAATGGCCATAATGGGTTAGATCCAAGGGCCTCCTTGCTCAACATCCTGTCTTCAACACTGCATATATATGGGTGCCAAAGGTCTTGCTTTGAATTAAATAAGAACAGATGATCCCACTAACAGAAGACTGTGAGGTGGCTTTAAGGAAAGAGAATTCATTTAGATATTACTAAGAGAGTGGCCAGGTGGGAAAAATGAAATAGCACAGAACTGTAGTAACATGTTTTTGGAAACTGAAGGAGGACAGAGGTTACATAGGACAGGTAACAATATAACATGCTCTTCTATACGGACTAAAACTTCCCTGTTTCCCAGCTCTTCTCTATTTCCCTGCGATAGTATTACAGTGATTTCAAAGCCTCTTTGCAATTGTTCATAAAGGCCAAATTCCACACTAAGTTCAACATGAGCAGTGGTAACTGCATTGCCTTTGAACGTAGGTTCTCTGGTGCAAGGAACCTCTTGTTACCAACACGTGAACTACTCGGTACAGCTAGCCGCTGAAGTTTGCTGAGTGCAGGTACCCCAGAAGACAAAGAAGCAAAGCCACAAAACTCAACAACAATAACAGCTAGCAATAGTAATACACTTTTTAAGGATTACTTTTGTTTTCTCCATCCCACAATCTTTTGGGATCCATCCTGAGAGCTTTGCAAAGAGGGAAACATTATAAAAATAACTCATGGCAAAATCAGGTATTTCAACTACATCTGGCAAGTTATAAAGCTAGTCTGGTGATACTTTCTCTAGGTGAGTCTGAAAAAACATATTTAACTGCTATCATGTCCTACATGTCATAAAATACATATCTGACTGTTTTAATAAGAGAAATATTCCACTAATAAAATACACAAGAAGCTAAGCAAATACACTGCTGCATTACACTACTGGAGCATTAAAGTTCTTCATAAAGCCATAAACCAGCAACTGAGAGAGTCTCATAGCTTTTCCTTTATTAGACAGAAACATTATACCTCTGTGCAGGGTACAGGCACCATAAGCATACTTATTTGAAAAACGAATTACCAAAATTTGCTGTGGATTTTAGTTAGGTAACTGCAGGCCTTCCTGACTTGCAAACAAACTCTGATCTAGCCAAATGTGAACTGAACCACTTTAGAACCACGTTTCTAAAGTGGTTCAGTTCAGTGTAGAAGTGGCAGACTGCTTTGCTAAATCCACCTGCAAGATAAGTGTCAAGTGACCCTTTCCCACAGAAAAGTGGCACTATCAAGTCTTGATGATATTAGAATTTTTTAGAAGCATGTTGAAGAACAGGTTTTTTTCAGCCTGCCAAACGGTGCCATTACACTTGCTTCATTATGTGTATGGAGCATCAGAAGGTGTGAGGCAAACAAAATACGAGGACAGTATTGTAACTTTTACCTCTCCATCAATTCCTACAGATTTCAATTGTTTAAATTTGTCTTCTGTACTCCTGTCACTACTTCAGCTAGTGACATCATAGCAGCAGCTTTCAATTTTAAATGCCTGGTGTTCATGCCTCAGTAAATGCGCAGCAAGTCACTTTACATCAGCAGATAGTTTCCCCTTACTCCCAGGGAAATCTACTTCTCAAACTGACTTAGAATTCATACTAAAGTATTCCCAGACGATGAGTGGGGTAAATGAGTGCAAAAAAATTTCTATTCATTATTAATATAATTTCTTACCATTTTTTCGACCATTTTTGGAAAACGAAAAATACAGTATTTTGCATTCCTTTAAAACCAGCATGCATTTGCAGGGAAAAAAGAGGCAAAAAAATAAGGAAAGACCATAGAGTATCAAGTGGCACACCACATTCATTCCTCCAGAGTCTTGGTATGATTATTAGTGCTCGTGCTTATGTCCCAGAATCCTCTCACTCTTAAGTTCCTCCAGGTTGTATTCTGCTCTTAACAGGTCAAAATTAATTGACTCATTGTCTAATCTGTAGATAGGATTTTTCTTTTGATTTGTAAGAGATTCCAGAATGATGTTAATAGGTGTGGGAGTAAAATCCACAATACCTATGTACATTTCAGCTTATTTCCCAAGGGGATAAAATAGACTTGATGGAGCAATAACATTTCTTTCACAGACCATCTTTTCACTTCAAAATAAATCAGTTAAAGTAATCTCAAGCAAAGAATTTATCTGTGCAAACCCAGTCATGTCATTCATTAAGGTCTACTCACTCCTGTACTCCAGGACTGCGGTCAGAATTTATCCAAATTGGCATTGAATGTCAACGCTATTTCCCTGTATCCACAGTACAAAATAGCAGTACTTGAGATGCCACTCAAGCACAGTAAGCATGGATAAATGCTGACTTTTACTGAAGACCACTGTAGATAGTGAAAGGAGATGTTGTGATAGCTTTAACACAAGATTAATGAATACTGAAGTTATTCTAATGCAGTCCTGAGTAATCATTTAAAATCAGCATTGAAATAATTAGAATCAAGATTGTCAGTGGAAGCACAGAAATGAAAGTATCATCCATTGTTTTACAGAAGATTAATCAAGTTGAGTGGAATTAGTAACATTTTAAGTGACAGTAACTAGTAATTTTTTAAGTGAGCATATGCAGACCATATATGAAATTCAAAGTTTGAAGTAGTTCATAGTCATACAAAACCTGTTTTCTGAATTTAAGTATGTAGATAAGCAGTCTGCATTGAAGTGAATTTCATCCAATCAAAGCGTATATGACCACCATGCTCTTAGCAGCTCTGAAAGGAGAGCAGTGGGAAAAACAGAGTGATAGGTGTCAGTTAAGAGTCAGCTTGGTGAGCAATACGAGTATGCACTTCACAGATGAAATGAGGAAGACACAACACTGATCAGGAACTAACACAAAGTGAATTAATTGTTGAGGTTCTGAATGTCACAATTCTACTTCATGTCTGGGTATACAAACATGAACTGAACATGTCTACCTGCAGATAAAGAATATTTGAACCATATATGCGTAGTATACTACATGTTTTTTTCTATATAAATTTGGTTCGCTGAGACAACCTGTATACAAGCGAACTGTAAGAGATTATTTTCTCATTTGCCATGGCTACTGAGGTATAGCCAAAATTAGGCTAAAATGAGACATACCAGTCAAATGAACATGAGGAAGAACTTCTTCCCTCTGAGGGTGACAGAGCACTGGAACAGGCTGCCCAGGGAGGTTGTGGAGTCTCCTTCTCTGGAGATATTCAAGACCCACCTGGACAAGGTCCTGTGCAGCCTGCTGTAGGTGACCCTGCTTCGGCAGGAGGGTTGGACTAGATGACCCACAGAGGTCCCTTCCAAACCCTACCATTCTGTGATTCTGTAATATTATAAGACAAAAGTTTGATGGAGTATGGTTTCTTTTCCTCAGAAGAATAAAGACAGAAGAGATCAGACTTTCTTTTGCTTCCAACTATGTCTGGGAAACAATTCTCTGAATTAGAACATCCAGTTTTGGTTGCGTTTGCGGTCTTATAAAGATGCTTTCACTGAACCTGTAGCATGTGGATACACTGACTTTGAGGTGAATTGAAAGAAACGTGGAAAAGATGTTCTTGGGACAGTCCTACAGTAGTATTCATCTCTGCTTAGCCAGGTAGATAAGGGCAGATTTGGAACACCATAAGCTTTAACTATACATTTAACTATTTCTCCCATCCAGCCAAATCAAGGCTCTTGTATTCTGTTGTCCCTCATTTTTGTTGTTTTGTGTTTTTTTTTTCCTTCTCAAACATTACTGTAGTTTCAGATGGTAATTTTGGTTTGACAGGGGAGCCGTGGAAAAAACTTACAAAGATACCAGGTTGTCTGTGAGACAGCTGGAGACTTGGAGAGTATTCTGGAGCAGTATTGCTGTCTGCTTACCCTGTTCTTAGACTTCATAGAATCATAGGTTGGAAAAGACCTCCAAGATCATCAAGTCCAACCATCCGCCCAACACCACCATGTCTATTAAACCATG
>Ga0181612_157879_pt1 | contig 12200 bp, 7 predicted proteins | sample HoacroProtozoa21_FD_119630 | JGI IMG/M metagenome (GOLD analysis project Ga0181612, IMG submission 119630) | Hoatzin crop microbial communities from Cojedes, Venezuel. Combined Assembly of Gp0051906, Gp0051904, Gp0051908
GAGAAATGGGGCTCCTAATGCAATTTCTCCTGTGCTTGCTAAGCTCTGCTCTGTAGCAGGATATGAATGAAAAAACTTTATGTTCATGACCTCTGTAGGTGTCCTTGGAATTGGAGTTTCTCTTCCCAGTGCTCGTGTAGCGTTATCACATACTTTATGCCTCCTCCTGACCTGTCTGTAGGGCCCAAGAATGGATCTAGCTCTTGAAACGTAGCCTAAGGTGCACGGTAGTCTTTTACTTCATCTCTTATTTCCTTCCCTTCCTTCTTTTTGCTCTCATGCTTTCATCACCCAAAGTACCAGACTGGCCACAGGAAGTGATGGGATGTTTGGTATATTAGGCTGATACACCTTTTGATGAATTCAGTTATTGCTAAATTGTATTTGCTTAAACCAGAAATGGGTTAAACTAGATTTGGACTTGTGGAGGATTTTTTTCTCCCCAGTGAGGCAAGAGGGGACCTGCTACTTATCTCATTTTTCCTCTCTGTGTTATGTGGGTTGTGATCCATTTCTTAGACTTGTCTGAACTATTTGATGTAACACATTTCTTGATATTGTTGGGGCCAGCATGACATCCTGAATTTGTTCTGCTCTACTCTTGAGTTGCATTGTAGTTCTGGCCTTTGACATCTTACTGTAGACTTTGGGATGGCTGTTGGCCAGTTGTTTTCAAGTTTTTCAATTTCTATACCTCTAGAAAAGTTCCTGAGAGGGGTGATAATTTAAATCTACAGACAACAGACTTGATTTTTTTTTTTTTTAATAGCCTAGATTGGTCTGTGAACCACAGGTTGAAGAAGACCACCTTAAAGCGGTCTGTTAAATCTTTATTTTAAGTACTGAGGATTTGTCTTATCATTAACCTACTACAAAGACTAGAAAAATTGACTGACGTTCTTGAGTGACAAGCCATTATCTAAGTGCTGAGAAGCAGATGAACAACTAACCCACTTGAATTTGCTGGTCTCGGTTGTTTTCTGTAGGGAAACACCGTGTGAAGGAGGAGAACCCTAGGAGGTCTTTGGAGGTGTAGCCTCAGAGATATAAAATGAATATGGGAATCTGGGATGTCTGACAACCATAAGCTCAGATATTGGCCTGTTTGCCAAGCATCACTGTGCCACTGTCATAACGCAGACTAGAAATCTTTAATAGCTGTACTTCAGTGCTTGTAAACTAGTGCGTGATTATTTCTTCTTCTGTTTATATCATTCGTCAAAGCAGTCTGGGCTGACAAGGCCTGGAAAATTCTCAAGGGTTTTGCTGCTGTTAATGCAGCACACTACAATGGGACCTCTTTTGTACAACAGCGTCGCTGAGTACATCTAAAATCGTCGTCTGTATTGGCGGTAACTCTCTGAATCATAGGAGCTGCATATTCCTACCCATCTGCCTCATTTGAACTGATTGCAGCAAATTCCTTGGAAGTTCTTCCTTCTGTATATTGCATGAGAACTTCTGAAGTTGGGTATGTTTGCTGCCATTAATAGCACACAGTATCTATTTCATGATTTTGTAGAAACTCAGGCCATTTACTTAAAATAGAAAAGATTATTTCTGTGAGGTTTTTGAGGAACTTAACTTTTTTTCAGAAACATGAGTAAATCTCTCCAAGAAATCGCAGTATGCGATAATGTTTTACTGCTCTAATTTATTAAATTTATGAAATGCTTCTGTAGCCTTGTTCAATTCATAGAAGCTTAGTAAGAGGACCCACAACCTACTTGCTTTCTGTTTACAGAGATCTGAAAGCATAACCTTACAACAATCAACAACCACGTGAACTTTTGCCTGGCTTGATCCTCCGACATATTACAGCTGAGGTTCTAGACCACACGTAATCCCATGGCAACTCTTTGATTTTATATCATGCAAATTACAGTGATTTTTTTACAAGCAGGCTGAGAGTTTGTGCATAGAAAAGCTTTCTGGACCCACATGTACTTAAACCTGGCCTGCAACCAGTGCAGTGTAAGTACTGTGAACATCGGGCAGATCCAGTCCTGGGGATACCTATAGGTACAAGATGCAAGCTTTATCTCCTCTACTCTGCCATGTGTAGCAGAGCTTGGCACATGCACAGAGGTCTGCTTTGGGAGGCGTTTGTTTTCTCCTTTCCTTCCAAACTAGCTTGGGTCTTCAGTCTCAGTGAGTGGGCATCTTATACGACAAAGCAATCAAATCGGTATATTGCTTATGCTTATTGCAGTCACTTGAAACCTTTTGCAGGTGTTTCTGGAATATGATACTTGATGCTTCCACAGGCAGATCCTGCACATGGGAGGAACTTCTCGCATGCATGGGCTTAAAGGCAGGATGGCTCAAGGCACATGCAAAGCAGGCAGCGCTGGGGCAATTGACTGCAAGTGTAGCATCAGCTCTAGTTCTAGGGATGAATTTGGTGGCTCTGTGAGGCTTGCCAGCATTGCTGCTGCTCTGTGAGAAGGGGTGGAATTTGGGCAAGGCAGCTGTTGCTGGGGGCAGGGAAGGAGCACCACTCCCCATTTTTTCCTTTGTCTCCCAACTGACACCAGGAATAACAGGATCCGCTCACCTGGGTGCACCACTGGCACTTCACCTGTGGTTTATCCCTTCGTATTTCTTCCCTATGGCAGAAACAGCCTGGACTTGGCCAGAAACAACCACTTATCCTTGTGGCATCAAAATTCAATTCTGTCTTAACTACTAAGATGATGTTAGCTGTCTCTGCTTAACAGTCCATGTGATACGTTGTCTGCTTTGCCCGTGTGGGAAATGAGTCTGTATTTCTAAAGGGCCCAGCCAGTGGGAAAAGAATTTCAAAGACAGCTGCACCCTAAAAAAAGTTGAAGGAATGCTGCACGTTCTCAAAGTTACACCCCTTTAGCTCAGGCACAGGTGATCATCTCACAGGTGATGGTGTGCTCAGCTGCCTAGAGAAAGACAAGCAGGACTGTGTCACCGGAGTGACTGCTTCCAGCTAAGTTGTGAGTTGCAGAAGACTTGACTGATCTGTAAAGACTCGAAGTGCTTCATTTGTAAGAGAAAGAACTGTAGTCTGATATATGCTGTTCAGCGTAGGCACAAAAATAAAGACTATACTGGAGGAAGTTATTTGTTGAAAATTATTCAGTCACCTCCAGAAGAAACAGGCAATAAATCTGCTTGACTGTCTTCATTAAGCCCGAAAGCATCTGTTGCAACACTTGGTACGATAACTGAAGTAGGTATTAAGTCTGACTGTAAAAGTTATAGAAAATATAGCCTTAAAAATTCATTGCCTGTTTTACTAGCAACTGGCAAATAGTTCCTAAACAGAGACTTTAAAGGGTCTGATCTGTGGAATTCATAGTTCTCAAAGTCTTGTTTTGGGTTTGAGAGTATCTAGGTCTTTCAGGAAGAGTCGGTTTGTGGATTTACAATTGGTATCAGACGTCTTTTTAAACTCGTAGCTGACTATTACACAGAAGTGAGCAAGAGCTACCCAAGTATGGACTATGGGAAAAGGAAAGCAGATGATTCCCTACGAGGGTCTGTCAGACCTTAGTGCCAGCCATGCAAAACGGAGCTTGGGATCCATTCTTAGGAATGTCCTTAAACTGTAACAAGAGAAAGGGTCTACTTCAAAACACCACTCTGCAATTGCTAATTTACTGCAGCTTCTGAGAATGAATCTAGAAACAGACATGGCAAGAGATATGGAAGAGCAGTAGCTGCTCTTACTGGGTAGTACAAAACATATAGGAGATAAGAGTTCTGAGCTCGTAATGTTTTAGTACACAAAAATGGCTACATGTAGTACAGAATGTATTCCGTAGTGGATTAGAGATACATCATTAGTTTTTAAGCACTTTCTGCAGCAAAATATGAAAACGGTGCTTTGAAAAGTCATGTAGGCATATTTGCTCATTTATCATCCTTCTGGGAAAATGTAAAACAGAAAATTCAAACAGAATTAAACTACTAACTGTCTTTTAAAAATTCATTCCATGAGATTTGAAACAGCAGTTGGAAAAATCCTTTGTTTCATCTTAGTTTTTTTGGAAGTGGAGTAGAAGTCTGTAACAGAAAAACAGCATTCTTATTCAGAAAAATATTCCTACCTCAGAATGTGTCATTTTTGGTGACAGTAAGGTTTTCTATTACTTCTACCCACTCTCCCAAATAAAATCCAAGGAAACTTGCTGTCAGTGCAGATTCTTCTTGTGGTAAGAGAATATTTTTGATCTGAAAACTAAGTAGCTAATAAGGCTTGGGCAGTGTCAGTCCGTATGGAAAACTGCTGCCGTCTTTTACCCTCTGTAGCTCCCTTGGTTTCATATCTTGAAAATATCTGGGAGAAACCCCGAACTAAAATGATCTCCAGGGAACTGTTTATTCTTTTAGTGTAACTGGATATCTGACAATAAAACCTCATTGTATTTTAGAAGTCTTAAAATAAATGGATAATATATGACTCTTATCGCAAAGCTTGAGTGGCCTTTGCCTTCCCTATAGGCAGTGGTTGCCAGCTCTGGCGTGGGATGAGGCACAGCCAGTGCTGTCCCACCGCGGCAGAACTGCCTTACACCCGGCTGGTGGCCCTGCTTCTGTGCCTGTGCTCCCGGGAGCAGGAGGCAGGAGAGGAGGGCTGCGGCTGGCTCTGCTGCCTGGACAGCCGACCGCGGGCTGCTGAGCCGTACACACAGGCACTCTGCAGAGGCCTCTGCTCTGACTCTGAGGGCCAGTCGCAAAAGGTACCTAACAAACTCTCCTTGGGGCATTTTTGTCTAATGAGCGAGCGGGACATGTTTTATTGCTCATGACTGATTGTCTGGTCTCTTTGAAGAATTGTTACTGAAGTCTGGGCAAAATTTCCTTTTAACTTCAGCAAGGAAGGTACCAACTGAGGCAAGGAAGGTCCTGAAAGCTGGAACCTGAACCAGCTGATTGGCCTCTATTGCTCCCACTTCTGTGAAATTCTTTTTTTTTATATATCTAGATATAAAATAGCTGCTTACCATTATGCAGATTATGTACGTATTAGAGGACACTTCCTTTTCTTTCTGGAAGTCTTCTTCTGTCATTTCCAGCTGTGGTAAGCGATACACAGAGAAGGATGTTATCTTGTTACGATAGCGTCACTGTTCTTAGCACTGGTCTTTATTTTCTACTGTCCCTTACAAGATTTAAGAGTGTTGTTTTCATGCAATTTCCTTTTTTTCAGTGCGTTTCCTAAAAGATACCTCTTGTTTTATGCTGAAACCGTCCTTCATGGGAATTTCTTCACGCAGTCCTGGCAGTTAGGAGAGGCCGGTTGCAGCCCTGCGGGGCATTGAACGGCAATGGCTGGACTGCTCTCCCCAAACCCAGCCCCTGCCAGGCCGGGCCTGTGCTGCTCCAGGCGACCCAGCCCTCGGCTCCCGAGGCACAAGGTCCCTGTAGCACTTGCTGACATGTAACCTTGTGTTTGCAACTGCAATTCTTCAAGCAGGTCCTTAAATGACCATCTCAGTGTCCTTATTTCTCACTGAATATTGAACCCTTCATTTAATACCTCCGCTCACGAGAAAGGACTCTACACAAGTTTTAACACTATTTGAATCCCATTAAGAATTGCCGTGATGCCTAACAATGTGTGTCTAGTAACTTGCTATAAAGATAGTTCCTGTTGATTTGGTGCAACAGAAAGGAGGCATATTTCCATTGAAAGTAGTTTTCCTCTTGCCATTTATTCAGCCAAGTGCTTCAGAAATAGCTATGGTGCTTGGGTTTACCTTTGCAAGCCTGAGTTTTTTTTGATAGTGAACAATTCCCGTTCAGAAATCAGTAATTAGCTAGAGGTTCAGAATAAAATAAGGAGGTGTCAAATACGGTAAGATTGTCTAGGGAGGTTGCTGTGAACCTGCACTGTGTGTTTGATGAGGGAACAAACAGTGGCTGTCATTCTTACATCTAATAGGATGCCTTGGAGATGGAGCTGTTAACTGCTCTAGAGATGGCACTGTGCATTTCCCTTTTGAAATAGTCTGGAGAAGAGATAATGCTGCTTCATCCAGATCCCTGATGACATGAAGGGCTCAGGAGTGTGTGTCTGACTTACAGCCCCCCAAAGACTTCTTATCCAGGGGAAATCTTCCCAGGAGTCTCCATCAAGATACTTGAAAAGAACAGGAGATTGCTGCTTGCACAGGGCCATAAGATCTCATAAAAAGGAAAAGCTTTTGCAGAATAGTTTTTTCTTCATATACCCACTAATAACTGAAATTGGTAAAAAAAACCCCAAACTATAGCCTATTACACAGAAAAAGAGGGCGGCTTGGGTTAGATTAAGTTTTTAGCTTGATATAAACCTTCTTTGAGTTTTGTGTGAGAGCTGTGTGTCACTGTGAAGGACTCTAAAAGGGCTTTTATCAAGAGGGATTTAGATGAACACTGAAAGGCAAGGTGATGCTAGTACTGACTTGTTTCACATGTGGTCTTTGTCATTTTAGCAATGTCAAAGTTTCTTATAGCCTGGATGTTTCAAAGAGGCAGGTAGGTACATGTAAATGCTGTGGTTGTTCAGGCTGGTTACAAATTTCAGGCTTGACAGGCAGAGTTTAAAAATCTCAGTTTTTGTTTGAAGTGGGGGAAAAAAAGGCAGTCACTTTCCACTAAATCTGTATTTTCTTAAACAGAAATATTTTACCTATTCTAGACCATTTTACTGTCTATCACTGTATAGATACTGATATGGTTGCTCTGTAATAATATAATCTTTCTGCTCTACCTACTTGTGAGGAGCATTGTAAGAATTAATTAACAAGTCCTGATAAGAATATTCAGCACGCTCTTAACTATTTTATTCAGAGATATCTTGTCTTCACTACAAGAATGTGAAGTGCTGTGCTTTTCTACATTTACATTAGAATAAAAGGTCAGGAAAGAGCATGTCAATGTTTGACCTGAGGGATACATTTTCAGATGGTGGGGTGGCTGACTGCACCACTTATGTGAGGGAGTCTCTAAAATTGCTTTTTTGATGGGTTTGGACCAAAAGTCTTCTGAGTGTAGCTGTCCCTTCCCTGCTGGTGTAAGATTTGGAATCTGAAAGAGAAGTTGATAGCACTTCTTGTGAGTGACCAAATTAAATAGAAAACTGGGAAGGTCCTGTCGAATCTGCAACCACGTGGCTACATAGTGGTACTTATTTTGACGATGTTTTCAACTTTGTGTGGGGTTCTATGCAGAGCAATTAGGAATACTTAATTAGTTGATTAATCACAAAAAATAGGAGGACATCAGTGCACATAGATCACTTTTACTTAAAATAACTCTCAGCTTTCCTATTAACTATCTTTGGTCTTACCATTTTTTTTTTCCTGGTTTTTCTTCAGTTCCCTGTGATCAGCTAGAAAGCTTAGAAGGTCTTTCTTCATTGGAAAACTTACGAAGTGCCAGAGGAGGCAGGCTCTTGCATGGAAGGAATTTACGTGGTATTGACAAAGGTCTCTTATTTTATTAATCTTGAGAGTGGCCGTATCCTGTCATTTGATGAAAACTCCCTGCCCACATCCATCAAGCCTTTCTATTCTTTTCTGTTGCCTTTCCCCATCCTTCCTGTTTTCCCTTTCTTTTACATTTGTCCTCAGAGAGCTATGTCAAGGCATGGTTTAGCCTTTGGAATATGCCTGTAATTCTCTAAAGGAACATAAATCAAGACTGCACCATTTCTGTTTACCTTTTGGGCTGATTTTCATTTGCTACATATCTGTGATAGCTGCCAGAATGCATTTCCAGCTTCCTTGAAGGTTGAATTTATCTCCCTTCAGATCTCATTATGTTCTGCAACTTTACTGCCCTAGGAAGCAAATATATATATTTTTTCACCATGTTATCATTTTTTCCTTTACAAACATCATCTCTTCTATTTTGTCTGTTTTCTGAATGTGTGGATAACAGCAGCTTTCCGCAACACTTGCTTTGTATTCTGTAAATCACTGCACCACAAACAAGATCCCTTTTTGGATGTATTGCTGTCTCTTTGGCCCCTCTTAGTCTTGTCATCACACATTCCTGCATCATGCAGTGTTTTCTTCAGACTCATCACTTTCCTTTCGCTGTTCTTGGTTTATCTGTACCACTCCAGACTTTCCTAACCTTTTCTCGTTTGTCCTTTTCCTTGTCTATCTTTGCTTTTGGACCTCCCTTCTCTTCTATTTCTTCTACCAGTGCAGCCACAGTCGTCAAATGTTTGTGATGTACAATGTCTGTTGCCCTAGTACTTTCAGAAAGCTTTATGTGAAAAGAAAAAGGAAACAAAACTGCACATTGCTTAGGGGTGAGGGAGGCCAAATTGCAAGCGGTGCTTGCCCCAGAAGAAAATTGTGTTCCTCACTCAGAAGAGATCTGAGGACTTCACCAAAGTGGAAGCAGTTTCCCTGCATGTTTCTATTTTTCCCATTCCTTTCAGACTGGCTGTACGTAAGTGTGGCTGTGTGGCAAGTCAAAGGAGGAGCCATTTAAACTGACTCAGACCGTCCAGGTCCCAGAAGCATCGCATATGCATCTTTCCTACAGCAGTCAGGTTTCGGATTTTATACACCCTGGAATGCATATTTTCTCCCCCTCTGTCTAAGCTGTATTTCCTATTTAGAGTGGAAGAACTGACATGTCTCATCCTTTAAGATTTTTTTGTTTGCCCTCTGTGCATCAGCACAGCTGGAACTCTGAAGGATACACTTCAAATGAGCGCTGAATTCTTACATTGTTTGCAGCAACAAACACTGCAGTCACAAAAAGACTTCCATTATAGTCTCTAGCTTGGCTCTCGCCTCCCACCAGCGCTGTGGATTCCCCTTTCATTTCCACTATTTATCTTTAAACAGCATATGTTATCTGCAGACACAATAGAGAGACGAGCTCTTCAGAAATGTATGTAATAATAATCTTTTCTGAATGCTATTCAGCATGAGGTGGCAAGTAATTTGGAATCTGTCCTTCTGTAGGAAAATAATGGTGTTTCAAAGGAATTTTATTTTGGAGAAGTAAGGTAGGGCAGTGCCCCACTTTCCAAAAGAGCAAGGGAAGTACTTCATGTTAACCTGGCTTTGTGGATTTTATGAGTAAACATGAAATTCTCAGTTATTCTCCTCGATCGAGGTGACCTGAATCTAGTATCTTGAATCAGAAAGAATGACAAGTGTTTGTTTTTGTCTGGGATGTACAGTGGTGAATATCAAACCCGCACAGTACTGTACGTTGAAAATCTGTCAGTCTCCGATTTGCTCAGGAATATGGCTCTTGAGCAGGATAGGGAGACGCGGGATTTTGGTCTTCCTGAGATGAGTTCTCCCCTCTTAGTCAATGTGGGGATTGCACACACTGTAGAAAGTACATTTTGGGCACAATAATCAGTAAGTGAAAGGAAGCTTCTGTGTATGTTAGTAGTGAAAGGAGGAAAGCTTTAGTTTCGCTTTTTGTTCTCTTCATGTTTCTGCGCACATTTTGTTCAGTAGGAGGAGTTTCCTTAGATGGGAGACCAAAGCAGGCACAAATACTCCCTTCTCAACTGTGTACTTGGTAGTTGTTTATTGATAAACTAACTATGAAATTTGGAAGTTCGCAGTAGGCTGTTCAGCTTGCCTAACCCAAAGGCTTTGGTTCTCTGTATGTGTCAGATGAGTTTCCAGCTTTATGTAGTCCAGTGGCTTCAAGACTGCTAATTTGGAGCCTTGCTTAGTCAAAATACATGTTTAAAGGAATTGTGCATCTGCAGACTAACATTCTTCATTTGGGTGAGGCTCTGGAGTCAATGTTTGTTGCCATTAAATGAGGGTTGTTTGCAAGGTCTGGAAAAGAACAAGTCCAGACCCGTGCAGTCATTGTCACATAGCCGTGTTCTGATAAGTGAAATTTATACAGTGGTTTCCACTTTTCTGTTGATTTGTGATGTTTCTGCAGGTAACAGCTTATAGTATCTGGTAGATGTGAAAGAACTGTGGGAAATCAGACTCACCGGGAGAGATGTTGTTCCTCCCTCCTCTGGTCTGATTCTTCCTAGTTTTCTGTAAGAGAGGGAAAAATGTGTCCCACATTACTACTGCTATAAAATAAATCTTGCTGCTAAACTGTGCAAGTTTGGTGTGACACAGTAAGTATTGGGAGGATTTTGATCTATGTCGTACTCTCCCTAAGAGTGCTTCTTTGCATGTCTGTCTTGTTTGTTTTTGTTTTATAAATTTTTAGTGTGTAGTTTCTAGTCTTTTCTCCTAGCAAAAATAATTTATTCTTATGCTTTTTATGAAGGCAGAGATAGGATGGACACAATGAAAATTTGTTTTAAAATACTTTTAATAGGCATTATTAATCCTATCAATCTGTATCCTTTTCTTTTTTACAAATCTACTGAAATTTAAGATTTCTGGAATAATATTTAAAAAGTCTTAATGACACTAGTAGCAAGAAGGATGATCAAATAGACATCTGCTTTAACCCATGCCATTCTGTTGGGTATCTCCTTTGGGTTTCCGTCAGAGGGTCAAGACTTGAGACTAGGGGATGAAATAAAATGAAAGCTTTTGACATTGTCTTTTGGACATAGGGGCTTTAAATGACTGTGCATTCACTGGGGTTTTTTGTAGAGCTTACAGAAGATCCAAAGTGCTGAACTTGCCTCTTCAGTTTAATTTTCTTCCATTGTTATAATTAGCAATATGGAAATGCATAAAAATTCTGCGTAATGTCGGAGTACTTGGGTGTGAAAAAACAGCTTGTGCTATTCATGTGAACTTTTAATTAGATCCTGGTAGATTTTGTACTTGCCAAAAACTGGAGTTTTGGGGGGACAGGAGAAAATAGACAATTTCAGAGTGAGATGCAATAATTTTTTCACAGAAAGAAATGGAATTAAGAAAGGTATTGCAACATTTCTTGCAGTGTCTTAATGTAAAATATTTTGACTTTTTGCTTTCGAATAGGACGTAGTTCAGGGATGAACCCTAAGATTTATTTGCGTAAAGCTGTGGTTGGGAAGTTTCTATACCTTTTACCAACTTTCTTATATCTCCAGATATTACCAAGCAATCTATCCCAATTTTTGACTCTAAAAACTCCCTAAATTAAAAGGAGATATTGTTGAAAGAATAAAAATGCCAACTATGCCTTGCATTAAACATTAGGTCTTTAAGAAAAAAAGAAAATCTGCTTCAAAGAAGCATTCTTTTTTTCCAAGTGTTTTGGTCCTGTAGTGGATTTTTTGTTGCAGTTGTTAAATCTAGCTCCAGCTATTATTCTAAAAGCTGTAACTGGTAAATAATCATGGGTAAATGAAATATCTCAGCATATTTCTCTATATGCAGGCAGCCTGGCCTTCTAATATTCCCTTCAGGGAAGGAATACGTTGTGAGAAATCAAGTCTACAAATTATCTGTTGTAAAAATACATTATTTCTGGCAAAGCTACAAATGGGGTGTCTGTGTTGATGCATGCCCACAGTGTCATTAACCACATTCCTTAATAACTATTAATTAGTTTCACTGGAGCTCTAGTAGTCCAGATTAATTGCAGTGGGAGGGCCAAGGGGAACTAAAACAGTCCTTTATCTCACTGCTGTGAAGAGTAGACTGCATTTATTGATGGAAGGCTGCCTTTGGTCATTCTGTAACTGAGTGATGTTAATTTCCTCGGATCTTTTTACCTGTCATGACTGAAATAACATCCATTCACAGTACCCAGAGTTACGACTGGGAAGAAGATCGCTCTACTCTTCCTTTGCATGCCACTATGCAACTTCCAGGAATGCATGCAGATAGTGTGCAGGTAGTGTTATGGGATTTTCCTTCATCCAAGTATTTTTTCATCCATTACCCTTTGTTGCAAACTTTGCCAACAAAACGGGGACAGAAAAGCAATGTGGTGTTGGCCAATACCTCGATGAACACAAAACAGGAATTGCAACAGGGAAAGTCATAAGAAGCTCTGCCTTTGCTCTTTGAACAAGTTCATGTTCCCAAGATTCATAAGGGAGCTCTCATTACACACCAATCTGCTCGAGGACAGCTGTTTTGGTGGAGAATTGAATCTTTTTTATTTTATCAGTTTTAAGAGATAGATATTTGTGGGTTTTTAATAGTTCTTCAATAAGTGTATCATCAGATCAGTTCTTTGATCCAACTTGAAGAAGTACACCAGAAGGAATAGCTATAATTACTGTTTTTATGCAGCTTTGGTTGGGAAATTTCAGTATTTTTTCAAAC
>Ga0181612_180885_pt1 | contig 12199 bp, 6 predicted proteins | sample HoacroProtozoa21_FD_119630 | JGI IMG/M metagenome (GOLD analysis project Ga0181612, IMG submission 119630) | Hoatzin crop microbial communities from Cojedes, Venezuel. Combined Assembly of Gp0051906, Gp0051904, Gp0051908
AGGAAGGAAGGAAGGGAGGAAGGAAGGAAGGGAGGAAGGGAGGAAGGGAGGAAGGGAGGGAGGGAAAACGATAGAAAGAGAAAAGGCAATAAAAAGGAAGGAAGGGAACAAGAATCTTCTTAACTTTTATCTGCATGCAAAGTACATTCCATAAAGCACAGGAAACTGGGTCCTACGTACCCTGCGAACACATGTATTAAGTGATTTATGTTAAAGAAGAAGTTTCATCCAACTATATATTCTCACAGACTGTTTATTTTGGTTATGAAGGAAACTACAAATCTGCAACTCATAACTCATATAGCTCCTTTTTCCTTAATTAACTATTTAACTAAAAAACATCTGGTAATCTGCCATCTGCAATCATCTCATTCTTCAGATTTTCATTGCAAATTCCTTGTCATTAGGTTATCCAAAAGACCCTTGTTATAGGGGGAAAGGAAATTAATCCATGTCCCATTGTTCCTCGCTGCATAAAACTAAATCCTGTGCTTCTTTCTGTCTCCTCTGGGAATTTCTGTAGTGCAAGACAGAGCGTGCATTAAAGCAGAGATGTTTTAATGGATCTTTAGCTTTCTTACTGGAGGCTTCAGCAAAGGAAATATTCTGCTATGGTCACTGGTAAGCACAAAATATATTAAGGGATATGACACAGATGTTTTTATATCCAAGTTATTCTATGCCTCTACAAAATCCAATACAGAGAAGCTTACACTGAGAAGCTAGAAAGGGACTAATTCAAGGGTCCTGGTGTTTAGAACTTTTGCCTTGGTTAAGTACAGAAGGAAGCTCAGCCTCTAGCCTTAATTCAGACCATAAGAGTGACTTAGGGTCCCCTGTGGTTGCCAAATGTTCTTCTGCGGTAAATGTCCTCTGGTTTTTGTGGGTGCTCTTTTTCTCTCTTTCTCCATGTTCTTTGAAAACAGAGTAAATAAAAATGGCTTGTCCTAATGAATAACTTGTAATATCCCAAAACAGTTGTCTTCATACAACAGTCAGCCATATCTCATTCACCACTAGCTATATGACCCTCATCATTAGTACCATCACAATGAGTCATTGTCACCATTGGACTGAGACAGGGAAATACGATAGTTTGCATACCAGACAGGGGGAGAGCAGGTGTAACTTGCCTGGAAGTATTTAGGAAGGAATAGGAATCAAAAGCATCTTAAATCAATTTCTGGAGAACTAATTATCAGGGATGCTCTTTACAAATGATAAATCCAGCTGAAACAAAGCAGACAATGAAAATAATCCTGTTAGTTTGTTTCCAAGTAGAATGTTCAGCTATTTCATACAATGAATGCAGGATTTGAACACTGCAGCTCTCAGCAAGTCTACAGAGCTCTGTCTTCTTTCTTCTGTACATATGTCCCTTTGCAGTGTTTGAAGGAAGCAGCCTGACTTACTAAATCAAATAAAAATCTATAGATAACCATTCTAGGCAAAATAAACTAATAAGAGAAGGGAGGACGGGAGAGACCATAATAAACAGAGAAACAACTCTAAGAGTATTCAGATTTGAAACCTTATTTCTCTGTCTGCATGTGCATGTGACAGACAATAAAGCAAATGTAAAGAAGGGAGAGTAGTGAGAAAATAGCTGCAAATTTCTAAGTCAGATGACTGGATATCAGAGTAGAGAGAAAGTAATGAAAAAGCTTTGGGTGGGGCAGTCTCATCATTAAAGACTCTTGTTTCTCGTTTATCTCAGCTCCTGTTATAAAACCCAGCAAAATGGCTCTTAGACATTGTAAAGCCGATTGCTGAACTGGTTTGGGGAAGATGAATACTGTTGTTATTGCTGCTTGCTCTCACTCTCCTATACTCTGTCTTGCTCCCTCACTGAGTCTGTATTTGGAACACTAGAAAAACTTTACTCAGCTAGCATGAGATTATATTTTTTACTAGCATTTGACATTTCCATGGTCTGTGATCACAGTGGAATTAAAGTGATATCGTCTCCACATGACTAACCCAGAGCTGAAAATCAGTCTCAGGAAGAAAACAAGGTAAACATACCTGACCACAGCCTTGTATCAGGAAGGGAGGTGACCTGAGATGGCCAAGCAAGGGGAGAGTATGGACAGGGAAAATATTCCCAACTGGAGTATAAATGACTTGGTTTATATTCTTTTAAATAGTTTGTGTGACTTCTAGTGGCCTTTGCTGCCTTCTGTGTCCCTGCGCCTTGAATTTGTGGAAGTCACTTGGACCTGTGGATGCAGCAGCATATTTACATGGATGTTAGCTACTGCTAGGCTTCTGTTGCAGAAGTGCAAGTCAGCCAGGGGTTAGAGATCGATGTGTCCACACATTTTCCTTAAACAAACACAGGGAAAAAAAAAAAATTTAATTGAAATTAACACAGCAACTTCTCTTTCCCCCAAACAAATGTCCCAAGACAGAATCACAGAATGGTTGATGTTGGCCTAGTCCAACCCCCTGCTCAAAGCAGAGTCACCTAGGGCAAGTTTCTCAGCTTTGTGTCCAGCTGGGTTTTGAATATCTCAAAGGATGGAGACTCCACAGCCTCTCTGGACAATGTGTTCCACTGTTCAGTCACCCCCGTAGGAAAAAAACTCTCTCTTTTAATGTTTAAATGCATTTTTTTGTATTTAAAGTTGTGCTGATTGCTTCTTGTTCTCTCACTAGATTCCACTGACAAGACCTAATGCATCTTGTTTTTAAGAATCTGGATAACATATGATATGCACAGTAGAGACAGATTAAAACAAAAAATTTCAAACCTCTACACAGACACACATATTTTTGCAGGGTGGATTTTTTCCCATTTTTCTCTCACTCCAACAATTTCCAGGACCTCTGAACTGTAGCATACTTCACACAGTCCTCACTCTGTGTTTGCTATGTATTTGCTCCTTGCTGCTCTCAGGAGCCTCCTCATCTCTGCTTCTGCTGGATGCTCCCAGCCTCCCCCTTGTCTCAGTCCTTGCTGACCCCTAGCACACTCTGTGGCATCCCTCACAACCACAGGCAGTCCTGCTTTTAAAAAGGCACAAGTTCCCCTTCCATCTCCAAAAGGGATCCAGAATTTTGCAGCAAGGAGAAGTCAAGCAGGTGATCTTCTTCCCTGCCATTCAGCCATGTTTTTTAACGGAATATAATATAAACAACGTACTGCAGAAGAACAAATAAACCAAATACCTTTCATCACTGCTGTGTTTGCTGACTGTAAGGTATAGTTGGTAAACATTACTGCTAGCTTTCCAGTATGCTGGTGTGCTTAGATTAAGCTGGGAATATTTCCAAAACTCCCAGTGAAAAAGATGTATTATTTCAAATCAGAACAGTTTCTATTACAGGGTTAGTAATGCATTATGCTACGAGCACCAGATGGTGGGAGTTCTTGTAGAGTAAGGTACACAGAGACAGATGATGTAATGAAGGTATATCCTTCATTGCTTGTCCTGGCATAATTTTATGTTATAATTTAGATGTTAATAGATTTAGCTTTGTAGCTTTTCTGCACTGCATGTCACTGTCTTGTCCCTATTTTACAGACAAGGAATCCAGTCAAAGACAATTACATATTCTCACATCAATACATTATCATACTCACTAATTCTACATTTTACACTACAGTAACTGTTTGAGTGACTTGGGTAAACCAACACAGGAAGTACGTGAGAAAAACAGGATGATATTCCAGCATTTTTATTTTCTTTTTTTTTACATTTTATGTTGTTTTTAGCCACAGAGTCAGCCTCTGCTAATGTAAAAAATGAAATATTTAATTCCCCAATATACATCACTATGTCACCAACCCTGATTGACTTTAAACAATGAGGATGAGAGTAGGATCACATTAAAACACAGTCAGAAAAGCTTAGGCGAATTTAGTTTTCCCATATGTATGAGCAGGAGCATTTCCTGTACCCAACAACATATCTTGAAAGTAGGAAGTCTTCTGCAGTCACAGAAAAGTTATATTAAAACAATCAAAGAAATGAAAAAACAACCCAACATTCATCCTAATCATCAAAATGTATTTCAAGCCACCAGCCGCTGGGCTAGCCTGGATGTTTTTCAACCTCACGGGATATTAGTTTTGACCCTTTTGGCCTTTTGGTTTAATAATTTTACAGTGTGATTGAATTCTAATATTCAGGTGCTGAGAAGAGATGGCTGGTGCTGAGCTGGTATTGCTCAGGCTGAGCAGATGGGATACATTGTGTCTGGGAAGATGAAGCTGATACTTCTTGTTAGTTATGTTTGCACTGTGTTGCAATTAAATAAACACAGTAAATATACACACCTAGTATTTTTGTTTTCTGGTGGGTTTTTTTTAACGAACGAGCTGATTCCTCACCTGTTTGTGAGAGATAAGCTATAATGTACTGTTAACATATAGTTTTTATCTCTGCTCAGCAATAAAGATGGTTTATAAATGATATCTCTGCCATAAGGTAAACAAAGATAATAGACCTGATTTGTAAGCAGCATATGGGCCCTTGTATTGAATTTATTTCCTTTTTTATTTCTCGGATTTGCCTAGGGCCTGTGTTCTGTTTGTTTAGGTTTTAATCCAAAAATGAATCTTAAAGACATCTCTTCAAATTGTGCATTGCCCCTGTTATTAACAAAGTGTAATTCAGACATCTGCTGAACTGTCCCCCAATATAATCTTCAGAAAGACAAAATTAACACAGCTCTAGCCAATTATTATGTTAATTCTATGTTGTGGAACTTCAGCATCTGCATTTAATAGAAATGTGTTATTAATGAAAATATGTAGTTTAAAAACAGCTTCTGAAATTTAATCACTTATCTAGAGGAGGAACACTTTTTGTTGCTATATAAGCATTAAGCATCCATTTTGGATCATGCTATTTTTTTTTAAATGGCATTCTTTAAGACAGAAGGATAAAGTTAAATTAGTATAGTTCAAAGAATGCTACGAAATACCTTAGTGGGTCTACTTTCTGCCTAATGGCTGTGAGACTTACCAGCATCCAAACCTGTGATTCCAAAACCTTCATCAAGCTTTTCCTAGCCCTGGAATAACCAGAAGTCTCTCTCAGGAAGGAGTTTGACCACTGTGTTTTTGGAAGTTAGAACACAATCTCCTGTAAGACAGCTGTACTTTAAAGAAAAGAATTAGCCCTTTGTTAGTTTCTGTATCAAAGAACTTTGGCACATGAATCAGCATTTGCAATTGGATTCAGTTCTGTGTCAGATTTAATGTAAGTCTTAGTCCTAACATGATCAGCAAAAACTCCTTAATAACTCTCATATGCTACTGCATAACGAGCACAACAGTTTAAGATGCTGCAGTCACAGCCCACGTGGTTGTCTGATATTCTGTCTCTAAGTAAAGTCAAAACTGAGTGATGGTAACAGATGATGAGTCCACTGGAATCCTATTTCAGACTAATAGAGAATGAGTTAGCTTAAATGATTTTCAAGTTTATTCTGATTAAAGTCGCTCTGCCTTTGAAATGGACAAAATAAAGTCATACAATCTAGAAGAGCAGCTCAGTTTCAGAAACAATGACTGAATTTTATTTTCTTTATAAAATCTTTTTTCCACTGAAGACCATCAGGACTTAACACAAAATTTCTTTGTATGAAATTCTTGTTGACTTCCAAGGGATGAGAATTTCACTCCAACATTTTACAGTGTCAGATTTTTGCCAGACAAATAAAACTTACACTATACTCCCTTTTCTTCAGTGCAAAATTAGCCAACTGTCTGCTTTCACACTTCCTATTTGGAACTGCTTTGGTAACTGAAGCCTGAATGCAGACTGTGATTTATACTCTTGTCACAAATAAGACAACACATCCCCAAAACTATGCTTTTTCCCCTTTCAGGTCAGTAAAGCCTGAATAACAACCCCATCTACCAGGCCTGTGAAAAAATCAGACAGGCTTTACATATATGTGGAGAGTCTGTTTTGATACTTTGCCCGAGAGGCAGATTTTACTCTTCTATTTTTAGGTGCCAAGTGACTAAATGAAATAAGAGCCAGAATTGGGTTCTGAAGGAAGAAAAACATTTACTCAGGGTCTTTTAAATTTTCGTTGATCCTACTTCAAGAAAGCACTGACTGAACAAGAGCGCATCATCTAACATGTTCATTGGTAATGAGTGTTATGAAGATGCCATGTTCTGTTAACACATTAGAAGATTTAAAAAGAGACAGCTGAAGGTGCACAGGGTGCCCACATCCTGTCTGGTCTCCGTCTCCACAGACAACAGTGCCACAGTGGTATGCATTTCCTGCAAGTAGCTCACAGAAGAGGGCAATGAAGCTTTGCTAAAAGTGTGGTTGGCAATATTTTCTGATTTTTCGAGGTTCAGGTTCCCTCTGATATTAAGAAGCAGTGTTCTGGTTGAGTTCTCAATATTCAGATGAGACCTCACACTGAAGTCTGGTATACTTACAATCGTTTAGAATGTCATGACAGTCAGGTGTCTATGAAAGGACATTAAAGTAAAAAAACAATGAAAATTCATCTTGTTGTTATATGTGTGTTGCAGGATCTGTAAATCTTATTAAACTGATTCCATTCCACACATCTTGAAACTACAAAATGGAAAAGGAGAATTTGAGGATAGCAGGATAGTCAGTTTAATTTCATTTAATTTGAATAGTGTCAGCAAACAATCAGATTTGTAAGCTCCTGGGGAAACATAATGATGAACTTTGACCACTAAGCACAAACTGTGACAAGACAATCTAATTTCCGTCTATGATGTTGTAGTGGTCATTACAGATGGAGAATCAGTAGAAGTCATACAGCTGATTTTCTGTGAAGCTTATGTCTCAGAAGTCATTTTCATCAACAAATTAGGGAAGAATAATAGAACCACTTCAGGGGAGATACAAAACTGGTTCCACACTCACAGTTAACAACTCATAGAGTGCAAAGAGGGATGAAGTGGCAGAATGGGAACTTGCATGAATGTAGTGATGTTTCATATTCATGACACAGAGAAAAGAGGATAGTTTAGAAGATTCAGAACATTTGAGTTCAGAAGCTTCTTACAAACTATAGAACTTTATTGAACTGAGCATCAAATTGAGTTTTTAGAATAAACAGATAAAATTAATATTAATAAATAACCAATACAATATTACCTTATGAGTTCTACAGGGAATCAGAAATGAAATTTCTGTAATGTAGTACGAAATCTAATCATTTAAAAATGTGCTTCATGGAAATGAATACAAATAGTTTAAAAAGGTGCTATTAGGGACTGATATAGCTAAGGACTAACATGTCTCACTTCTGTGTTGGAAGGCAAAGTATAAAAATAAATAGAACTAATAGTGAATATAATGTGCATGGAAAGGTCAGTATAATTTCTGAAAATGAAATTTTGGGTCTCACAGAGCTACCAGAGGTCTTTTAAGGTCCACTTAATACATGGATAAAGCGTGAGCAGAGGATGCTATCACAAACTGAACAGGAATCAACAAAGTAATGCTGTGTTGTGAAAAGGAAAATGCCAAAAGGGAACAACAGCTGTAAGAGTGATATAATTCTGATTTCCTTATACTGGTAGCAGCTTGATATTACATGTAGTTTTGTTGTGATGCACTTGAAAAAACAAGTAAAATGCTTGGACAGAGTCACCAGGAAAGAAAAGAAGTGAAAGAAAAGAAGTGGAAGAAAAGGACCTTAGATGCATGAATGGCAAGAAATGATTGAAGGATCTGACCCTGCTTGGTTAAGAAAGACATGTCAGAGGTTAGAAAAACTAGTAGTTGTTAAAATCAAAACAAATAATTGTTTCATTCTCCATGTCCAGGGCTAGTAGGATAAGTAGTAATGGATTTAAGTTTCAGCAGGGATTTAGACAAGGCGTTGGGAAACTTCACCTAAACTCCACATGCAATTTCCTGGGACACAGTATATATCACAAAATATAAAGCAATGATCAGACATCTATGTGGAGTGCCATGAGGTAGAAGAGAGGGAAAGATTAGAGGTCTTAAAACATCCTTTCCAGACTAGTATTTTATGATTCAATAATTATATCGGGATTTCAAGATCTGTTTCAGGAATTTTAATTTAAGCACCTAACCTCACTAGTTGTACAATAGTTCAGTTATTACTTTTATTATGTCATTTCCAACAAAATAGCTTTGTTTGTTTTCTCATCAGAAAACACTGATCCAGTGCTTGTCAGGAATTGCTACAGTATTCCTCAAAGACTGGGAAACATTTATCCCAGGCTATTATCATTCCAAAGTGCTGAGTGATGTCATGCCTGGTCTCAGTTAAGAGCTGGTAATGAATGGCAGGCATTTTTTCCATCTATAACCTTGAATTAAGTATGCTTTTGAGTTTACAGGTTGGCTTTGTATGTGGAGAGATTCTGCATTGGAATGTACACATTTAGTAATCAAATGGGGAAGGGAGCATCTTACTACTAAAAGAGTTCAAGAGATGTTAATAGGCAGTTCAAGAACAGGTGACTTTGCATATCGAAGGAATAAAAAACCCACACAGTCTATAATTTAATAGCAGGAATGTCAAAACTATCTCCAGACCATCAAAGGTAAACCAACTTTGGGAAGAGAAAATTATTTGGGAAGGGAAGCCTTAGAAGATCCTCAGAAATGACGGGCTTGAAGAGTTCCTAGGAAAAGATTTACATAGACAAAATCAAAACAAGCAAGCAAAGCTCAGTGTGGCTTACGAAGAATATTTGATTGCCCAGGAGAAAGCCCTGAGAAAGCAGTTACGCAGTAAGATGGAGACCCATCTTGAACAAGAGAGTCTCCAGCTGAATATTTGCAACAGAAAAATTATGTTAGTGTAACTCAATAAAGTAGTGTCCTTTTGTTACCTGTCCTTTACAAGCATCTATAATATTGTTGTATATTTAAAGGTTTAAATATGTTTTATTTGCATTTTACCATAATCTGGTTCAGATCGTGGCTATTAAAATACTTATAGTTAACAGCAAACTATTCTACATCAGCAGATGTGGTGACGCTTAAAATTGGGTTCTTACCAAATTCACAGCCTCCCTAAATATTGATGCAAGAAATTCAAAGGGTAAAGATCTATTCTTCCATTTAAGCTGCATGGATAAGAAACTATATCATGAGCTTAAGAAAGAAAGAGATATTTTTCAGTAGTAACTGTGTGGCTCTGTAGTGAGCAGGACACTGAAGCCTGAAGGTCCCAGAGGAATTGTTCAAGACTGCTGTAGCCAAGGTAGTTTGTGTTCCTACTGCCCAGCCACTTGAATTTCAGCCTATTAAACAAGCAAGAATTAGTGTTTTGAAGGCACTATCAAGGAGAGGTGCAAACTTTATTGAACAGGCAAGTGAAAAAGAGCAAGGTTCAACAAGTACATTTCTGCTGGAGATTAAAAGGTAAAATAGCATAGAGAATATGCAGAATAAAAAATCCAGCCAGAGCTGTAACTGTACACAGAGAAACAACTGGTTGCTTTTGAAGGCAGTTAAGCAAGACATAATGTGTCTGTTGAGAACATAGATGGAATGTAGAATGTAGGACTGTGAGGGAGGAAAAAAAGCCAGAATAGACAGAAACTTTTGTAGTCCTGGAATATGTCATGAAGAATGCGGAGTGTTATTAAGACAATACACTTGGAGGAATCGGCTGGGGAAGAGCAGGAATTTATCCTTGAGCAGGAAGGTGTCAGGGGCCTCTCACTAGTGGGAGTTACTACTTACTTGCAGGCATGCTGCCTGAAATGACTCTTCTTCCATGATAAACATAGAGTGGCTAATACCAGAGAAGTTGTGGCTGACAGATAGAGCTGCCACTGCCAACAAGCCAGAGGTAGCTAAGGACTACGATTCACTCGCTGACACCAATACTGGGAAGTCACAGGAGTTATAGAATAAGGATCAACCCCGCTGAATGACAGTACCTGTACCACAGGAAGATTTTATGTGCCAGAAAAGAATCTCTCTTTATGTAGAAGACCGTGTCTCAATGCACCATTGCAGGCCTAAAATAACAAAGAAATTCCTCATGAAAAATTGTGGCTATGCAGAGAGGTACCTCAAAGATGAGAGGTATTGTCAGAGAGAGACCTGTAGACTATTAGGTACACACAGTGCTTTTACAGCTAGCATACTACTGTTCTCATTTAAGATCAAGAATATTTCTGAGGTGCTCAAGAAATGATTCTTCTTCATCTTAACAGGCGGGGTGAAGTAAGGACTGCTGCAGTTTCTGTGACCAGACCTCAAAAGCTGAAAAGCATATCTGCTTCCAGGAAAGTCCCACTGAGTTCCTCTCTCAGATGGTCAAACAGCCATTTTCAATGGTCTTCATGGTCATTATGAGTGCACTTGTGGATCAGGATAGATGGAAAAAAATACTCTTCCTCCAATCCCGGCAAGAAATTCTGCTATCTAATATCATAAAGCAAGTGCTTTGCCCTTTCAGATAAGAACTGAAAAGACAAATTTTATGATCTTTAAAGAATTATAAAATGATGACACTTGTTTCTTATTATCCAGAAATAAATTGTTTAACAGACATTTTCATCAAAATACTTAAGGCTAAGTTGAAAATATATGCAATCAAAAAGATTGCAATGGCAGCATAATATTACCTCATTTACTCTCTGGCTACTACCAGGTCCTTCGAAATCTGTGCAGTTCATCGGTTTAGACACCCATACAGAAACTAGAACCAGAAATCATCAGATCTCAGTGGATATTTTTTGTGAAGGAGTACTAGGTTGAAAGAGGAACTTCATGTATTCAGAGTGTTATGTGTTGTTTTAAAATCCACATTACATTTGATGTAACCAAATATGATCAAAGGTCAACAGACTGGAAGAAGCCAAAGGCCTGGAAGAAGTGCTACAGCTGGAATAGTTGCATGAATTCTTTTGAAGTAGAGGACTTGGTGTTACCCTTAATCCTTGAAAACTACTTTAAGATGCAAAATTCTTAGGAGGGAAGCCTTTAAGGAAATGAACAGGTTAATGAATGTACTTACAATGTCAGGAAATGGCACAGTCAGGCTCTTCCACAAACTACACATTAATAGTATGGAAGCCTGTTACAGATGTGAACAGGTTATAAACACTGGTTGTGGGAAAGAGAAGGGATCCCAAACACCTCTGCTGTTAGGTGTACTCACAACAATGAAAGGAAACTCGTTCAAGACCATAAGTCTTCTCTAGGAGTTAGCTCCTTCTACAAAGGCAGAACTACATTTTTCAAAATCAATAGAAAAATGCTTTTGATAAAATAGCAGGTTTTGATGAAGATGCTACCAGACAAAGCTGCAGCCAGGAATATGAGGTCAGGGATGTCTGAGCATTGTAACTAAGGACTAAGACAAAATTAAGTAGCCCCTGAGACACAGTAAGAACATTTAGAAAATGCATTTTCCATATGACTTCCCAAAGACTCAGCACAATGACAGTATTTCATTTACTTCCTTTTTTCAGGTAAGTAATTTACTAGAAACTCAAAACTGATTCAGCCATCTCAACCAAACTTCTGTTGGGTTTGATCAGTGTATATTGTCAGATTCCTCTCAAAGTGTTCAAAACTACATTCACCAAAGACAATTTGGGAGATCAAGAAAGTGCTTCTTGGACTGTTCAGTGCAGAATTTACATTTCAGAAGGCAGCTAAACAAGAGATGCCAGGACTCCATTATTTTGCCCATGATTATCTTGGTGGCAATAGTTGGAGCAGGTCCAGAGGAGGGCCACAAAAATGAACAGAGGGATGGAAGACCTCTCCTGTCAAGAAAGGCTGAGAGAGTTGTGGTTGTTCAACCTGGAGAAGAGAAGGGTCCGGGGAGACCTTATTGCGGCCTTTCAGTACCCAAGGGGGGCCTACAGGAAAGCTGGAGAGGGACTTTTTCCAAGGGCATGTAGCGATAGGACAAGAGGGAATGGCTTGAAACTAAAAGAGGGCAGATTTAGATAGATATAAGAAAGAAATTCTTCACTGTGAGGGTGGTGAGGCACTGGCACAGGTTGCCCAGAGAAGCTGTGGATGCCCCCTCCCGGGCAGGGTTCAAGGCCAGGCTGGATGGGGCTCTGAGCCGCCTGGTCTGGTGGAAGGTATTCCTGCCCGTGGCAAGCACATTGGAACTAGATGATCTAAAGGTCCCTTCCAATCCAAACCATTCCATGATTCTGTGATTCTATGTTCTCACAGCACAGGGTAGTGTTCCCTCTTCTCTGATGTAAAAGGTCTCTGCA
>Ga0181612_129896_pt1 | contig 12198 bp, 6 predicted proteins | sample HoacroProtozoa21_FD_119630 | JGI IMG/M metagenome (GOLD analysis project Ga0181612, IMG submission 119630) | Hoatzin crop microbial communities from Cojedes, Venezuel. Combined Assembly of Gp0051906, Gp0051904, Gp0051908
CCCAGGTAACTAGCAATAGGACAAAAGGAAATGGCCTCAAGTTGCATCAGGGGAAGTTTAGGTTAGATAATAGGAAAAATTTCTTTACCGAGAGAGTGGTCAGGCATTGGAACAGGCTGCCCAGGGGGGTTGTGGAGTCCCCATCCCTGGAGGTGTTCAGAGAATGTGTAGATGTGGCACTTCAGGATATGGTTTAGTAGGCATGGCAGTGTTGGATTGATAGTTGGACCTGAAGATCTTAGAGGTCTTTTCCAATCTATGTTTCTATGATTCTGTGATTCTAATACATTACTTCACTCCCAAAGGATGTGAGTGTCCAAAGTTTAGCTCAACTAGGCAAATTTGTACAAGAACAGGTTTAAAGGGGGGACCAGAAATGGCTGTAGTGCCCCCTCCACCATTCTCTTTTTAGTAGCAGAAGAAAAGCTGTGTGCAGCCATCAGAACGGGAGCTGCATTAATTCCGGAAGTGGAGAGACCTATAGTCCAGTGAAGCAAAATTTGCTGTTTGTATAACAAAACAGTGACGGACTCACAACATACATCTCTGTTACATATTGAAGCCTCTGTTGTCAGCACTTACTGCACAACAGAAAATAGTTTCTGAGTCAATGTCCCCTTCCCATCCATCCTTACCCTGTTCCATGTCTCTAGGAGGGTTGGACACACCTCTCACCAGTCAAGGCCCTCCCCAGAAATATGGCCCCGTGGGCAAAGTACTGATAACAGTGCTCCAAGACACATGGTAAACTGGGATCCTGCTTTTTTAGACTGCAAATACCGTGAAATAGTGCAAATATAGAACCAGCAGCCTCTCTCCTGTCCCTGCCCAAAGGTGCTGGCCAGTGGGACCACAGACTGGGAGAAGGTCTATGGCACAGTGATGTAGCAAAGGGGGCAGCAAGGCAGGGGCTATCTGTCACAGCCCCGTGCACAAGGGGACCAGCTACCTGGCTTTCTGCCCTTGCACATCTGTACTGAGCTGTCTTCTTTGTGACACCGGGTGAGATCCCCCTACCACCATCTCAATGGCCTGTCCACTGTCTTGCACTGTGCAGAAGATACTCGAGATATTCTTATCACCTTTCTAGAATGCCTGTGTGTGCATGCTAGTGCCTATGCATTAATTACAGTCATGTAAATACCAATGTATGTATTTCTATAGATAGACATAGTTATTTTGGGTGTGCTATTTTCCAAAGAGATGAGGCTTTTGAAAGGGCCTCTTCTTCCCAGAGGAGGCAATTAGGTAGTCTACCTATTTTAATAAGGACTGTATCCTGCTCTCCCAGCGATCAGTGAGAACAACTGCCACAACATCCGAGCAGCGCAGACGGCGAGTGTTCGGCTTAATCATTTTTCGACACGTCCCGGTCTCAGTGGAATGTTCATGAATAATTAACCCTGCTGGGGCGCAGGAGCTGGCTCGTCGCTGCAGACCCGCAACAAAACAGACAACAAAACCCCAGTCAAACCCTGACAGCTGCAAGGCCCCACGGCCCCTCCGCTGCCGACAGCAGTGCCTCCCGGAGCTTTTGTTTCTCTGCAGCCGAGATGACGGCCTTGCGCGTCTTTTCACCAGGGTACACCTTCCCTCCAGACACAGATGATGTGCACATAGGACTGAGCGTTGTCAGAGCCTGCCATGCAATAGGGTATTAAGGGAAAATAAAAGGTGGCTTTCTTCAAACCCAGACCTTCTCATTTCCAAGTGGTCTGGCTTTCAATGAGAGCAGCTTATTTGGCTGGACTACTCCTTGCTGCGTGAAAGGAGAAGGAAAGAGTCACAAAATATGCCCTGTGTTGGCAACGATTAGAAAAACCAGTTGCCTTCTCAATGCAAATGGAAATTGGTAATGAGGGACCAATACGCTCAGAGCTTTCTGGGTCCTGCTTTCTCATCCCCGTGCCGCCACCCTTGCGTGTGTCAGCGTCCTTCCTGCGCACTGACCCTGTGCCAGCACTGCCATTGCATCGCTGTGGCCTCGCGGAGTTCAGCGCTGCGCCTACCGACCTAGCACTGTGTCAGCAAGGGATGGAGGTGGCTGTGCTCAGACTCGTGTCACGCGACAGTGCAGAGGAGACATGTGAGTGAGGGCTGACATGCCCCAGCGGCATGGTGGTGTTTGCTTGGCTGGCTGGTTTCACTTCTGAACCCCACTCCAGCATGGAGGACTCCAGGTGTGTCTCTCCATGAGCCAAGTTCCTGATTTAGCGTGACATTCTACAGCCTTCACCACCTCATGGACTGCTCAAGGCTGCAAACACTGAAATAGCTGCTTTGGTTTTGTCTGGAGCAAACAGTGGAAGCTCCGGTTTGGGCTGGGATGCAGGAGACTGGTTTGGGAACTGGCTGCAGCTCCAACAATGAGAACTGCTCCAGACAGCCTGTGGGCTTTCCTCTGAACCCCTGCTACCTGCATTCCCATGTCCTTTCCCTGCTTTTCACACAGTTCTCTAAAAGCAACCTCCTATTGCCTGTTCTCACGCCTGCCTCTGATCTGGAGGGTGACTGCACAAGCCATTTTACTTCTGTAGCTGCTCTTGGTCTTCCCACCCACCACAAGCTCTGCAGAAAGACCGAAGAGTGATGGTTCCTGATTTAACCTGCATGAACAATACCATGCTGCAGTGAAAAAAGGGAGACACTTGATTCATACAGATAAGTGAGTGTCATATATTAGACACTGTGAGCACCACAGAGCTGCTGGAGTCCTGTATTTGGCATCTAACAGCACACCGAAAAAAACCAATTGATTCGGTATTTCAGTAGTTCAGGGGAAAACAATGACCCAGGAGGGGAGGGGTGTCTAGATAACACCATCGGTGAGAAAAGACTGTACCACTGGACAGTACTCAGTGAGATGAGAAAGCAAAACAGAAGATTGAAAAGAACAAGGACTGCAGCCCTCAAAGATGCTGCTGCTGATGTGGAAGGAATAGTCTTTCCATCACAAGCAGGGCAAGAAATGAACTTCAACTGCAGCAAGGGAAACTTAGACCAGAAAGTTAAGTTTCCTAACTCTATGCATTATGAGACACTGGAGGAGATTGCCTGGGGTGCTTATTGAATCTCTGTCACAGAAGGTTTCTGCGAGCAGAGTAGGAAAATGCCTGTCAAAAATAGCTTACATCTAATTGATTCTGCCTTGGAGCAGAAGGACTGACTAGATGGCTACTAAAGGCCTGAGGCAGTCCTATTTCCTGAGGTCCTGTTAGATGTGTTAATTATCTAAATAGTTCATAAGAGCTAGGTATTTGTTTTTAATACCTAGTATATCTGGCATGTTTTGCATGCTCTTAACCATGGTCTGGCTACAAAGTGAAACTTCTCTTTCAGTCATCTAGCGATGTCCCAAGCAAGTCTTCTGTATTAAAAATGCCATTCATGGAACATATTTTTTAAGAGCATCATACTCATCAAGTTGCCAGCCAGCCAGCTTCAGGACATGGAGAACATGAAATACCTGGCTCACATTTTTGAAACCTGTGTCCCCACGTCCTCCTTAAGTTGGGAAAGTTCTGTTATTTATGACAATAACCAGCCTTGATTGGACTTGACCAGGGTTGGGAGCGCCCAGAAAAGCAGGGAAGGTATCAGGTCGGAGGGGTTGGGAACCCCCAGCACAGGCTGGAACAAGCACTGGGGACACTCTGCTCTGGGGATTTCCAGTTACTTTCCAGTACAGCGTGAGCTAGCATGTCTTGGCCTACTGTACTCACCAGAAACACACAGGTTCAGATGAGGCAACATGTTAAAATCCACTGCTAACCTGGCACCCTTGGAAAAATTGAGAACAGAAAGGTATCCGCTTTGTGAGGACGGAGCATACCACAAGCTGAGATGGTGTGCCCACCTGTGGGTGACAGGCGAGCCTCCATACAGAGTTGTTTTGCAGCAGCTGTCAACCAGTTCTTGATGCAATCTGCAAAAAAACGAGTTTTTTTTTAACCCCTGCGGTGCTGGACTTGGAGTCTCTGCAGAGAAAAACCTGCTATGAAAACCTTGTCACTACAGAGGTTCTTCCCCGCACTCTCCTATAGCGCATATCCTTCACAGGTCTTAATAACACCCATTTCACATGGCTTCTCCAGACTGTTTCGCCTCCAGCACCACCTGCAAGACATGGAGACCAAGGCAGGAAGCTGGGGCAATGACACCTGGTGTCACGCTGCAGGCCAAGGCGCAGAGCCAGCAGGCTGTCCATTGGTCACAGGTAAAACTCCCATTTTGTCCAATGTTTTGTCTGCTCTGCTAAATAATGGCTCTAAGTACAGTCCTGCCTAGCTCCTGACTGCTTATGAACACCGCATGCTGTCCATGTGCCTTGGCGTATCATGTATGCCAGGGACTACCACCAGCTGTGGGAGATGCTAAGTCCATGTCCTTGCAGGGTAGTCAGGGCTAGAGGGTGGCCATGAGGCAAGGTTGTCCTGGCCACAAAGACCAGCGCTTCAGTTGGTATTCCTTGTATGCTACTCTGCCTGCTCTGCCTGCTGCCATCTCAAGGCTAAGGTGCTTATTCAGGTCACTCCTGTGGAGAAAAGCATAGGGGCAGGCCAAAAAGCAGGTGGTTTGCTGCAGATTACTGCTACTTGTGAAAGCATTTCAAGAGCAGTGCCGTAGGCTCAGTGTAGTGTACCTAAGCCAGACGGGCTACTGAGACCCAAGGAAGAGATGGCCAGGTCTCCTCCCGAGCAGCAGGCACGGACACCCCTCTATCAGGCTGAAGCACATGGCAGCTGGTCTATGACTGTCCTCTTCCCAGCCATGGCTCCTGGAGTTCCATCAGAAAGCTGCAAGAGAAATAAGGCCATGTGGAGCACTGTGAAGACATCTGCTTGTGTGGCCAGGCTGCATGTACCCTGCAGAAGTGCGAGACAGAGAAGCACACGCAATTGTAGGGGAAATTATCTCCCATGCTGGTGGCACAGAGTGAAGAAATCCGTATCTCCAAACCCGTGCGGTGAATAGGATGGTGCTAAGCTCTGCGCTAAGTCTCCTTTTGTTGGGAGTGCCCTGACAGGATGGATCAGGGATTCTGTGGCAACGCAATTTAAATATGAAAATGTACAGAGTAAGTAGGAAAATTAATATCACAATTCAGAGCCCTCCGTACTGGTCTGGGGCTTTCTTCTGATGAGCTTAAGCTAAGAAGCAATTAACTTTGAAAATGACCCTACTGGACCACAAAAGCAAGGCAAAATTTCCTGTCTGACAGCCATTTCAGGCAATTTCAGTTCTTTTACACTATTTCAACATATTCCATTTTTCATCTGCTATTGTTGTGGTTTTCCACAAAACAGTGCACAACTTTGAATTTCCCAGGCTTAGGGGATTTTGGAAGGATATGGATGAAGTCATCAGCAGGAGCAAAATGATCACTGAATGAAATAATTTGCATAGACATTTAAATGGCTACTTTTAGGCTGCAGAGCTCTTTTTTCACTAAAAGGAGAAGAGTTGCCTTTGGAAGTTGCTGCTTGAAACTGCCTCGCACTCCGGAAAGCAACTTGCTGGCAATTTGCATTGAGTTTTGTCCACGCGACGATGTCTAGTTTGAAAACAACAGTGGTAAAACTTCACCAAAGGCCTCATTCCCACTCACTTACACTGGCTTCTGAGCTTCTCTCATGCTGAAAGCTTTAGCTTCTTGGTCTTAGTTTCCACACTCCGGTTTTTCAGAGAGGTACGGAGACTTTGGCAGTTGCCAGCCAAGCGCAGGAATAATGTAAATGTAAACCTTTGGTAAAGGAAAGGAGTCAGATGCATTAGTTACTTGCCAGAAATGAAAATTACTGAGGGTGTGTCTGTTTGACCCAGCTCAGCACCACACTGTTTTGGACCATGGAGATGTACTGGCACTCAAGGCTGGTTCACCGTTTTATTGTGTAAAGGATGGAAATCATAGAAAACGCGATAGTAATCTTGTACCCCTTCTGCTGCTGGAAGCCCTGGCTGCTGCAGCACCTCTGCCTTGATCACGGCATGCTGGGATGAGCCGCTCTGAGCAGCTCTGAGTTCACCAGGGTGCTTATAGGGTGGTGCTCATGATACAGATTCACCAGTCGCTGGTAGCAATTGGGTCCAGCATATGGACTTAGCTTTGAGGAGTCCCTTGGACAAGAAGTTCCAATGCACTTATTGCATTATCAAAATTACAGTTTCTGAATGGGTGTATGTAATATTTCTAGTGGATAAGATAATGCATGATATATATACTTATGCCCATGGAATACACGTATATTGATTAACTATGCATTGATTATGTGTACATTAGTTATACTATTAATGAGATATACACCATGATTAAGTAGCATAGGTACAGCATCAGCGAGAGGGAGGCGTATGCCTGCGTAGTCATGGTACTGCACGTCACTGGGTTGTGAGCTGTCACAGGTTACTCAGCATACATGGGAAGGCAGCAAGCATGCAGATCACTCCTCGTGCAATAACTGTACTCTTTGTACAATCATTTCTGGGTCCTCCACGACACACACAGAAACAGCTAAGCAAGTGGTCAGTTCTCCATATGAAACCGAATGAAGTCAAGGGAAAAAAAACATACAACACCACTGCTCATAAATCTCCACACACTCACGGGCACTGGGCTCAGGCAGCTCTGCTGAACCGAAGGGCCGTTCATGCCACCTCATGTGTACATGTGAACTGCATCCCCGTGAATTATTAACTGGTCCGTTAGGAGCAAGTTAGGTGAATGAGATTCCAGTGTCAGAGCTAATACCCCTTTGCAGTGTCGCTTTGCCTTTGTTCACTTCTGTCTCTGCATTATCAGAATATCTTCCACAAAGCTTTAGTATCACTGGTAATGAAGAACTAAGAGGCAAAATTTTCTGTTCAAGGATTGAGTAGTTAAAAAAAAAACTTCCCTGGATACTGGAAAATCAAATGGAAGTCTCCAGGGCAGAAGGGCTAATTAAAAAAAAAAAACAACCCCAAAAACAAAACCTACTTTACTACAAAAACCCTTGAGTGGAGATAAAATCTTAAGAGAGGTGCATGCTTGAATAATAAGGCCTTAATGGGTTTGGGTCCATGTCTAATACAAAGCACTGATTTTTGAGTGCTTGATGAAGTTAGTTATTCGATTAGAAAAATCTAATTTAAAGGGACTCTGCCCACTAAGGTCATTCCGTTGGAGAAGTCCATATTCCTGTCATAACTAAATATTATTTAAAAAAAAAAATAAAAGAGACTAGAGTGAAAAAGAATCCTTTGGGTAATTACTTTATTTCATACAGCTGGCAAAATTAGTGGTATGTCTTAGCTTCTCTCTTTGCTGTGTCCACTCCTTGCTTGCTTTTTTTGGTCTCCCAGTGGCTCATCAGGAGTAGCAGGTGGCTGGACAAGTATAATTTAAAAAATAATAGGCATGACTGTAAAAAATAATAGACATGACTGTAAAACAGCAGCAAAAGATAGAAGCTGCCTAGATAGATGCCAGGGACAGGAGGCATTTCCACAAACATCATTCTCAGGGCAAACATATTCTTTTATTTAGAAATGATGGATCAGGAGCAAGACTGGGGCACTGACACACCTGAAGATATTAAGACTAGTGCTCAACTCATCTAGCTTTAAATGTTACAATATAAATAAATGTCTTTATCGGAGCTCGCGGTTTGAACTCCCCTTGTAGTCAATGGGAAGAGTGTGAGTCATCTCACCCCAATGCAGACATCTAAAAGAGACCAGATGACTCACGCCTTACAAGTACCTACTTCTCTTCACCGATGATAAAGGCCAGCTCAGATGGGTACATCTGACGTCAGGTGAGATGACTCCCACCTTAACTGGCCAGACTACTAGAAGATGTAAAATATGGACTTAGACAAAGAATAACACATGCCAACTGCTCAGCACCTATATGCTATGTTATCCTATTTCTAACTTCATGAGAAATCTTGTGTTTGACTGCTTTCTCACATCAATGTACACCAGCTGGAGAAGGAAGTCACCATTCATTCAGGACTGTCCTGGTATGCTCCCACCCCACAGGACTGACAGCCCGGAGCAGCTTAGCAGAGGCAACGTTGTGGGTTAAACCTGTTGCCCAGGTTATGCGGTCGTTCAGACTAGGTGGTTGTAGTGGTCAGTTTTGGTCTGAGCATCCATAAGAACCATGCCAAGAGACACAGCAACACATGGTGTAGGAACATTCTGTAGGAAAATGAATGTCAAAGCCGGAGGTTTTCGGTATTAAACAGAGCCAGGCAGTCATCCCCCCTTTCAAATTCCTTGTTTTCAGTCATCTTGCCTTGTCCTTCTCAGACTGTGACAAACAGTGATGTGGCCATGGGTCGTCCACAGCTGATGAGATCCCGCTACAAGGGTCACTGAAGAGATCATCCAGAAAATCCTGTTTGTTGGTGACTGTAGCACTGTTGCATGCTTGGGAGACAACCTTCGTAGCATCACCCAGGAGCTCAGCCTAATCATTAGTACTGAAAAAATGGGTTTTCCCCCAGGCCAGTGTTACAATCTCCCTGAGAGGCCAGCTAAATAGCAGTTGGCAAGCTTATCAATCTTGGTACTGTTCTTTCAAATCAGCAGTAATTGCTGCATTTCAAAAGCAAACCTGTCATTTAGTCATCTACGAAGTTGTCTTTGGAACGAATGAAGGATTTAGGGCTCAGACAAAAATGACTGCATGTCTGACGCTTGTTATTTCTGCTCCCCTCCCTGGATGGTAATCTTGGTCTCTGTAGAGTTGCCTAACCCAGCTTCTGCAAATGCTGCCCGTGCTAGATTCTGTGTTTGTGCTGCATGGACATGTCATTAACACTGAGACTCTGCCTTGCAACAGTTTCCTCAGTGTTACAACCTGATTATTCAGATCTCAACAGCATCGGGACATGAATTCGGTGAGGATGGGCGACTATAGGTTCCTGAGCAGTACTTTCACAGCTTGGGGCAAAGAAGAGCTAGTGGCCAAGGTAGTGCTTTCAGGATACCCTGAAATCATCCTGCAGAGCCAGTCAGAATCAGTAACTGGAAGGGCAAAACTTTTGACACAGGCATCTAGAGACAAATCTCTGACCACAGCTTTTGACACCAACCTGAAGGGCAGAAGAGAGTGCTTAAAGAGAATCACTTTGGCACTTTTGCAGCCATCTAAAACTCACTTGCCCAGCTTGCAGCTGTGCACACTCTGCATAGACTGGTGTGTTTTCATGTGACTGCACAAGGAGTTGGTGCATTGGCTAAAATTAGCTACAATACATCTAGGAAACAGGCAGTATAACAACACCCATTAATCATAATAATACTTGTCATACTTCCCCTAGTCTATGAAAGAAAACCTGTTTAACCATTCAAACATGACAGGGAAATTCTGCTGTTAGGTCTTGCCATCGTTGCAAAGCAGAACCTGGTGCTGGAGCTCACTGCAAGTGTTGTCTCAGGTGAGCACATTGCTCTATGAGCAGCAGAACAAATGCATAGTGAATTCCTACGGATTCGTGCCCTATTTCCCCTCATCTGCCTCCAGCTATGCGCTCCACAGCACTCCCGGCTTCCACCTAGGACCTCTGATAAAGTAACAATGTCTACAATACTGTTCCTTTTGGGTCCATGCACTGAAGAAAACTAGGATTATGCAGATCTGATCTCTAAATCACTGTGTATCCCTATAGGTTAAAATTTCACTGGTTATGGAAGAAGGGCAGGATAAAGGGAGGGGTCATGGCGTGCAATTTTGCACTGCTACAGAATCCAATATGATAAAATACAACACTCTAGACACAAAGGCTTTTCCTCAGAGACCAGAGGAAGAGAGGAGTTGTGTGTCAAACTGTCTTTTTTGATGTCACCAAGTGGTTTGAAATCACCTGATTTAAAACCACTTTGGCGTATAAGTATTTTTCTCTTTCAGGTTTGTTGGTGACGTTCAGTTTTGAACCCAGTTCTTGGTTTGCTCCATCCCTGGCAGCCACTGAGTCCCACCTGTGTGCTAGGACCCACACCTGCTACGGACAAAAGAGTTAGAGATCTAACTTGCCAAGTCCTACATTGCTTCAGTTCAGGGGCTATCAGTTTTTATGAGCACTCACAGATTGTTTGGATCAGTTTTCTTGACTATGCAGGTTCCCAAATAGCAACATTATTATTTATATCCATCAAGTCTGTCATTAATCCAGATCCTGCCCTCTAACAAAAAAAACATATAATGTCTCCTAAAGGAGTATGTTGCTTCTGGGTCACTGGCGGAACATCCTGTTCTCTTGTCTCATGGGCTCCCCAGCATATCTGGCCTTTATTTCTCCCTCTGTCTGGTTTTACGAGTCCTCCCTTGGATTACAGTCATCTGCCAGAGTCCTGCAAGGTGGCAAGAAATGATCAGGAACGTCTGGGTGTTTCTCTTAGAGCTGCCCATCAGTATCAGTGTTGAGTAAATGACCTGGTGCTGGTTCACACTGCCAAGTAGCATTGAACGTGAGTTTGGGGCATGTTTCAGGAAAGAAACCTAAAATTTAGGGATCCGTCATTTTTGTAATTTGAAGTCTATTGGTTAGATGTGGTTAAGCATTGAAGTGTGCATGTTATAACACGGCACAATATCTTGGGTAGCTGTTCAATGACCTAGCTAAAGAGGAAAGATGATCTCAGTCTGTTTATGAGAAGCACAATGCTTCCAGCAGTGTCCAGATGGCAAAACAAGTTGGTGTGTGGTAATATCTCACTTCCACATGGCTGGGTGCAATCCTGTGTGAGAAACAGCTATGCTGGGCCTGAGTCTTGGAAATCCTCACACGTGCTACACTCTCAGCATATGGGCAGTGCTGTTTGAGTCAAGAGCACAGCTTTGGCCTCTGCTTCAAACACAGTAGCCAGGCTTGTGATTGCCTACAAAGGTAAGTTACGTTCAAAAGCTTCTTGCTGCTGGAATATGAGGACCATGGTGGGCCATTGCTGTTGTGGTGTGGGCAGAGAAGTGTGAAGACTTGCCATTCTCTTGTGACAGTGACAAGTGTCTCTAATGAACACCAGAGTTGCTTCCCCCTGCTAGATGAAGGCAAAGTGCATGCTTGACTGGAAGTGTTAGCATCACTGCTCACTTTCTGGTGAGCAGGGCATTAACTCATCGTGACACTGGGAACAGTGAGATTTGGTTTGTATTTTTTTGCTTCTTTGCTTTATTGTTTGTGTTGGGAGAACTGTAATGAGATAAAGTATTCTGTAGAAAAAGCTAATTGGCGTTGAATAGCTTAATTAATGGACATGGTCACCTACATAAACCCTTTTTTTTCCAAATAATGCAGTCTACAAGGAGTCAAAATCAGCACATGCTTTATGACACAGTGCTCAGGTATTGGTTACCCAAAACATTACTAATGGTTCGTGAGGAACTGCGCATAGTTCCTCTGTTAAGGCTCTTATTGTTCAGGTAGGCTGTATGTACATTCAAATGTCATGAGCCATACAGCAAAACACTCTCCACTAAGAACAGGGGAAACTTCTTGTTTATTATTTTCTTTTAAAATAATATAACCCAGTTACAACAGAGAATTAAAATATGACAAAATGGTGAACAACCAACTGACATCAACTTTATGGTTGAAGTGCTGGCCTTCATCTGAAGTGAAAGCATTTCTTATTTTAACCTGCAGAAATTTTTCTTTCAATTACTGTTAATATTGATTAAGCTGATGATTTTACAGTTGTAGCATTCTTGGTCACAGTTTAACAACAGTGAAAGGAGAAGATCTGTGCCACATTCCTGCCTCTGCCTGTTGGAGAAGGAAAAAGATACAGTCTCATGGTAGTAGAGAAATGGCTGTTCTCTAAACTGTCACCTCCCATAGCCTCCAGGAGTTGCCTGAACCAGGTAATGCTTAGCTGCCAGTAAATTTGATAAAAGCCTTTCTCAGAATACCCAGGGTATTCACAGAGCAGTAGCAGAATTTCCCCTTCCTCAGACTCCACAGGAAAGAGGTATCAGAAGGGAAAGGCTGCTGCTAGGCTGGGGGGGGGGCATTGGCTTGGGAGGGGCTTGAGAGATGCAGAGAGAAATATCTTAAGACACACATTAACAGAAGCTCTAGGCTTTCCAGGCTTTCCTTTCAGCCAGCCATTTCTCCTAAACTGTGCCCTGCCAGACTGGTACTGTGATCACAGAATCACAGAATGACAGAATAGTAGGGGGTGGAAGCGACCTCTGACGGTCCTCACATCCAA